>ENA-OQCN01001159-OQCN01001159.1-human-gut-metagenome-genome-assembly--contig:-NODE-1159-length-13378-cov-1.815033_pt1 | contig 13378 bp, 19 predicted proteins | sample MGYA00242497_ERZ504576 | MGnify/ENA primary metagenome ERZ504576 (study PRJEB26092, sample SAMD00036296) | human gut metagenome | host: Homo sapiens | study: EMG produced TPA metagenomics assembly of...
AACGCCGAGTTTGAGCGTAGTTCCTTTGCTTTAGGTGATTCTGACTCTCTTAGTGTTTCTTATGGTATGGAACCTGAACAAGAAGCCTTATCTATTGTTTCCTTCAAGGCTGAGAGGCCGCTTCCCCAGTTAATAAATTAAACCCCAAGAAAAATTATTTGAATTCCCCCTCCGCCATAGCTTTAATCGAAGATGCATACTCCGAAGGAGTCATTCCGGACACTTTTTTGAATTGTCTGGAAAAATAATGGATGGAGGTATATCCAAGGTGTTCTGCAACCTGAGTAAAATTTAATTGCTTGGTACGTATTAATTCTTTTGCAGCATTGATCTTCAGCATTGAAAAATATTCAATGATTCCAAGATCACAATGTTCTTTGAAAATCTTCTGGAGCTGTGAACGTCCAATCAGATTGTCTTTGCAGATCTGATCGATGGTAACATGCGTATTCAGATGACTTTCCAGGTAGTCGGTAACACGATTGAAAACTTCGGCATCGCTTTTACTTTTTGTAGCTTTTGGGGCATCTACTTTTGAAAGCTTTTTCTGAAGCACGACAGGATTGGAATAGCGGCGGATCAGGTGGATCAGAAAATGTTCCAGATAGAGTCTGATCATCTGCTGAGATCCAAATGTATTAGAATCTTTTAAAGGCATATTCTGTAGATAAGGATCATCCAGTCTGCAGTCAAAACAGCGTCTGGCCTCTATTATAACGTTGGCAAGCAGATTACGCTCTATCTCATCAATCCGCAAGATTCTGTCATTGAAAAAGTACATGGCATCATCATGGCATTCAAAAGAAATAACAACCAGATTGGGTGCAATATTGCCGGTCGCTTTAACATTATGAAATTCATTGGGCTTGTGAAAAACAAGATCTCCTTTTTTTAATATCATATGCGTTTTTTCTCTGGTTACATCAACCTCGCCTTTGTCGACACAGACAACTCCCAGAAGTTGTGAGATTCTCCTTCAAAGCTGAAATCACTCATATATTCAAAATAATGAATACTGAAGATTCGTCCTAAAGTAATAGAATTATGTAAATCCACTCCGTAGTATGCCATGCTTATTCTCCTTTGCGTATATGTTTTACAGTATATTTTACAAATAAAGACGAGTCTGCGAAAATAATATTTTGTAAAATCTACACAATATGATACAATAAATTTGTTCGAAAATCAAACAACTAATGCAGATAGTGCAAATTTAGAGTTCTATAAGACAAAGATTTTTGTGCAAATTTGTATTAGAATAGATTTAACAACAAACGATACGAAATAGGAGGAAACGTGTTATGAAAAAGAAAATTGTGAGCGCACTTCTGTGCGTGGCAATGGCAGCTTCACTGGTTGTAGGATGCGGAAGTAAATCAGGTTCAGACAGTGGAAGCAGCAAAGGTGGGGACAAACTTGTATACTGGGCTATGTGGAGTGAGGATGAACCACAGGCAAAGGTTATCAAGGAAGCTATCAGTAAGTATGAAAAAGATACTGGTGTTAAGGTTGATGTACAGTTCAAGGGACGTACCGGACAGAGAGAGGGACTTGAGCCGGCTTTGAGCGCAAAACAGCAGATTGATTTGTTTGATGAAGATGTTAACCGTGTAAACGGAAGTTGGGGAAAATACTTATTAGATCTGGAAGATATGGCTAAGGATTATGAATCTGAGCACGGCAATGAGACATTGTTCAAGATTGCACGTAACGCATATGGTCAGACACACGATGGAGATGATGCATTACACAGCATTCCATATCAGCCATCTATCTTTGGTTTCTTCTACAATAAGACATTATTTACAAAAGCAGGAATCGAATCCGTACCAACTACATGGGAAGAATTAGATGCAGCTTGTGCAAAATTAAAAGAAGCAGGAATAACACCAATTACAGCAGATGATGCTTATCTGACATCATTTATCGGATATCATTTTGCAAGATATATCGGACAGGATGGAGTAAATCTCTGGTAACGGGAGAAGAATACAATGGCGAATCTGTAACATGGATGATGAAAAAGTTAAAGCAGCAGCAGAAAGTTTTGCTGATTTCGCTAAGAAAGGTTATTTCTCAAAAAATATCGCAACAAACAAATATCCAGCAGGACAGAATCAGGAATTCGCTCCTGGTGATGCAGCAATCGTTATCTGTGGATCATGGCTTCCAAATGAAGCAAAAGATTCTGTAGCAGATGATCTTGAATGGGGTTACTTCAATTATCCATCAGTCCAGACGGAAAAGATGATAATACAGCTAACAACATTGCAAACCAGGTACTTGCAATTAACAAGGATTCTAAGATGGCAGATAAAGCATTCCAGCTTATCGAGTACATTACAACAGGTGAGTATGATAAGAAGATGACAGAAGATGCTCTTTGTATCCCAACTGACAAAGCCAATTCAGATGCATGGCCGACAGAACTCTCAGGAGTAAAAGAAGCATTCGATGCAACAACAACTTTCTATGACTGGGCAGCAGGTGTAGAAAGCAACAATGATATCACACCTGTGCTTCAGGAAAACACACAGAAACTTGCTTCAGGCAAACTGGACGCAGCAGGATTCATCAAAGCAATGAAAGAAGCAGCAGGACAATAAAATCAGACAGTAAAGAAAAGAGACTAGATAGTGATCAATATGGTGGCAGGGCGGTTACTACGCGGCCACCATATTTTAGTAAAAGGAGGCATATACGTGAAGAAGAATAAAAAAATGATCGTTGGGTTTCTTGCCCCGGCAGTAATCATCTTCCTCATAGTATTCCTGTATCCGATTATCAGAACCATTATGATGAGTATGTATAAGATCGAGTCAGTAACGGATACAATGGAATGGTGGACATTTGTTGGATTGGGCAACTACCAGAAGTTGTTTACGACAGCGATCTTTAAAACAGCAATGATGAACATTTTGAAAATATGGGCATTGGGTGGAATCATCGTATTATCGGTGTCCCTGTTATTCGGAGTAATCCTGACAAGTGGAATACGCGGAAAGAAATTCTTCCGTGCAATCATCTATCTTCCGAATATCGTAAGTGCGGTAGCGCTTGCAACCATGTGGCTGCAGTATGTATACAGTTCTAAATTCGGACTTTTAAAGGGCGTTTTGGATTCGCTTGGATTACACAAACTTGCGAAAACTCCATGGCTGGATTCCGATCACAAGTTCTGGGCATTGCTTTTTGCATACTGCTTCGGAATGATTGGATATCATATGTTGATCTGGATGAGCGGAATCGAAAGAATCAGCCAGATCTTTTTGAGGCGGCAACAATTGACGGTGCGAATAAACCGCAGCAGTTCCGCTATATGACAGTGCCTCTTTTAAAAGGTGTATTTAAAACAAATATTACAATGTGGACAGTAAGTACAGCAGCATTCTTTGTATGGTCGCAATTATTCTCAACGGTTACGGCAGATAAGGCAACAATCGTACCGGTACAGTATATGTATATGCATACATTTGGCGCAGGTAATGCGGTGACAGAGAGAAATGCAGGATATGGAGCTGCAATCGGTATTATTCTGTGCGTATGTGTAGTGATCGTATTCTCAATCTGTAACAAATTGATCAAAGATGATGACCTTGAATTTTAGAAAGGAGGAGCAGTTATGGAAAAAGAAAAAAAAGTAAGACAGAAAATTAACTGGAAAAAGAAATGAAACTGGCTCCTGGATATATCGTGATCATCTTGTGGGTTATCTTTACATTTATGCTGCTTGGATGGATTCTTGCAGCGAGTCTTTCAACAACAACTGACATTTTCGCAGGAAAAGCATTAAAGTTCCCTACAGGACTGCATTTTGAAAATTATATACAGGCATGGGGATCTGGTGGTGTGGCAACGTTCTTTATGAACTCAATGTTATATTCCCTGATATCATGTTTCCTGCTGATCCTGATCTGTGCGCCGGCAGCATATGTACTGGCGAGATTCACATTTCTGGGAAATAAAATCATTCAGACAAGTTTTGTATCGGCAATGGGAATTCCGATCACCATGATCGTGCTTCCGCTATTTAGTATCGTTGCCAATCTTGGAATCTTGAACAGCGTATTTGCCAGCAAAGTAACATTGATCTTTCTGTATATTGGAATCAACATTCCATATACAACAATTTTTCTGCTGACATTCTTCTCGAACCTGTCTCGAACATATGAAGAGGCCGCTGCAATTGATGGCTGCCCTCCAACGAAGACATTCTGGAAGATTATGTTCCCGATGGCTCAGTCGGGAATCGTCACAGTTACGATTTTCAATTTTATCAATATTTGGAATGAATATTTCCTGTCATTGATCTTTGCAAACAACGATACATTACGGCCGGTAGCGGTTGGATTGTACGGAATGCTCCAGTCTATGCAGTATACAGGCAACTGGGCAGGAATGTTTGCAGCAGTTGTTATTGTATTCCTGCCGACCTTTATTCTGTATCTCTTCTTATCAGAGAAGATTATAGGTGGAGTAACGGGAGGAATCAAGGGATAGAGAGAACCTTGTAGTAGAAAGGTGGTGAAGCTGTTATACCATGTAAGGAGGTAGTCATGGTTGACAGCTTCATTTTTATATTAAAGCATACGGGAGAAACTGCCACTGGCAAGTCCTGTGGATTTTATTTGAAGCGAAGAAAGGAAAAATTATGTCAGAATTAAGATTTGAATGGAAAAATATGCTTGCAGCAGATTTGGGAGAAGAGTCATGTGTACCAGATCTTCTTGGAGAACGGATTCTGCAGAATTCGTTAAAGTTTTATTTGGATGAAACAGATGAAATTTATGAAGGATATGGGAAGTAGCGGATTCTTATCCATATCGTCAGAGAAATAATTACAAAAGGCAATTGAAAGAAAAGCAAATTCGTACGGCAGTATTGGAAAATAATCAGCTCAAGGCAGTATTTCTTCCAGATTATGGTGGAAGATTATGGGAACTTTGGGATAAAAATGAAAACAGGAATCTGCTTTATACGAATGACGTATTACAGTTCAGTAACCTGGCGGTACGAAATGCCTGGTTTTCGGGAGGCGTGGAATGGAATCTTGGCATTATAGGACATCAGCCGTATACGACAGAACCATTATATGTTGCAGAGACACATACCGATGAAGGAGAACCGGTACTGAGAATGTATGAGTATGAAAGAATCAGAGGGGTAACATGGCAGATGGATTTTTGGCTGGATGATGATTGTTCATATTTGAAATGTAGAATGAGAATAGTGAATGAAAGTACGGAAGTGATTCCGATGTATTGGTGGAGCAATATGGCAGTTCCAGAGTATGAACAGGGACACATAACAGTTCCTGCATCAGAAGCATACGCAGGAACAGGTGTTGAATGTCGTAAAGTATCTTTGCCAGAAGTGGATGGTGTGGATGTTTCGGATTATCAGAAAATTCCACGGAGTATTGATTATTTCTTTAATATCCCGGAAAACGAGCCGAAATATATTGTAAATGTAGATAAAAACGGAAAAGGGCTTTTACAGTTTTCGACAGGAAGACTGAAAGGAAGAAAACTGTTTTCATGGGGAAGTAATGCAGCATCTGATCACTGGCAGGAGTTTTTTGACAAAAGATGCAGGGCGCTATGTAGAAATCCAGGCGGGACTTGGAAAGACACAGTATGGATGTATTCCGATGGCACCACACACTGCGTGGGAATGGATGGAATGTTACGGACCGGCATATTCAGAAGAACTGACTGCAGAGATATATGATAAATCATTTGAAGAAAGAAAAAGATACATAACAGACTATCTGCAAAAAACTCAGCTGATCGGGAAACTGGAAGAAGAATTGAAGAAAACAAAAAAGATGGCATTAACAGAGGCAGAACTGATTACTCCGGGAAGTGGTTATGGTGCATTTCGCAAAGAGTACGCAAGAACGGGTCATTTGAAATTTGTAAAGAAAACGGAAAGTATGGAAAAGTGGGAACATTTTTTGAGACAGGAGAGACAGGAGAGCTTCATTGTCCGGACCCAGAGACAGAACCGGATGCATTTTGGAATGGAGAAGAATTTCTGGCTTATCTGAAAAAGACGACGCTGAAACCACTAGCACCGAATTATGAAAAACTGGTATGCATATCATCATCTTGGAATTCTTGAATTCCGAAAAGGAAATGATAAAATTGCAAAAGAAATGTATGAGACATCATTGAAACTTCAGGAGAACGCATGGGCGCTGCATGGACTGGCATGTTTAAGTATTCATGAAGGAAATAAAAATCTTGCGGCATTGTATGCACAAAGAGGAATGGAACTTAAGAGACACTGTCTGTCATATCAGAAAGAAGGACTTAAAATTTTGAGTCAATGCGAAGCATATAGGGCAATTTTACAGCAGTATGCTGTTATGGATGAAGATATGAAATCCATCGGGCGGGTGCAATATTATTATGCACTGGGGCTTGTGAAGACAGGAAGGCTTGAAGAAGCGGATAAATTGCTGAACAGTGAAGAAGGAATTGTGGTTGATGATGTAAGAGAAGGAGAAGACAGTATCCAGGATCTCTGGGAGATCCTGAATCATGAATTGTATGGAGGAAAGCAGATACTTCCTTTCCGCTATGAATTTCATGCAAATTAAATAACAGTCATAGAAGACGATTAGTTTGCGTTTCCTTCTGCTATTGCTTTGACAGAAGAAGCGTATTCAGAAGGTGTCATTCCGACAATTTTTTTGAATTGCCTGGAAAAATAATGAATAGAGGTGTAACCAAGATGTGCAGAAATCTGTGTAAAATTCATGTGATTGGTTCGGATCAGTTCTTTGGCAACTTCGATTTCAATATTGAAAAATATTCGATAATACCCCGATTGCATTGTTCCTTGAATAATTTCTGTAATTGGGAACGACCAATTAGATTGTCTTTGCAAATCAAGTCAATAGTTACATGTGATGTTATGTGCCGGTTGAGATAATCAATGATTTTATTGAATGTTTCAGTGTCATTATTTGTTTTTGTAGCTTTCGGAAGCTTTGCTTCTGAAAGCTTTTTGTGTTGCAGGAAAGATTGAGAGTAACATCGGATTAAATGAATCAAAAAATGTTCCAAATATAATCGAATCATTTGTTGTGACCCAAAAATGTCTGTGTCTTTTAAAGGCATATTTTGAAGATAAGGATCGTCTAGACGACAGTTAAAACAACGTTTTGCTTCGATGATAATATTGGCGAGCAATGTTTGTGCAGTTTCATCAATTTTCATACGACGATTGTTGAAAAAATTCATTGCCTTGTCATTGCACTCAAAAGATATAACAATAAGATTGGGTGCAATCGTGCCTGTTGCCCGGACACTGTGAAATTCATTGGGTTTATGAAAGAAAAGTTCCCCTTTGTGTAGTACTGTATAAGATTTATTGTGAGTTATACCGGCTTCGCTTTATCAATATATACAAATTCCCAAAATTATGAGCTTCACCAGAGAATTTAAGTTACTCATATATTCAAAATAATGAATACTGAATATCTTTCCGACAGTAATAGAATTATGTAACTTAACACCAGAATATTCCATGATAGAGTGCCCCTTTTATCCCACATCATACAGCACAGAAAAATAAAAAGCAAAGGGAATATGGTTAAAAAGATAATTTTTTATAGAATATTGGACGATCCTACAATTTCAATGGACAAAAGTATAATACAATTTTAAAAGACATGGTTTATAATACAGTTTAAATAAAAGGAGAAAGAGGTGAAATCAGAAGTTATGAAACGTAAAAATTTATGGCAGACATATAGCGAGGCACAGCTGGAGAAGTTGGAAAGAACCAATGCGTTATATCGTGTATGTCTAGATGAAGGAAAAACAGAACGGGAGTGTGTACAGAAAACCATTGAACTTGCCAGAGCTCAGGGATACGAAGATATGAAACAGTTGATCAAGGCAGGAAAGAAGATTCGCACCGGAGATAAAGTGTATATGGATTATATGGGGAAAGCCATTGTACTTTTTCATGCAGGAACTGCGCCGGTTGAAGAGGGGATGAATATTCTTGGCGCACACATTGATTCGCCGAGAATCGATGTCAAACAGAATCCGTTATACGAGAATGAAGGACTGGCTTTTCTGGATACGCATTATTACGGAGGTATTAAAAAATACCAGTGGCTTTCAATTCCGCTTGCGCTTCACGGTGTAGTGATTAAGAAAAATGGGAAAAAAGTGGAGGTCTGTGTGGGGGAAAAAGAGACAGACCCGGTGCTTGTGATCAATGATCTTCTTCCGCATCTGGGAGCAAAGCAGAGAGAAAAGCTGGCAAAAGATTTCATCGATGGGGAACAGATGGATCTTTTGATCGGCAACCGTCCGGAGGACGGAGAAGAGGATGCGGTGACACGGAGAATCAGGAATCTTCTGAAAGAAAAATATGATATCGAAGAGGAAGATTTCCTCTCGGCAGAATTAGAGATTGTGCCGGCAGGAAAAGCCAGAGAGTGTGGACTGGATAACAGTATGATTCTGGCATATGGACAGGATGACAGAGTGTGTGCATTCACTTCGTTGTTTGCAATACTGGAAGCAGAAGAGGTTACGAGAACTGCCTGCTGTCTGTTGGTTGACAAGGAAGAGATTGGAAGTACGGGTGCGAGTGGTATGACATCCAGGTTTTTCGAAAATGCAGTTGCGGAATACATTCTTTTGAATGAAGGGATTGAATATAATGACATTGTTCTCAGAAGGACGCTGGCAAATTCCAAGATGCTCTCATCTGATGTAAGTGCGGGATTTGATCCGATGTATGAGGATGTATATGAGAAAAAGAATGCGGCCTTTCTTGCATGTGGACCGGTATTTAACAAGTATACAGGTTCGGGAGGAAAGAGCGGTTCCAATGATGCCAATCCGGAATACGTGGCTCAGTTAAGAAAGATCATGAAGATGCAAAGGTGCATTTCCAGACAGCAGAACTTGGTCGTGTTGATGTAGGCGGCGGAGGAACGATCGCTTATCTGATGAGTGTGTACGGCATGGAAGTTATCGATAGCGGTGTGGCAGTCCTTGGAATGCATGCACCGTGGGAGACGACGAGCAAGGCAGACATATATGAAGCAGTAAGATGCTATGAAGCATTTTTAAAGGCAGAGTTTTAGACAATAGACTGAAAATAAAAATGAAATAATAAAATGCACAATGGGGTGTGATGAATAAGCCTTGTTGCGCCATTTTTTTATGAGTGATTATAGATCGCGGTTTCGCTCTTCTGCCTCGTAGACAGCATCGGTAATTCCTTTTATGGAAGATGCATAAGCGGAAGGTGACATGCCGGTTGCAAGACGGAACTGCTTGGAAAAATATGGCAGTGAGCTGTAAGAAAGAAAATAAGCAATCTCGGTAAGGTTCATAGAACCGTCACGGATAATGTCTTTGGCACGCTGAATCTTCATTTGGTTGAAATAGTCGATCACACCACAGTTTAGTTGTTCGTGAAACAGTAACTGAACGTAAGAACGGGACATGGAGAATTCATTGCAGATATCTTTTACCGTCAGCTTTTCGCAGATGTGATATTCGAGGTATTTCAGAATTTCGCTGAGGCGTTCCTGCTCTGCAGATTCTTTCTCGGGAGAAGACTTATGCTGTATAGAGGTGCCGCTCTCTTCCTGATGTTCACGGATCAGGGTGATCAGAAACATCTCAAGATAAAGGAGAATCATCTGCTGGGAGCCAAAAGGTGCATGTTCCTTTAACTGTACCTGTTCGACCGAAGGAATGTGCATAGGCGTTGCAAGCGTATGCCGGCCTTCCGTGATGATTCTGGAGATCATGGCCCGTTCTTCCATACTGAGTGTAAAGCTTTTATTTACGAAGAAAGACATGGCCTGCGAACTGGAAGTGAAAGACATGACGACCAGATTGGGTGAATCTTTCCCGATGGACTTAATGGCATGGAATTCATTTGGCTGGTGAAAGATAATGTCACCGGTATAAAGAGTTGTCCAGGTATCATCGGCACGGACTGCAACGGTTCCTTTGTCGACATAAAGAAATTCCCAGAAATTATGCGACTCGCCTTTGAATTCGAAATTTTTCATATATTCAAAATAGTGCAGTGTGATGATCGCATCAATGTCGATGGAATGCTGCAATGTGGTTTTTACATAAGTCATAAGCGTCCCTCCTGGCTTATATTATAACAACTTGTGGATGATATGACAATAAGCATGGACAATATGTCAAGCAATCTTGTGCAGAATACAATATAATGAACGAAAAAGGAATAAGAAAATTAGCGAATTTGCCAATGAAAGGTGGTTCATATGTTGGAGGTAAAGACTAACACAATACAACTTAGAATGGATGATAATAATCTAAAGTTTTCGTTCGGGAAAGGGGATACCGAATGGAACTGGACAAGTGAGTACCGTCCGAAAATGGAATGCAAAGAAGGAACCGTTTATTTTGACGAAGCACTGGAAATCCATCACGAACTGGTACAGAACGGAATCGGAAAGGGAATCCGTAGTTCATTTGCCGGATTTGAGATAGAAGGAAAAAAGTTCCATATGCATTTGAAACTTATGCATGGATTGAAGAATGTACAGAAGACATTTTCTTTGAATGGATTCCGATTTGTGAGGAAGGGCTTGCGGTGGAAAAATTGTTCTGGCCGGGAGAACTGGAATTGGAAGAAAAAAGGAATGACTGGTATACACTATTGAATATGCAGCAGGGAGTCTTGATCCGAATGACTGGGAGACAGAACTTACAGATATTCCATTTGATGGATACTTTGAGACGGCAGGCGGTTACATGCCTTGGTTCTCGCAGTTCAAGGAACATAATGGATACATTGCAATCTGCACAACACCATGGAATGCAGGATATCAGGCAGAGCATCCGGAAAATGGGCCATATACACATGTAGGTGTGAGATTCGAACCAAGTCTCGGTAAGATGGAATATAAGAGAGTTGTAAGATATACACTGATCGAAGATGGAGATTACAACGATGCATGTAAGATATACAGAGATTATGTAAGAGAACAGGGAAATTTTTTGTACACTGAATGAAAAAGCATCGAGAGTTGCTTCTGTGGACAATTTGATTGGATGTAGCTTCATTCACAAAGGAATTAAAACATTCGTACAGCCAGAGTCAGATTTCTTTGATCCGGAGAATCCAGATAAGAACAATAACCTGACACCATTTGCAGTCAGAACAAAAGAGATGAAAGAACTGCATGAGCTGGGAGCCGGAAAGTTATATTTGCATCTGGATGGCTGGGCAGAACCGGGATATGATAACAAACATCCGGATTATACACCGGCCTGCGAAGAAGCTGGTGGATGGAAAGCAATGAAAGAATTGTCAGATACCATGAAAGAACAGGGAGACTTGTTTGGAATTCATGATCAATACCGCGATTATTATTTCGCAGCAGAAAGCTTCGATGAAGACTATGCATGCAGACTGACAGATGGAACCATTCCGACACATAAGAGATGGGCCGGCGGTAAACAGTCTTATCTGTGCGCAACACAGGCTCCACATTATGTAAAGCGTAATTTCCAGGAACTGGAGAAGAATAACATTCAGCTGGACGGGGCTTATCTGGATGTATTTACCTGTAATGAAGGTGATGAGTGCGACAATCCGAGACATCGCATGACAAGAAGAGAATGCTACGATTATCGTGCGAGATGCTTCGATTATCTGATGTCAAAGGGAATTCTTCCAAGTTCCGAAGAAGTAAGTGACTGGAGTGCAAGAAGCCTGGTATTTTGTCATTACGCACCATATGATTTTATGCTGCGTAAGCCGGGAAGCCCGAAACACGGAATACCGGTTCCGTTGTTCAACCTGGTATACCATGATTGCATCATTGAACCATGGATGATGGAAAGATCGACGATACAGAAGATATATGCTTTATGCATTGTTAATGGTGGAGCACCATATCTGATCCGAGATGGGGCATATCCAAACTTTGATGGCTCTTTTGATGGAAATGTAAAGATGCATATCAAAGAAGATATCGAAAGATGCAAAGTTGTGGCAGAACTTCATAAAAAAGTAGCAAAATGTGAGATGGTACATCATGAAATGGTGGACGGAGATCCGCAGGTTCAGAGAACGACATTTGCAGATGGAACAAAAGTAACGGTTGATTTCAGACAACAGACGTACACGATTGAGAGCGTGGCATAAAGAAAGGCGTGAGAGTCATGAGTAAACAAATGACAATTGCAATCGCAGGGCTTGGAAGCAGAGGAAGAGATACCTATGCAAAAGCTGCTACGATATATCCGGATAAGATGAAGATTGTAGCCATTGCAGATATTGATCCGGAAAAAGTAAAGTTGACGGCCAGGGAATATGACATACCAGAATCTCGCTGCTATACAAGTGCCGAAGACATGTTAAAGGAAGATAAGCTTGCAGATGCAATGATCATAGCGACGCAGGACAGACAGCATGTAGAACAGGCAATTGTAGCATTGAAGAAAGGCTATCACTTGTTGCTGGAAAAACCAATTTCACCGGATCTTGAGGAATGCAGAAAGATTTCAGAAGTGGCAAAAGAATGTAAAAGAGAAGTGGTTGTCTGTCATGTTCTAAGATATACACCAATCTATCAGAAGGTGAAAGAAATCCTGGATGCAGGAACGATAGGTGATGTGATCTCGATCATGTCGATTGAAAATGTCGGATGGTTTCATCAGGCACATAGCTTTGTCAGAGGCAACTGGGCAAATTCAGATGAGACAAGCCCGATGATCCTGCAGAAATGCTGTCATGACATGGATCTGTATCTGTGGCTTGCAAATAAGACATGCAGATCACTTACATCCTATGGAGAGCTGAATTATTTCAAAACGGAACATGCACCGGAAGGTTGTACAGACAGATGTCTGGAAGGATGCAAAGCAAAAGATAACTGCATCTTTGATGCGGAAAAGATTTACCTGGATCATAAAAGAATCGGATATAGAAATGGTAACAGAGAATGGCCACTGGATGTAATTGTTCCATCCGGACCAACAGAAGATAAGATAGAAGAAGCTTTAAAAACCGGACCGTATGGAAGATGTGTGTTCCATTGTGATAATATGTTGTGGATCATCAGGTGATCAACATGAATATGACAGATGGGACAACGATGAGTTTACGATGTGCGGATTTACTTATGAGACTTCCAGATATGCTAAGTTCATGGGAACCAAAGGTGAACTGATCGTAGATATGCAGCCGGATGAAAAGGAAAGCAAGATATGGATTGAGCATTTGATCCGGAGAGAACAAAAGAAATTATCAATGTTGCAGAACTGTCAGAAGATTTTTCGGGACACGGCGGTGGAGATAACCGGATGGTGGAAGAATTTTTGGATATTATAAGTGGAGAGAAATC
>ENA-OQCN01001160-OQCN01001160.1-human-gut-metagenome-genome-assembly--contig:-NODE-1160-length-13359-cov-2.209568_pt1 | contig 13359 bp, 17 predicted proteins | sample MGYA00242497_ERZ504576 | MGnify/ENA primary metagenome ERZ504576 (study PRJEB26092, sample SAMD00036296) | human gut metagenome | host: Homo sapiens | study: EMG produced TPA metagenomics assembly of...
CCGAGCCAAAAAAATGATAAGATTCAAGGCGCTGTTTCAAATGTGCCTCTGCCCACCTCTGAAACATGTCATATCCTTTCCGCAAAAGCTCCCAGCAGATCGTCTCAACTGCATATGCTTCTCTTAAACGCTCTGTGCTGCTATAACGGTTCTCGAGCTCATCTACCCTGCTCCCCAGCGTAAATATCCCGATTGCATAATTTTCTTCTCTGCACAGATTCAGGATCTGTTCACACTGACGCCTCGTCATGCAGTAAAATCCTTCCTCCCCGGCAAGGCATTCGCGCAGTTCCCCTGCAACTTCCTTTAGCATTTCCATATCTTTTTGCTCATAATGGTAATGCTTTAAAATTTCCACAAGGAAATCGTGTGTCAGTTCGTTTTTTAAATTAGTATGAATAAATTTCTCTTCTGTCACTTATTTTTCCGTCTCTGCTTTCTTTTTTAAAAACTGCATGATAATATCATAATTTTCCGCTTCGTGGGGAAATGTGCAGTGCATGCAGGATTTGATGACTCTGCCTTACTGTTAATATATTCCGGATTGCCCGGACAGTGTTCTCTCTCATACAGCGGACAAAAACAGAACAGGCAGTTCATCTCATCATTTTCCACCTCATGACACGGATAATATTTACATGCCCTGTTTTCAAAATAACGATAGGAATTTTCCAAGGTCAATGCTCCTTTACGATCACAATGGTAAGATAACCGGAGGTATCATCTAACTTTTCCACCTCTGTGGTTATTTTTTCATTCATCATACCACAGTTTTCTACCGAATACACTTCCAGTCTGCTATCTTTTTGCTGTTTTTGCAGCATCTGCTTTAATTCTCCTAATTTCTTCCCGGACTTCATATAAATTCTGGTTCCGGAAAATTCTGCTGTTTTTCCTATCTCATAGGATGCCGGTATCACATGGATCTCTTCTTTATTGTCCGCTAACGATATTCCAAGTGCCCCCGCCGCCGCACAAAAAGACGGGACTCCGTTTACGATATGTGCCTCATAGCCGCCTTTTACCACACGTTTATGGATATACTGGTAAGTGGAGTAAACCGTCGGATCTCCGATCGTCAAAAAAGCCACCTGTCTGCCGTTATCTAACAATTTTTTTATCTCAAGACAGATCTGCTCATGCGCCGCAGTAAGTCTGCTCTCATCCTTTGTCATCGGAAAGGGCATACATATCAATTCTTTTTCTGCAATTTTCCCACATGCCTCTTTCATGATTCCGTAGGCGATGCAGTCCTCTTTGCTTTTTGCCGGGAGTATCACGGTATCGCACTCTCCAACGATCCGTACCGCTTTTAATGTGACCAGCTCCGGGTCACCAGGTCCGACGCCGATTCCGTAGAGTATCCCTGTTTTTTCTGTATTTTTCACGGTTGTATTCCCCTGTTTTTACTTAAATTCTGTTCCTGTGTTTTCACTTCATATTTTTTGTATTTCACAACAATTTATTTATCCTGCTGCATTAAAATGCTTCCTTAGCTATTTACTTCTGACCTGTCCGCATAATTTTTTGCTTTTTTTACAAAATTTTCCACAAATTGCGGCGCAGATGGATAATAAAGATGCGGAAATCCCACAAAGCATGAATTTTTATCAAAAACACAGTCATATTTTTTCCCACTTACCGGTTTTAATGCCACACAGTCATCACCGTTTGCGGTACTGTCGAAATAATGAAATTCATGCCCTTTTATGCTGCCATTTTCCGGCAGAAAGTTTGATTCTTTTTCCGTAAGTTCGATGTACCCGAAACGAACCAGTTTCCCTGTGTAAAAGCAGTCTCCCGGCACAACGCCTGCCATCTCATAAACATGATGCTCTGTATCTTCCATCGTCTGATGCAGATACATAAATCCGCCACACTCAGCAACGATCGGCATCGCGAGTTCCGCCTTTTCCCTGATATCCGCAAGCATCGTCTTATTTTCAGATAATTCTTTCGCATAGAGTTCAGGGTACCCTCCCGGAAGCAATAGACCGTCCGCTTCTTTTGGCACACTTCCATCATGAAGCGGTGAAAAAAATACAATCTCTGCGCCGGCTTTTTCAAGTGCCTTTAAGTTGTCCTCATAATAAAAACAGAACGCTTCATCGCGTGCCACGGCAATCACGGGTCTTTTTTCCGCTTTTTTTGCAAATGTACTTTTCTTGCTTACCGTAACTGTCTTTTTCTAATGTGCTGCCTTCCGGCAGTTCTGATGCCCCCTCCGCGATTGCGAAAAGCCTGTCTATATCGACGGTCTTTTCTAACATATCCGCCGTTTTTGCCAGCAGTTCCGCCATCTTTTCTACTTCTTCCGGGCGTTTAAGTCCCAAATGTCTGCTCTCTAAAAGAAACTCCTTCTGGTTTGGAAAATATCCAAGAACTTCTACCGGAAAACTCTTCTCGATCTCCGGCCGTATCGTCTCAAAAAATGCGCCGGAGGTGCGGTTTAAAATAATTCCACGGATCAGATGAATCATATCATAGGAAAGAAAACCGGCAATCAGCGGAAGAATGCTCCTCCCCATTCCGTGCGCATCGATGACTAAAATGACCGGCGTGTCTGTCACCGTCGCAAGGTCATAGGCAGATCCTTCTTTCCGGATCCCGCCTAACCCATCATACAGTCCCATTACGCCTTCCATCACAGAGATATCTGCATTTACTGCAGACTCCATAAACAGTTCTGCCGTCATTTTCTCCCCGGTAAAAAACGTATCCAGATTTTTCGATGGGATTCCAAGTACCGTGCGGTGAAACATCGGATCGATATAATCCGGTCCACACTTAAATGCCTGTACTTTTTCCCCCTGTCTTTTTAATATTTCAAGCAGTGCACAGGTGATCGTAGTCTTTCCGCTTCCACTTCCTGTCGCGCCAATCAGTATTCTTGGTGCCCTCATGACTCCGTCCCTCCTGCAAAATAAAACGACAGGATAAACACCGGATTTTCCGCCTGCATCAGATGGTAACGTCCCGCCTTTTTCGCACGGCTGACTGACATCTGGATGATTTCTTCCTGTTCCACCGGAAACTCATTTAATATAGAAGAAACAGCCCCAACCGTCTCTAACGTAATTGCCGTCACTACCACACGCATACGCGGATTTTTCCGGTATAAATCCGTTAATATCTCCTTTAAACTGCCATTGCTTCCACCGATAAATGCATGAGTTGGAACCGGAAGCCCTGTAAATGCCCCGGGTGCCTCCCCACAGATCACTTTTACATTGGCAAGTCCATACTTTGTGCAGTTCTTTTCGATCAGTGCAACAGCCTCCGGTTTTCGTTCGATGGCATAGACGGTAAGATTTTCTGACAGCCTTGCCATCTCGACCGCAATCGATCCTGTCCCGCTTCCGACATCATAAACCACCGCGTCGGGTGTCAGGTGCATTTTACAGATTGCCGCCTCCCGGACTTCCTCCTTTGTCATCGGCACCTTATCCCGGCAAAATGCGTTATCCGGCAGACCATGCGTCAGGAACTTGAGATCAGAATCCTTTTTTTCTCCCGAAATCCCCTGATTCTGGATCAGACAGGTATAAAGTCCCTCGTCGGTAAGCTGCATACATTCTTCCGGGGACAATAATTTTATCTGTTCCGCAGGATAGGACAGCGCATATCCGACCGTCACAGTCGTCTCTTTTAATCCACATTCGATCAGCCGCTTCCCGATTTCGCGGACGTCCGAAACACCGGATGTAATAACAAACACTTTTTCTCTCATCCCTGCCGTTTTTATCAAACGCTCCATCTGGTCTGTCCCATGCAGGCTGACGATTTTAGCATCCTGCCAGCTGTTACCACTGCGCGCAGCCAGATAAGAAACCGAGGAAATCCCAGGACAGACGGACACCTCCGTGTTCTCCCTGCCTGCAATGCCTGCACCATTTTTTCTGCACCGCTGTAGAATCCGGTATCGCCGGAAAATAAAATGACTGCATGGAAAATGGCTTTCCCACTTTTTTCACCTGCATCATCAAGGCATGGAAGAATGTCTTTTGCCAGATAATACGGCAGTCGTTCCGCAGCTACATTCCATTGCGCCGGCACCGCATCCAGCAGTCTTTTTGCCCCGAATAACAGATCTGCGCCTTTTATACGCTCCGCCGCTTCCTCTGTGATCAGTTTTGTATTTCCCATGCCGATCCCGACAAGAGATACCTGCATCTGTTTTCTTCGAATGTGTTTACCGGTCAAACGTTCTATTTCCTGAAGAATTTCCTCTAGGTTTTCCTTTTGCTCCCCGTTCTCCGCCTCCGGGTTTTCGATCACAAATACCGATACCCCTGCCTTTTTCGCGGCACTGATCTTCTCTGAAAATCCACCGGACGCACCGCTCTCTTTTGTGACCATATAACGGATCTGATACTGATGGAGAAGTGCAAGGTTCATTCCTCGGAAAACGGGCCCTGCATGGCAATGATCTGTCTCCCTAAAATGCCGTTTTTATGACAGATCTCTATGCTCTCTGTCCCTGGCAGGACACGGACAAACAGCCGCTCCCTCAATGCCTCATTTTCGCAGTAACAGTGCAGTTCCTTACTTCCCGTTGTAAGAAAAATATTGCCACTGGTCTGCTCTAACGCGCGGACACATTCCTGCTGTGACTTTACATAAATTACATCGCTGTCATCTCCGGCCGACTGCAGTGTCCGCCGCAGACGATAATACGGAAGTCCTGCCTGTGCGGACGCCTGCCTGATATTAGAAGAAACCACGACCGCATAGGGATGCGTTGCATCAACGATTGCAGCATAGTCTCCCTTTTGCATGAATTCTTTCATTTCTTCTTCCGTAAGTCTTCCGGTGTAAATATTCCGGTACTGCCCCTCGGTCATGACTCATGCCCATATTCCGTGGCGACACAGACATCCGCGCAGATCCCGGATGCATCTAAGATATCCGCTAACTGTCTGCCCTCTGTGGTGCCGGAAAAAATCAATATCCGTTTCATATATGATATCCTCTTTTAGTGACGAGATGTCCGTCTATGATCTTTGTTTCTGAATTACCGATAAACACGGTCGTAAACATGTTGACCTGACGATCCCGCAATTCTTTTAACGTGCAAAGTTCCATTTTTGACTCATCTCTTCCGATATTTTCCACATATCCGCACGGGCGTGTCTCCTCAACTGTCTCTAACAGAATATCACAGGCACGCATCAGATAGTCCGCACGTTTTCTGCTGGACGGGTTGTAGATCGCAATCGCAAAATCCCCATCCGCCGCCGCTCTTAAACGTTTTTCTATTTTTTCCCACGGCGTCAGTAAGTCACTTAAGCTGATTACGCAGAAATCATGGTTTAATGGTGCTCCAAGCACGCAGCCCCGCTGAGTGCAGCGGTGACGCCCGGCACGACACTAAGTTCACAGTCCGGGTAACTTTCCCCGATCTCATACATCAAAGATGCCATTCCATAGACCCCCGCATCCCCACTGCAGATCAGGGATACTTTTTTCCCTTCCCTCGCCTTCTCAAAACAGAGGATGCAGCGCTCCCGCTCCTGCTTCATCGGTGTAGAAAGCTGCTCTTTTTCCGCAAATGCTTCGCCTAACAGTTTTAAATAAACCTGATAGCCGATGATCGTATCGCATGCCAGCAGTGTATCATACGCCTGCATCGTCATCATTGCTTCTTCTCCCGGTCCCATTCCCACAATATATATTTTATGTTTCATCAAATCTTACACTCCATTCCCGCTCAGCTATCGCAAGCGTCATTCCGTCTTTTGCCTTCTTTTTGAGCAGTAACCTGCCCTGTACTAACATTTTTTTCTGATTTTCCCTGCTGTCACAATTTTGCTGCATATACGATTTTTCTTTTCCCTCACTGCCACATCCAGGCTGCTTTATTTTCTCTTTATCTTCTTTCCTGCATGCTGCAAGCGCTGCGCGTTCACACACATTGTCCACGCCGACTGTCTGTGACACAAATGCCGAACCGCTGAAGTCCCGGCACTTCTTTTAAGACTTCTTTCGGATACGTCAGAAAGTCCAGCCCATATTTTTTTACAAATTCTAAAAATCCCGGTTCTTCTTTTTTCAGATCGATCGTGGCAAGCGCTGTAACTGCCTGTATGGATATCTGTTCCTGTTCTAATGTCTCTAAGACAAACTGCCCGATCTCCTCACAGGATTTTCCCTTTTTACAGCCCATGCCAAGGATGATGGTGCGGGGGATCAGCCAGAGCGGATCTGTATGCGTTTTAACATCCACCTGTTCATCTATGACCTGACTCTTTGGAATATTTTTTACCGGATACCTTGCAGAAATCACAACATCCGGCATAGATATATGGTCCTGTTCTTTTTTCACCGACCACTTTTGTGGCGGATTTTCTTCACATGTTGTTATGTCAGATATCAGTACCGATTTTGGTATCTCTCCTTCCACCCGCCCGCCTGTCATTATCATAATCTTCTTTCCATCGAGAATTTTCGACGAAATTCCTGCAATTTCCTCTTTATTCTGTATGAAAAGTCCATTTTCTTTCGCAAAAACATCCACGGCAAACGCATGATTGACATCGGTTGCCGTTGTTATGACAGGCACTGCACCGATCCGTATTGCAAGCAGTCCTGCAAGTTCATTTGCTCCGCCATAATGTCCGGACAAAACCGGGATAACAAACTGTCCCGCCTCGTCCACCACCAGAACCGGGATGTCTGTCAGTTTATCACGCAGAGAAGGTGCCATGGCGCGCACCGCGATTCCGCATGCGCCGATCCAGATGACTGCTGTCTTTTTCCCATTTCTGTTTTGTTCGAAACGCGCGCGCATCCAGTCGTAGATGCTTTCTTTGACATAAACCGGATTTTTGCCATTGGCACGATTGTGTTCCCGGATCCACTCAGTCTGTATCTCTGCATCTGATATTTCCTGATATCTGCCATACTTTGTATACAGACACACTTCGTACCCTTTCCCACACGAATACAGACATTCCCGTATCTTTGCCGAGAGTTCTATCCCGCGCCTGGTAAAACTCATGATATCGATCTGCATGTGTTACTCCTTCTTTTTACGGAATTCCGTTTCAAATCCGGCGCATACAGTTTTGAGCGCGCGCAGCGTTTATTTGCAAGAACATTTCCCACCAGAACCAGTGCTGTTTTCGTAATATTATGTTTCTTTGCAACCAACGACAATGTTTCCACTGTACACAGGTATGCTTCTTCTTCCGGCCAGCTCGCCTTATACACTAACGCTGCCGGGGTGTCTTTCGTATACCCACCTGCCACAAGACGTCTGGAAAGTTCCTCTAACATACCGGTACTTAAGTAGATCGCCATGGATGCCTGATGTGCTGCAAAACTCTCGATACTCTCTTTTTCCGGCACCGATGTTTTTCCTGCCATGCGGGTAATAATAAGGCTCTGTGAGACCTCCGGCAGTGTATATTCGATCTGCAGAGATGCAGCTGCACCAAAGCAGGCGGAAACTCCCGGACAGCTCTCATAAGAAATTCCAAGTTCATCGAGACAGTCCATCTGCTCCCTGACTGCGCCGTAAAGACTTGGCTCCCCGGTATGCAGGCGCACTACCATCTTGCTCTCCGACTCTGCCTTTCTCATCACTTCGATCACTTCCTCTAACGTCATCGTGGCACTATTATATATCTCACATGCCTCTTTGGTATAGGAAAGCAGCTCCGGATTTACCAGTGATCCTGCATAGATCACCACATCCGCCTTTTCTAACAGTTTCATTCCACGCACCGTGATCAGATCCGCCGCCCCGCAGCCGGCACCTGCAAAATAAATCATCTTTTCTCCTCCTTCAGTCTCGCAAGCAGCTCTGCCGCCCCTGCACTCTCTCCAAGTCCTCCGTGCTCGTTGGAATACAAAATACACGCGACCGCAATTTTCCCTGCGGCTCTTTTATTCAGGTAAAACATTATCTTTTGCATGATCAGTTCCATCGTCTTTTCGCACAATCCGGCTTTTTTCAACACATTAACCGCCTCTTCCGTTGTCACGCAGGAAAGGATCTGACGTGCCGTATCTGCATCGGCACCCGCTGACAGAGCAGATGACGTGATCAGTTCCATCCGGCAGTCTCCTTCCCGCGAGTGTGTGTTCATGATGCCGCCGGCGACTTTTATCAGCTTGCCGATATGACCGGTCAGAAGCATGGCTTCAAATCCATTTTCCACCGCCATATCGATCGTATCTCCGATAAAATTACTGCATTTTACACTCTTATCGAGATCATAACCATAAGTCCGTTTCATATAATCCAGTCCGTAATTTCCCGGTGAGACTGCCACAATGGAATACCCCATGGCACGCTTCTGATTTAACTCTACCCGGATTGTTTCAAGCAGTGCCCTGCTGCTCATCGGCTCCACAATACCGCTCGTCCCAAGGATGGAGATTCCGCCTGTGATGCCAAGTCTCGGATTAACGTCTGTGCCGCAAGCGTCTCCCCCTCCGGCACGGAAATTTCCACCAGAAGATCTGCCGTTTCATCCGTGAGCGCACAGACTTCCCGCACCTCTTTTTCGATCATCTCACGCGGCACATGATTGATGGCTGCATTTCCGACCGGCTGGTCTAATCCCGGTTTTGTAACACGTCCGACACCATATCCCCCGTCGATTACGATTCTCTGTAAATGCGCGGACTGCCCTTTTTGCTGCATGTTACCATCCATCGTACTCTTTTGCCGATGCACGGACGGTTCTTTTTGCTGTATGCCGCCGTCAATCCTTGAAACCGCTGCCACGATATGTGCGCCCGTCGTAATGTCAGGATCATCTCCGCCATCTTTAATCACGCACAGCTCACTGCAGTTTCACTTCGCCGGATATCTGTGATTTCAGCATGATACCGAATCCCTTTTGGCGTCTCGATCTCTATCTCATTTTTTATTTTTCCGGTGATCAGCATATATGCCGCCGCTTTTGCCGCCGCTGCCGCACAGCTTCCGGTCGTAAATCCGTAACGCATAGGTATCTCCATTTCCATTTGTAAATATCAATCCACCTTTTTCGCTGCATCCTCCCGCCGCACTTCATACAAAAGTGCATTACAGATCGCAGCAGCCACATTGCTGCCTCCTTTTCTTCCCCGGTTCACGATACATGGCACATCTGTGTGCAGGATCATTTCCTTTGCCACCTCCACATTGACGAATCCGACCGGAACTCCGATGATAAATGCAGGACGGTAAATTCCATCACAAATCAGCTCATACAAACGGATCAGTGCCGTTGGTGCGTTGCCGATGGCAAATATGACCGGCTTGTCCAGTTTTGCTGCATGTTCCATGGAAACGACCGCCCTTGTCACCTTGCGTTCTTTTGCCTCTCCTGCAACCTCCTCGTCCGCCATAAAACAACGCGCCATTCCACCATGTGCCTCAAGCACTTTTTTTGTTGACACCGGAGAGCGCCATATTTGTGTCTGTCACGATATCCGCTCCTGTGCGGATCAGGTGTTTTGCAATCTCCACTGCATTCTCCGAAAAAGTAAGTGTATCTGCATATCCGAAATCCGCACTCGTGTGGATCACTCTTTTTGTCACCGGCTCCTGCTCTTTCGGGATCACAATACCGCGTTCTTCCAGTTCTTTTGTAATAATTGCAAAACTGCGCCCCTCGATCTCTCCCGGCAGCACAAATTCTACTGCCTGCGCATTTCCATGGATCTCTCTCAACACCTCTGCAAATATCCGGTTCTGTTCTTCCGATTTTACCGCGATCCGGTAATAACCGCTCTGGAGTCCCCGGAAATTACTACAGTCACGAATCAAAATACCACGCTGTAAAAAAAGTTCATCCAGCTTTTTTTCACTGTAAAACAACAGATAATCTGCATCGGAATCATACACAATGCATCCTGCCGCCTTTAATTCTTCACGCAAAAACAGCCTTTGCGTCTGTATACAGGTCACAGTGCGTGCAACATATCCCTGCTCTTTGATTGCAGCGACTCCTGCCCTCTGGGCGAATACCGAAAGATTCCACTCCGGCAGCTGCAATCTGATCTTTTCCGCCAGAGTCTGTTCACAGACCAGATACCCAAGCCGCACCCCCGGAATCGCATATAATTTGGTAAATGCACGCACCACGACCACATTCGGAAATTCTTCTAAATAACTTAAAAAGGAATATTTCTGTTCTTTTCCGGTCAGTTCCATAAAACACTCATCCAGCACCAGTGTAATGTCACATTGTCTGCATTTTTCTGCAATTTTAAATATCAGTTCCGGCTCAACCAGATTTCCGACCGGGTTATTTGGATTTGCCAGAAACACCAGAGAAATGCTCTCATCTAGTGCATCAAGGATCCGTTCGGTCAGGCAGAATTTTTCCTCTTTTTTCATCTCATAAAAAATAACTTCACAGTCCAGCGCCTTTGCCGCCTCTTCATATCCTAAAAAGGACGGCACCGGGATCAGTATTTTCGATGGTTTTACTGCGTGTAAAACGGCATGGAACAATTCTGACGCACCATTCCAAACACAAGCTTTTTCTCTGATATCCGCAGCTGTTCTGCAACTGCATTTGCAAGTTCCTGTGCATGGATATCCGGGTAATGTTCCGCCTCCTCCACCGCCTGATGAAGTGCTTCCCTTACCGAGTCCGGCATTCCAAGCGGATTGGTGTTCACCGAAAATCCAGTCTTATCTGATTGCGGTATATATCTCCTCCGTGGTACTGCATTCCTTTATTTCTCTCTTTCTGTAGTCTGTTCTTTTATTTTCGGACATTGAAACAAAACGAAACCACGCTTTGTGTGATTTGTCGTTCCAAAAATATAGATATATCTTTCGTATTCAGAGTATAACACAAAGTGCATCTGTACACAATTTTTTGTGTTACAGACGGCACTTTGTAATCTATTCTTTTAATTCTCCTGATTTACAAAACTTTCTAAAAGAATGGGCGAATAAACAGAATACTATAAATAAGTTAAAATATGAAGCTGATCACACGCCAGATGAAAAGGTAAGACTTATCTATTAAAGCGAATTAATGATCTTGAAACAGAACTTGAAACCTTTACAATATAAAAAGGCTTCACCCTTATATTAAGAGCGAAACCTTTACCAAGTTTATATTTTACAGTTCTCTTCATTTCTATTTTATTATGTATTTCCAACACTACAGATGTTTTAACCTTGCACCAAATACACATATATTTTTTCTTTATCTTTATGTATTTTAATAAATAATAATGGTCTTGACCAATTTTTGTCTCCCATCGAATTATTTATTTCTTCAACCACTTCTTTTGCCGTATTTTTACCACTTATTTCTATAACCTTACTATTGGCTCCCCCATATATCTCTTTCTCCATATGGCGAATACGAACACATTGCATTTTCAAATGGCGTATAGCGAAACAAATTTACTCTTTTTCTATCTGATATCTCTCCTTTATACCATTTATCTGCTGTAAAAAGTAAAAATTCTAACTGGTCGTTCGGCATAGAATAAAACGATGAATTTTTGTCTGTATTCCTGGTTTCCTCTGTTTTCAACAATTCAAAGACCTCATTTGTAAGCTTCTCATCATAAGTACCCTTTTTATCAATGTATTTTCCATAACTATTAATTGTTATCACAGCTTTCGTGAAGCCATCCTTGGAAATTCCTGTAACTTCCGTTGTTCCGCTATCCTCCACAATATAATGTGTGTATGATCCATCTGGTGTAGTCTTTTTCTGAACCAAATCAGTTCTATTCCACGTCCAATCCAAAGAAACTCCTAAAAAGTTTTCCGTATTTACGAGTTCATCCATATTTTTCGCTGATTCATCATAATCAAATCCCGTTCCTTCTTCGCGTGAAATATTGGTTTTATACAGCTATAACTTACTACATTGCAAGAATATGTCTTTCCTTTATAAGTTGCTGTTACAATAGCTTTTCCACCTTTTAAATTATTATATATTACAGCACTATTTCCTTCAGGATATATACGCACTATTTTTCATCTGACGTATTCCATATAACATCATCACAATCTGCATTATTCAATGTTAAATACGTTCCATCATCCCCATCACCAAATTTCCAAGTAATAGATGTAGTGCTTAATTTTGGTGTTTTTGTCTCAATGCTGTCATTATTATCAGGCTTTTTATCTTCTGTACTCTCAGTATTTTGTGCATCATCTTTATGCGGCTTCTTTGCAGCTGTAACCCTTATGTTACATTTTAATACAGATCCGTTTACTTTTGCAATGACTGTCGTATTTCCCTGTTTCTTTCCAGTAATCTTACCGTTTTTTACTGTAACAACATTTCTATTCGAAGACGTCCAAACCACTTTCCTGCTTGTACCTTTTACTTTCAATATATACGATTTTCCACTCTCGATAGTGACTTCTTCTTGCTGAGCTCCGGTTTTTCCACTTTAACATTACATTTCAAGATAGTACCATTTATTTTTGCCTGAATAACCGTTTTACCTGTTTTCTTTCCAGTAACTTTACCATTTTTTACAGTCGCTACCTTTTTATTCAAGGAACTCCATTTTACTTTCCCTTTCATGCCTTTTATTTTAAGATTTACAGTTTTTCCAACATTAACTATAATTTCATTTTGGTTTAAGTATGCTTTCGCAACAGTAATTTTATATATATATGTATTTCCTTTGTCCTTTATCGTAATTTTAGCTTTTCCAATCGATTTTCCTATGATTTTTCCATTCTTTATTACAGCAATCTTTTTGTTGCTAGTCTTAAATGTTGCCTTTCCGCTAAAAGTCTGCTCAATGGCATATGTTTTTCCTTTCCCTATTGTAATATCCTTTGTTACAGTTTTTGCTTCTACGCTTACATTTCCGATCATACAAACAAAAAATGTGCATATCACTGTCATAAGAATCCATATAATGCAACTTTTCTTTTTCTCTAATTTAATCATAATCCTTTTCTCCTCATTATAAATATAAAATCTCCTCACGGTGAGTAACCTTTCTGTAGCCTTCATATTCAACTACATCAATTATAACATGCTGGGTACGAAGTTTTGAATAAATATTTCATAACTTTTCTCACTTTTGGAAATTAAATCTAAAAAGCAAACAGCCAGCTACAAACTGCTTGATTCATAACTGTCCTAGCGCGTTGCTTTCTTTCTTATTTGTTTTTTAATATACATACTTGTCATTTCTTTTATCATAAGCCTTAACTTTCCTGCAAATCATTTTTTCAATTTTCTTCTTTCGAGTTGTATATCTATCTATATTAGAATTTTTCGCCCAAAAAATAACAGCCACATATAATCCATAGCAAATTACAGCCCTTAATATTTCAAAACAATCTATTCTTCTAAATATTTGATGTAAAAGATGAAATAAATCCATTATCCATTCCATATTGCAAAAAACTAT
>ENA-OQCN01001161-OQCN01001161.1-human-gut-metagenome-genome-assembly--contig:-NODE-1161-length-13356-cov-1.634893_pt1 | contig 13356 bp, 15 predicted proteins | sample MGYA00242497_ERZ504576 | MGnify/ENA primary metagenome ERZ504576 (study PRJEB26092, sample SAMD00036296) | human gut metagenome | host: Homo sapiens | study: EMG produced TPA metagenomics assembly of...
TCCCGGCGTCAAGGCACTGGATGATGTTTCCATGGAGTTCCGGGAAGGTGAAGTCCACTGCCTGATCGAGGAAAACGGTGCAGGAAAATCCACGCTGATCAAAGCCATCGCAGGCTACCACGCCCCACCAGTGGCACCATTACGGTGCATGGAAAGGAATATTCGGAGATGACCGTTCCGCTGGCAGCGGAATGCGGCATCCAAGTCATTTATCAGGAGTTCAACAACGTTCCGCCCCTGACCCGCCGCCGAGAATGTTTTTCTTGGTGTGCGCACCAATCCCGGCCTGTTCGTGGATTTTGAGGGCCGCCGGAAAGCCGCCAAGGAACTGTTCCAGCGGCTGGGCGTTGAGCTGGACCCGGATCAGATCGTGGGGACCATGAGCCCGCCCAGATGCAGATCGTGGAGATCGCAAAATCCGTGAGCAAGAACGCGAAGATCCTGATCATGGACGAGCCCACCGCTCCGCTGACTGTGGACGAAGTGAAGCTTTTGTTCAAGATCATCCGGGATCTGAAAGCGCAGGGAGTGACCATCATCTACATCAGCCATCGGTGGAAGAACTATTTGAGATCGGCGACCGGATCAGTGTCATGCGGGACGGCAAGTATGTCTGTACCATGGACGTGAAGGATGCCACCCAGCAGAAGCTGATCGCGGCATGGTGGGCCGCGAGGTCAGCCAGACCTGCCCGCCCGCTCCAATGTGATTATCGGGGAAGAGCTGCTGCGGCTGGAACACGTTTGCGGCAACGGCGATACCGATATCAACTTCACCTTGCACAAGGGCGAGGTGCTGGGCTTTGGCGGTCTGGTGGGTGCCGGACGAACGGAGCTGATGGAAGTGATCTATGGTGCCCAGCCGCTGGAAAGTGGTCAGATCTACTACAAGGGTCAGCCGGTCAAGATCGACAGCCCTCGTAAAGGCATCAAAACCGGTATTGGTCTAGTGCCGGAGGACCGCAAGGGCAAGGGCCTGTTCTTGGATAAGAACGTTGCCTGGAATTCAACCATCAATTGCTTGGATCGCTTCGCCAATGGTACGTTTGGTTTAGTACGCACCAAAGAGGTGGAAAAGGAAGCTGAAAAATACCAGAAAGCGTTCAATATCAAAACGCCTAGCCTGAACCAGCTGGTCATGAATCTTTCCGGCGGCAACCAGCAGAAAGTGGTTTTGGCCAAGAACCATGGCGGCAGATGCGGAGGTCATCATTTTTGATGAGCCACCCGCGGCATCGACGTAGGGCCAAGCAGGAGATCTATAACCTGATGAACGAGCTGGCTGCGCAGGCAAGGGAATCCTGATGGTGTCCTCCGATATGCCGGAGCTGCTGGGAATGTGTGACCGCATCGTGGTGATTTCCGAAGGCCGACAGACCGGCATCGTGGACAAAGAAGATTTCAGTCAGGAAACGATCCTGTCGCTGGCATCCATTAGTGCCGTCAAGGATGCTTGACTGGGAAGAAAGGTAGTGCAAAATGGATCTGTATAAATTTTATAAAAAATACGGCCTGTTTGTGATCTTGGCCATTTTCATCGTTGTATTCTCCACACTCAACACTCAGTTTCTGACCCCCGGCAACCTGCTGAACATTCTGCGCCAGATCTCCATGTTTGGCATTGTGGTGGTGGGCTACACCATGGTCATGATCAGCGGCGGATGTGACATGTCTGTCGGCGGTCAGCTGGCACTGTGCGGCATGTTTGCCGCCACCTTGAACGTTACCTACGGCCTGCCCACTTTTGTGGTAGTCGATCCTGACGTTGATGCTGGGGGCGCTGTTCGGTTTGATCAACGGCCTGCTGATGAACGTATTCAATATCATGCCCCTGATCGTTACCTTGGGCACCATGCTGTTCTTCCAGGGTGCTTCCTACATCATCTCTGGCGGTGTGGCTATCTTCGGCCTGTCCGACAGCTTCAAGTTTATCGGTCAGGGCTATCTGGGTTTTGTGCCTCTGCCCATCGTCATCCTGCTGGTCATCGGTGTGCTGGGTTACATCGTGCTGCACAAGACCTATTTCGGCCGTCAGATCTACGCCATGGGCGGCAACCCGGAGGCTGCTCGTTTGGCGGGTGTGAACATCAAAAAATATCGCTTGGCGGTGTTTACTATTACGGGTATTCTGGCAGCGGCGGCTGGCATCATCATGGCCGCTCGTACCGGTTCGGCACAGCCTTCAGCTGGTGCTTCTTACCCCTTTGACTGCATGACTGCAGTGGTTCTGGGCGGCGTTTCCTTTGCTGGCGGCAGCGGCAGTATGCTGGGTGCTATGATGGGCGTGATCATTATTGGTGTGCTGAACAACGGAATGCAGCTTATTGGCATGGACAGCAATATGATTAACTGTGTGAAGGGCATCGTTCTGCTGATTGCCATCGGTATCGACAGTGTGCAACGAACGGGTAAAAAGGCAAAGAAAGTCTGATCTTCAGAATTATCGGCCCGGAATGAGAGCAGTGCTCCCGTTTCGGGTTTTCTTTGAAACAAGGAGAAATTTTTATGGCAATTTGTCAACCCATTGTTTCCGAAATCGCATACCGTACCTGGTGCATTGATGAATACGGCATGGATGCAATGTTCCTGCTGGAGGGCGATGAAAAAGCTCTGCTCATCGATACTGGCACCGGCGTGTTCGACATTCCAGAGCTTGTCCGTCAGCTCACCAATAAACCCGTCATGGTGGCTCTGACTCATGGCACATCGACCATGCAGGCGGCATGAATCAGTTCGAGGAAGTGTATCTCCACCCGGCGGATTTTGCCATGGCGCAGGCGGTAACGCCCGAAGAACGCGGCGGTTATGTGGACACTATGCTTTCCATGTCAGATGGCATCTACAGCGTGACCCGCTATGATGTGGTGGTGCCCAAAACCCGTGCAAGGCTGCTGCCTTTGCAGGGGGGGACATACCTGCATCTGGGCAACCGCGATGTGATGGTCTTTGACACGCCGGCCATACACCCGGTGGCCTGAGTTATCTGGATAAAAAGGAGCGGCTGTTGTTCAGCGGAGATGCCTGCAATATGAATACTCTGCTGGCTGCCATGGGCCAGCCAGCCACGGAGCGCACTTGTGTAACGGCGCTGAAACAGACAGCAGAAAAGCTAGAAGCACTGCATCCGTATTACGACCGCCATTACAACGGCCATATCGGCTATGCTGATGCCAAAAGCTGTATGCCGATGCCGGAGTGTTTGGTGCGGGACTGTATCGCTCTGTGCGAAAACTTGCTCGCCGGTACTATCGTAGGCGAAAAAGTGGAGAATCCTTCTGCGGCGAATGCCGTCTGGCCCGGAACAACACGATGCAGATCGTGTATCGGGATGATCAGGTGAAGTAAAGATGAAGCAATACCTTTTGATCGACATCGGCGGCACATTTATCAAATACAGCCTGACCGATGCCCATGCACAAAAAGTCTCCGGCGGTAAGGTGCCCACTCCTTTGACGGGCATGGATGACCTGCTGGCTACCATCGAGGCTTTGCAGCCCCATGGAAAGGCCAGTTTGAGGCTGTGCCGTTTCCATGCCGGGCCGCATTGATACCAAACGCGGCATAGCCCACACGGGCGGGATACTCAGTGGGTTCATGTGGGAGCAGCCCTTTGCCTCCTTGCTAGAGCAGAGTCTAGGCGTTCCGGTGGTCATCGCCAACGATGGAAAATGCGCAGCGGCTGCGGAAGCGTGGACCGGGTCTCTGGCCGGGGTGGACAATGGTCTTGTTCTGGTGTTGGGCACAGGCATCGGCGGCGGCATCATCCTGAATGGCAGGGTGTACATGGATCGCATTCGGCTGCAGGTGAGGTGAGTAACTTGGTCACCGAATTGGGTAGCATGGAGGGCGACGATTTTCGATTTGAGGTGATCGGCAAGGTGGCAGAAAGCCCAGTATGGGCCGGGAAAGCCTCCGCCAGCGGCTTGATTGCTGCCTATGCAGCGGAAAAGCAGCTGCCCGCCCATGCGCCGCAGCCCACCGGCGAAGAAATCTTTGCGGCTTATGCAGCAGGGGAGCTGGAGGCCTGCCGGGCTCTAAAAAAGTTTGCCCGCCGTGTGGCGCTGGGCATCATCGGCCTGCAAAGCGTGCTGGACGTGGAGCGGGTCGCCATTGGCGGCGGCATCAGCGCGGCGGATGCTCTGCTGCCTGCCATCCAGACGGAGCTGGATGACCTGTTTGCACGCTGCCCGGTGTTCCCCATGCTGGAGCCGGAGCTGGTGCGCTGCCGCTACGGCAATGATGCCAATATGATCGGCGCACTGAAGCTGTTTTTTGAACGGAACCCCGCCTGAACCACAACAAATTAAGATAGGAGTAGAAACTATGAGTGATTTTCGCAATGACTTTTTGTGGGGTGGCGCCTGTGCGGCCAACCAGTTTGAGGGCGCATGGGATGTGGATGGCAAAGGCCCCAGTGTCCCAGATATGTGTACCAACGGCTCCCATACCAGCCCGCGCTGGGTAACGGCCACCACTCTGCCCGATAAGCTCTACCCCAGCCACGAGGCCATTGACTTCTACCATCATTACGAAGAGGATATCGCGCTCTTCGCTGAGATGGGTTTCAAGACCTTCCGTACTTCCATCAACTGGACCCGCATTTTCCCCACCGGCATGGAGACGGAACCCAACGAGAAGGGCCTTGAATTTTACGACAAGGTCTTTGATTGTTGCAAGAAGCATGGCATCGAGCCACTGGTCACCATCAGCCACTACGAGCTGCCTTACGCGCTAGTGGAAAAGTATAACGGCTGGATTGGGCGAGAGGTCATCGACTGCTATCTGACCTATTGCAAAACCATTTTTGAGCGCTATAAGGACAAGGTCAAGTACTGGCTGACCTTTAACGAGATCAACATGGGCACGCTGCCCCACGGGAACTTCCTGGCAATCTGCCAGATAAAGGATTACACGGGCCCGGTCAATGAGATCCCGGATAACGAGGAATTGCGTTTTCAGGCTCTGCATCACCAGTTTGTGGCCAGCGCTCTGGCGGTCCGGTATGCCCACGAGCATTACCCGCAGTTCAAACTGGGTGACATGAACCTGTTTGCCACTTGCTATCCGCTGACGCCGGACCCGGAGGATGTACTGGCCTGCCAGCAGCGGGAGCAGATCGTCAACTGGTTCTGTTCGGACGTGCAGGTGCGCGGCGCATATCCCAGCTATATCCGGCGGTTTTTCTCAGAACACCACATCCAAATCAAAATGGAACCCGGCGATGAGGAGATTTTGAGAGAGGGGACGGTGGATTTCTACACCTTCAGCTACTATATGTCCAACTGCGTTACCACCCACCCCGGCGAGGGAAAAGTGGCAGGCAACGGCTTGGGCGGCACGGCCAACCCCTACCTCAAGGCTTCCGACTGGGGATGGCAGATCGATCCCAAGGGACTGCGCTACAGCCTGAACCAGATATGGGACCGCTACCAGATCCCCATGATGGTGGTTGAGAACGGTCTGGGTGCTTACGACGCTAAGGGCGAGGACGGGAAGATCCACGACAGCTACCGCATCGACTACCTGCGGGCCCATATCCAGCAAATGGCTGAAGCTGTGAGAGACGGTGTGGATCTGATGGGCTACACTCCGTGGGGCTGCATCGACCTCGTTTCGGCCTCCACTGGCGAAATGGCCAAGCGTTATGGGTTTATCTATGTCAACAAGTTTGACGATGGCACGGGTGACCTGAGCCGGGAGCGGAAAGATTCCTTCTACTGGTATAAGAAGGTCATTGCTTCCAACGGGGAAGACCTTGCCTGATCAAGTCGGTGAAGAAAAGACTTTTCAACTGCGAATTGGGCATGGGAGTTGAGTCTCTAACAGCACCAAAACAAGATCCGAACCTTTTTCCGGTAGGAGAAGGGTTCGGATCGTTTCATTTTGCCGTCCGAGAGCAAGGGGGCATATCAGAAATCCTAGGGATACTAGTGGGTCATGAGGAAGTTGTCTCCACTGAGGCGGTTATGAGCCGCCAGCAATTTCGAAAGTCCGTTTTTCGCTAATCTACCTGCAGATTGCGTTAGCGGGAAAAAGCAAAGAAGGGGTATACTAGTGTCAGAAAACGCAGAAGCGAGCGTCGATGAGGAAATGGGCCGCTCCTGCAAAATGTCTTATTTCCCACGCTCGGAAGGGGGTGGGAAGATACATGAGAAGGAGAACAATCATGAAGAAATGGATCTCTCGCCGGAATTTTCTGAAGGCAACGGGTATCTCTGCTGTGGCAGCGGGTCTGACTGCCTGCGGTGGTTCGTCCAGCTCCACCAGCAGTTCGACGGCATCCGGTTCGGCAGCTGCCAGCGGCGAAATGCCCAAGGTCGTTATGTACTACCCTCTGTCCTCAGTCCAACCTGATCAGGAAAAGGTAGCTAAGGCCATTCACGATTACGTGGCCGATAAAAAGGGTATCGACTTACAGTTGGAAGTGGTTCCCAGCAGTTCTTATAACAACCAGCTCAATCTAGTGATGGCAGGTAGTGAGCAGGTGGACATTGCTCTGGTTTGGGGCACCATGGTATCCAGTTGTGTGGCAAAGGGAGCACTCCTTCCGTTGGATGACCTGCTGGATGAATACGGTACGGATATTCAGGAATGTCTGGGAGACTATCTGCAGGCTGGCAAGGTGTCCGGTGTAGCCTATCAGGTGCCGGTCAACCGCTCGCTGTTCTATCAGGGCGGTATTGTGGTGCGCACTGATATTCTGGAAAAGTACGGGATCGATCCTGCTACGATCAAAACTACCGATGATTTGGATGAGATGTTCGAGACCATTCATGCGGGCGAGCCGGATATGGCCATGATGCGCCTAGAGGGTAGTGGTACGTTTGTCTACGCAGACTATGATCCGCTGGGCGATAGCTTTGGTGTTCTGCTGAACTATGGTCAGGACGACGAGATCTCTGACTTGTTCTCCAGCGATAAATTCCGGGCTGAGTGCGAAAAGCACCGGGAGTGGTTCAAGAAGGGCTGGATTGCATCGGATATTCTTACCACCACCGACGGTGCAGCGGAACAGATCAAGGCCGGAAAGCTTCTTGGCTTCTATGGTACTGTTGGCCTGGCACTGCACAGGATAAAACTAATCAGTGCGGCGGGATATGACGGTGATTCCGCTGAACACTGTATTCTCGTACACTACAAAGGTGAATTCTTTTGGCTGGTCGCTTCTGAATAATAGCAAAAATCCCGAAGCTGCTATGCAGGTTCTGGATATGATGTACTCGGATCCCACCTTCCTGAATATGCTGGACTGGGGTCTGGAAGGTGTCCACTATAAGCTGAAGGAGGGCTCTGACCGTATCATCACCTTTGCTGATGGAGTGGACGCTTCTACCAGTGGCTATTTCCACAACTGGAGCTTTGCATTTGGTGACCAGCTGATCGCTTATTTCTGGGACGGCACGGAAGAGGACTTCCCGGAGCAGGTGCGCGCATGAATGAGAGCGCCATGCTGAGTAAGGCCATGGGCTTTGCTTACGACGTGACACCGGTAAAGACCGAGTACACGGCAGTAACGAATGTCTGTGATCAGTATCTTAGCGCACTGGCTTATGGCTGCATCGACATCGACGACAATCTGCCCAAGTTCCTCAAGGAACTGGAGAGCGCCGGGCTGCAGAAGATCATCGATGAAAAGGCTGCCCAGTTCGCTGACTGGAAAAAAGAGAATGGCGTTTCCTAACCGTAAAAATACAGGGAACCAGCACATGAAACATGATCCCTGCCTGATCCGGCAGGGGATTTTTGAGAACAGGTGGTATTTATGGAAAAGACCGTTACCGTCCCGAAGAAAAAGGGAAAGATCAGGCAGTTTATCCCTCTGTATCTGATGGCACTGCCCGGATTGCTTTATCTGCTCATCAACAATTATCTGCCATGGCAGGTTTGACCATCGCGTTCCGCAATGTCAACTACACCAAGGGCATCTGGAAGAGCGATTGGTGTGGCCTGGCAAATTTCAAGTATCTGTTTGCCACCAAGGATGCCTGGTCATCACCCGCAATACCATCGGTATAATCTACTCTTTATCGTGCTGCAAACCGTGATGGCCATTGCCATTGCACTGTTCCTGAATGAGGTGAAGTCCAAGTTCTGGAACCGTTTTTTTCAGACCTCGGTGCTGTTGCCTTACCTGTTCTCCTACGTCATCGCCAGCTACCTTGTATATGCATTCCTGAGCCCCACTACGGTATGTTCAATCATATTCTCACAGTAATGGGAAAAGACCCGGTTTCCTGGTACATGGAAAGCAAATTCTGGCCCTTTATCCTGACCTTTGTGGAATTATGGAAGCGTTCGGGCTACACTGCCATTGTCTACTATGCCACTATGGTGGGTATCGATTCCTCCCTCTATGAAGCGGCCGAGCTGGATGGTGCCGGAAAGCTAAAGCAAATATTCTCAATCACCATCCCTCTGATTTCTCCTACCATCGTTATGATGTCGCTGCTGAGCGTAGGACGTATCTTCCATTCGGACTTTGGTCTGTTCTATCAGATTCCGATGCAGTCTGGTATCATCAGTAGCGTGACTTCTACCATTGATACCTATGTTTACAACGGCCTGATGAAATTGGGTGACGTGGGCATGTCTTCGGCTGCAAGCTTCTATCAGTCTATTGTTGGTTTTATTTTGGTGATGTTCTCCAACTGGCTGGTGAAAAAGAGAAATATGGAAGGGAGCCTGTTCTGAGTATGGATACCACAACAAAAAAGAAAAAACATGTCTCCGGTGTGACGGTCGTCTCCTACATTGTGCTGGCGCTGCTGTCGCTTTCGGCCATTCTGCCTTTGTGCTGATGTTCACTTCGTCCATTTCCAGCGAGGAATCTATTACCCGGAACGGATATTCTTTCATCCTTCGGAGTTCAGTCTGGCCGCTTATGAATATCTGTGGGGCAACCGTGCCATCATCGGACGGGCCTATCTGACGACCATTGTCATCGCAGTAATGGGAACGGCCATCAGCTTGGCGATCACCCTGATGCTGGCCTATACCCTCTCCCGCGAGAATCTGCCGGGACGGAAGGTGCTGAACTTTCTGGTGCTGTTCACCATGCTGTTCAACGGCGGCCTAGTGGCTACCTATCTGGTCTACACCGAGGTGTTCCACATCAAGAATACCTATTGGGCCCTCCTGATTCCAGGCCTGTTGATGAATGCCTTCAACGTCATGCTGGCACGGAACTTCTTCAGCAACAGCATCCCCAAACCACTGATCGAAGCAGCCCTCATTGATGGAGCCACGGAGTTTCAGGTCTTCCAGCGGATCGTCCTTCCCATCTCTCTGCCCATCATTGCAACGCTGGGCATGTTCATCTTCATGGCATACTGGAACGACTGGAACAATGGTCTGTACTATTTGACTGATCCGCGGTATTATAATATCCAGAATGTCCTGAACGATATGCTGGCAAATATTCAATTCCTGAAGAACAACAGCGAGATCTCCGGTGAGATGATGGCTGCGGTCAGCAATCTGCCCACATCGGGTGTCCGCATGGCCATTGCATCGGCAGTTGCCATCCCGGTTTTGGCGGTGTTCCCCTGCTTTGAGCGCTACTTTGTCAAGGGAATCGTGATCGGCGGCGTGAAAGAATAATCAATGTGGTACCGCAAAGGTCTGGCATACATGATTGCCGGGCCTTTGTGGTGCTTCCAAAGGAAATTTTACCTATGAAAAGACCATCCGTTCATCAAAAGCTTTTCTGGTTTTACAGTATCCCGGTTCTGGTGCTGATGTTCCTGATGCTCATCTGCTGTGGACTGAGTATATACAATCTGAATCGCCAGGTGACCCAGCTGGATCAGGCGGCGCTGCAGAACTATGCGGATCAGTTGGAAGCAAATCTGAACGCTATTGAAATGAATGTACAGACCTTTACGACAGTGGACAACGACACCATTTATATGCAGTATCTGACATCCGAGGCAGAGCGTGTGTTTGCCACAACAAGGGTCTTTCGGCGGATGGCAGTGGACGTGATCGAGTATCCTGGCATGAGTGCAGAATTTCTATGTCCTCTTGCATATGGGTCGATTCTAATGGTTCGAGGAGAGGGCCAAAGTCTTGCGGAACGTCAGCAGGTGAATCATGCTATTGAGACGATCTGCCAAGATCTGGACGAATACCCCACCGGCACATGGCAGTATTACACGGATGAGGCCGCTCAGTATCTTCTGTACAGCTATCAGATGAACGATGCCTACTTCGGCTTTTTGCTGGATCCAGTGAAACTGATGACGGTTCCTTTTGCAGAGGATAGCAGCCAGTATGCGGAGACCAGCCTCTACCTGAACAACAAACGGATTGCAGGAGTGGAGGCCGGCCCGGAAAACTGCTTTTCGGCTAAAATCGGGCGCACCGGCTTTGAACTCCGGGTCAGGCTGGTGCGCACCGGTCTTACAAATGGCATCGTCTGGCTCAGCTTGTTGATGATGCTGATTCCGCTCTTGCTTCTGGCTGCACTCTTTCTGCTGTACCGTTTTGCCCGATTGCAAATTGTGGAACCCATTGATCGGATTTCACAGATCATGCACCAAGCCGGACAGGGAGATTTGAGCGTCCGGGTGGATACGAGCGGAATGCTGCAGGAGTTTTCCACCATTGGCACGACCTTCAACCTCACGCTGGAGGAGATCTCTGAGCTGCAGGAGCGTCAGACACAGATCTTACGGGAAAAGCAGATGAGCCAGCTGCGAAATCTACAGATGCAGATCAACCCGCATTTTCTGGGCAACTGCTTTAATGCGGTTTACAATGCCTCCCTTACCGGCGATTTTGAGCAGGTGTTGGCTCTGACCACTTACCTGAACCGATATTTCCGGTTTATGGCACAGGTAGAAAATGATTTTGTTCTGCTGGAAGAGGAGCTTCGCTTCACAGATGACTTTCTCTCCATCCAGAAACTCCGATTTGGCGATGCCTTTTCCTACACCATCTCCGTCCCGGCCTTTCTGCGGCAGGCACGGTCCCGCCTTCGGTCATCAAATCTTTTGCAGAGAATGCGGTGAAATATGCGCGCAATATGAGCAGGGAAGCCAAAATCGACATCCGCGCTCGATGCAGAACCGGGAGGGGGAAACGCGCTTGTGGCTGGAAGTGCTGGACAATGGCCCTGGCTTTTCGGATGAGGTGCTGCAGGTTCTGCAGCAAAAGGTACAACCGTTTTTTGATGGGCGGGTCCACATCGGAATCGCTAATGTCCGACAGCGGCTGGAACTGCTGTATGCAGGCAAAGCGGAAGTTCACTTGGAAAATCGGCCTGACGGCGGCACACATGTGAGCGTGATTCTGCCGCTGAACTACGGCACAGAACAGCCGGAAAAGGAGGAAACACTGTGACGACCGTTCTGATTGTAGATGATGAGGCGCTTGCAATCCAAGCCATACGACGCTCGATCAACTGGAAAAATCTTGATGTGGACCGGGTGCTGGATGCCGCAAACGGCGTGGAAGCGCAGAAGATCCTTCGCCAGGAACCGGTACAGGTTTTGGTCTGTGATCTGGAAATGCCTCGGATGTCCGGCATCGAGCTGCTGGAATGGATGAAGACCTCCTGTCCCGATACCGAGGCCGTGATCCTGACCTGCCACGAATCCTTTCCCATGGCGCAGAAAGCGATGGAGCTGGGGTGTGTGGAGTATGTGCTCAAGCCAATTGCACCGGCAGAGCTTACAGCATCCATCCGACATGCGCTCAACCTTTGGAAGACGCAGGAAAGCATGCGCGGGACCCGCCGTGCCTATGAAAACGGGCGCAGTCTGCGCCGAGACCAGTATTTGCAGGACGTTTTAGAAAAAAACATCCTATCCACGGCGGAATCTCTTTTCAACTGTGCACAGAAGTATGATCTGGAGCTGGATGTCAGTGCGCCGCTGCAGGTGGTACGGGTATTGGTGCAGATGCCTGCTGCATTGCCGCAGAGCGAGCAGGAGCTGCTCGGATACGGCGTGTGCAATATTGCCAAGGAGCTTTGGGATAAAACCGGTACCGGCTGGACCTCTTTGCAGCGCCGAAGTGGACAGAGTTTTCTGCTCATCAGCGCTGGAATGGAACCTGCTGCGGCTGCGCATTTCGGGGAAGAATTGGGTCTGGCCTGCAAGACGATGCTGAAGCAGTCAGTAAAGGTCTACGCCTGCCGTGGCAGCAGCATTCTGGGACTTTGTTCCACTGCGGATGCGCTGGAACAGTGGGAAACGAGCCTTCACAAGGAGTCGCAGAGCCCGGAGGAGGCCCGGATCCGACATTGGAAGACCCTGCTTTTGCAGGAAGATGCTCAGACTGTGCAGGCAGAGATTACCACCGAACTCAACCGGCTGTCCCTCAAGGCAGCACAGGAACGGATGCAGTGGATTGCACAGACCTTGATACAGGCGCTCCACTGCACGCTACAAGAGCGAGGCTGTCCGGAGGCGACAGAACTTGTGGAAGCGAAACCGGTGTTTGAATCGCTACCGCAGTTTCTTTCGTGGGTGCAGGGCAACCTTGCTCGGACCGAAAGACTGCTGCGGCACTCGCCCGGCGAGGAACAGGTAATCCGCCGAATCAAGGAATACATCGAACTGAATATTCATCAAGAATTGACGCGAGAAAATATTGCAGCGGCCGTCTACCTGAATCCGGACTACACAGCCCGGCTATTCAAGCGCAAGACCGGCCAGAGTTTGAACGACTATATCCAGAATAAACGCATCAATCTAGCAAGACAGTTGTTGGCGGGCACCGATATGCCCGTGGGCGATCTGGCTGTCGCACTGGGATATTCCAGCTTTTCGCATTTCACCAAATTGTTCAAATCCATTGAAGGAGTCACACCCAGCGATTACCGTAAGCAACATGCCCGAATGCCGGGATGAAATGGCCCCGGAAGGCCCTACAGGAAGGAGAACTACTATGGATGTCTGGACGCACGCAGTCGGAAGAATGCCCTATCGGTTTGACCGATTTCCCCGAACGAAAGAACACTGTCTGAATGGAGTCTGGGATTTTGCGCTGATTCCCCGTGCTGATGCCGATACACAGACCCCGGAACAGCTTGGGGCGTTGCCAAAGCCCAAAGCAATCTCTGTGCCGGATGCTGGCAGCTGCAGGGTTTCGATAAGCCCAAATACATCAACACACGCTATGCCTTCGGGGCAGATGCGAACAAGCTGGAGCCGCCTTTTATTCCGGAAGGACAGGGGATGGTTGGCATCTACCGGAAAGATTTGACTCTGGAAGTTCCTACCGCGCACCACCGGATGATCCTATCCATCGGCGGTTTTTCCTCTGCTGTGACGGTTTATCTGAATGACCGGATGCTCTGCTATGCAGAAAACGGGCGCACTGCCTGTGAGGTAGACCTGACCGATGCTGT
>ENA-OQCN01001162-OQCN01001162.1-human-gut-metagenome-genome-assembly--contig:-NODE-1162-length-13351-cov-2.535920_pt1 | contig 13351 bp, 19 predicted proteins | sample MGYA00242497_ERZ504576 | MGnify/ENA primary metagenome ERZ504576 (study PRJEB26092, sample SAMD00036296) | human gut metagenome | host: Homo sapiens | study: EMG produced TPA metagenomics assembly of...
GTTGAATCATCCGCTGAAAATTAAGGAAGAGAATGTTATTTTTTTTGTCTGATAGGTAGAACTATATTAGAACTGGACTGACTGAAATTGAAGAATGGAAGTATACAGATGGAGAATAAGATGAAAGAAAAATCGATTGCTATTATTACAGCACGTGGTGGAAGTAAAAGAATTCCTAAAAAAATATAAAAGAATTTTGTGGGAAACCTATTATTGCATATTCAATAGAAGCGGCGTTGAAATCAGGGATATTTTCTGAAGTTATGGTTTCGACGGATAGTCATAAAATTGCAGAAATTGCGCGCAGTTATGGGGCAGAAGTTCCTTTCTTACGGAGTGAAAGGACATCCGATGATTATGCAACAACGTCGGATGTCATTTAGAGGTGCTTTCGGAATATGAACAACTTGGAAGAACATTTGAATATATATGTTGTATTTATCCGACAGCACCATTTATAACAAGAGAAAAGTTACAATTTGCAATGGAGATGATAGAGCGTGATGGTGTGGAGGCAGTTATGCCTGTTGTTGAGTTCTCTTATCCACCTCAAAGGTGCTATATTGTGGATGAAAATAAAAGAATTAAGTTCAAATATCCGCAATATGCAAGATCACGCTCTCAGGATCTTGAAAAACAATATCATGATGCAGGACAGTTTTATGTATATAATGTTGAAAATTATTTGAGAAATAATGGAAAGATTATGGATAACATAATACCTATAATAGTGCCAGACTGGAGGTTCAGGATATCGATAATGAGGTAGACTGGAAACTAGCAGAAATGAAATATCAACTTATGAAGAATGATTTTTAACTTAGTTCTGTTCAAATAACAGAAACTAAGTCAAAGATCATTTGAATTCCAATCAAGCAGGTATTGCAGGGTGTTAGAACCGTCTTTTAGGGAGTGCATTGCAATAAAATGAACGGCTATAACGGATAATTTTTGATTAATTAGCAGTTGAAAAAAATCATTATAACGATCATCACTTTTTTTGGTATCCAAGACGTATTACGATAAAGTGTGTATATAAATATAAATCATATATTTGTTCCCATGGTGTACCAGAAAAATAAATACTATGTGGAGTATGATTGGTGTGTTCTAATACATAAATATCCATTAAATTAATTAATTCGCGGATATGTGTATGCAAAATTTCTTTATCACGTATATTGGAAATGGCTTTGACTAATTCGGAATATTCTTTTTTGTTAAATAGGTTGATTAAATCCTGATATATATTATGCCATAATGTTAATTTGCTTTGTAATTCATTTTGCTGAGAAGCATCAACTGAAATATTAAAAATACTTGGGTATGCGTTGATGATTTTTTGTCGTTCTATATCGTAATTACTTAAGTTGGCTACACCATTATCATGATAACACCATTCGGTTTCCTGATAGGGGACGACAACAGTGTAGCATTATAACGCATTTCTAATGATTGAGATATATCGTAAAAATCCCATCCACTTAGTATGTCTTCACGCCATGGTAAATCATATTGGGTCATCATAAGCATTCCATCTATAGCTTCTACAGAGATATAAGGTAATGCGTTTGTTTGATATAAAAAATCTGTGCTGTTAAGAGATATACCGTCATATGCAGCAACTTTTCCAATATTCCAAGAAAGGTAGCAATTAGCATTTTCTGGAAGTTTTGTTGTACCGAGGACGCCAATCATCCCAATAGTTGAATTATTTTCAAAAATATTTATGGTGTCTTTTTAAAAAATTTTGATAAAGGATGAAAGTGTCCTGGTGAAGATACACCTTGTATTTGGCATCGCATGAAGCCATACCAGCGTTGTATCCGCATAGAATATTATCGGCATCCTTAATGGCAATGATATCAATTAGATATCCGGTTGGAATAATCAGTTCATTAATGTAACGTACACATTCTTCATAATAAAGGTTGTTATTTGTGCAAATGATAAATGCAATTTTTTTATCGTTCATAGATATCGACCTCAATAATAAATGGGTATTAAATGTGATTTATGGCTCGTTGTGGCTATAATACCATAAAATATTTTAAATTAGAATAAGAATTTTTGTGAATAATAAATTTATAAAAATATCTAAAAGTTATATAGTAGAGGATTCGATATATTTAACAGAAGAATACAACTCATGGAAGAGGTAGGTGCAAACATGGTAGTTAATCACAATATGGCAGCAATCTGTCAGAGCCGTCAGCTGAGATATAATGTAAAAAAGATGGAGGATTCGTCGAAAAAACTTTCGATGGATACAGAATTATATCTGCAAATGATGATGCGGTAGGATTACAGATTTCTGAAAAAATGAGAAACCAGATTAAAGGTCTGGACAAAGCGTCAAGGAATTCCCAAGATGGTATCAGTATGTTACAGACTGCAGATGCTGCATTACAGGAAACACAGGATGTGTTGGATCGTATGGTGGAACTGACAACACAGGCTGCGAACGATATTAATACTGATGCAGACAGAGATGCAATAAAGGATGAAATTGATCAGTTGAATCAGGAGATTGATCGCATAGCGTATACCACAAAATTTTAATCAGCAGTATATGTTAGCAGAGGGAACTCCACAGGCAAGACCTGGATATTATCAGATTCAAACGGGGTCTTTGGCTAGACAAAGTGTAAAGATTCGGTTTGTAAATGCAAGTAAAGAAGTCTTGGGTAGATAAAGTTGATGTGTCTTCACATCAGGCTGCAGCAAAGTCGATATCGACAGTTCAGGATGCAATTGAGAAGGCAGCGTTATGGAGAGACGAGTTTGGTGGACAGTTAGAGCAGCTACAGCATGCGGCAACTAATGCTGATTATACATCACAGAATACCCAGACATCAGAATCAAATATTAGAGATACGGAAATGAATATGGAACTGGTATTACATTCCACAAACAGGATTTTAGTAAGTGCATCACAGAGTATATTAGCTCAGTATAATAATGATGCCAAGGCTGTTTTGGAAGTTTTGAAATAGCAGGGGTAATGTAATATACTTGTATATTGGTATCTGATAAACGGTAGAAATGATTTGGTTTCTGCCGTTTATTTATTGTTACAGAAAATGGAACACTTGGAACAAAACCAAAATATTACAGTGAATTGCTGCAGAAAACAAAAAGAATTTTATGAAATACCACGGAGTGAAAGAATGACCTGTATTCACAGTTTAGAAGAATATCGTCTGATTTCCAACGAAGAATATTTTGCGCGGTTTGGAGAAATTGAGGCAGCGTTAGAAGAGATTCGGATAGAATGGGACAAAGAGACACCTGGGCAAAAGCAGGAAGAAATCAAAAAGTTAGAAGAGAAGTAAAGGGGTATCCGGACTGGATGAAGATACATCTTCTCTCTTTTTGCATGAAAGCGGGGAATGATAAAGAGACAGCCAGGAGACTTTTGGATGTAGTCTTAAATGCGGATTATGCACAGGTCGGCGAGTACAATAAGCTGTCACACTACTGGCAGATTTCAACGGCAATTTTTGAGAATAAACAGCTTGAGAGTTTTGAGGCGGAGTTTCGTCTGGCACGGCTGTACAAGGAATTATTTCAGTCATTTGCTGCGGTACTTGGGGCAAAGGGCAGAAGTATATTCCAGCGGCAGAACGAAATAAAAATCTTGTATTTGTATTTTCTTCCCAGTACTTGGGATGCTTCATGCGCCGACAAAAACACTTCTGGACCGGTGCTATGTTTTACAGAAATATATGAGAAAGCGTGTTCTGACCGTAAATACTGCCATGCAGATTCCAAGAAAAGGTGCGGCGCCTTTTTTGAAATGAAGGACTCTGTCTATAATGCAGAATATCTGACGAAAACAGAACTGGAATACAAGGGGGAACACTTTGCATTCCTGCAGTGTGAGGATGACATGCCAAACCTTGATACCATTGTGTCGCTGGCAAAGCTTGTGGTCACGCAGAAACCGGAATTTTTACTCAATATTGGGGGAAGCGACATCTGTGCAGACATTTGTGGATTGTTTGTTCCGGAAATTACGGTAAGCACAGTGTTTTCCAAGCTGCCATTTTCCTGCGGAGAATACCAGATTGTTGATAAGGAACTGACAGAAGAGGATGTGGCAATTTTAAGGGAACTTGAAGTGAAAAAAGAGAATGTGAAACGGACACTGTTTACGTTCAGCTTCAAGGAGCAGGAGCATCATTTTACGAAGGAGCAGCTTGGATTCAGGGAGGAGCAGTTTGTACTTTTGATTGTAGGATGGCGGCTGGACGAAGAAATTTCAGATGAATTTCTACAGATGCTGGATAGTGTCTGCCGCAAAGATGCACGAATCGTGGCAGCATTTATGGGAAAATACCAAAACTATGAAGAGAGTATAAAAAAATACCCGTTATTAGCAGCCAACAGCAGATGTTTAGGGGCACAGGAGGACGCACTGGCGGTGACGGAGTGCATGGACCTGTATGTGAATCCAAAGAGAAACGGTGGCGGAAGTTCCGTGGCAGAGGCGTTATACAAAGGGCTTCCAGCGGTGACACTGCCAGTTGGAGACGTGTCTGCGGCAGCGGGAGAATCATTTAGGGTGGCAGATTATGGCGAAATGGCAGAGACAATTTTGCATTTTGCATCGGATGAAGATTATTATGAGAGGATGTCCCGTCTGGCAGAAGAGCGTGCAGAGCAGCTGATGGACAGTAAGAACAGCTTTTGCGGCGTGATAGATGAGCTGGAACAGGATATGAATTAGATGGAGCAGCAATGGAAAATACACATGGATTGAGATTAAGGCGTGCAGAAAAGGAAGACTGCCGTTTCCTGTACGAACTGCGTAATGAGGAAGAGGTTCGGAAAAATTCATTTCAGACAGGGATATTTTCCTACGAGGATCATGTGGCATGGTTTGAGCGGAAGTTAGAAGAGAAAAATACACGGATCTATATCTTAGAGCAGGATGGAGAGCGCATCGGACAGGCACGCGTGGATTTGGAAGGGCAGAATGGAGAAATTTCCTATGCACTTTGTCTAAGGGCAAGAGGACACGGCTATTCCAAATGGATGTTAGGAAGCATTGAAGAGGAGCTGCGCGAGCAGGCAGTCTGTCGAAAACTTATTGCAGAGGTAAAACGGGAAAATATCGCATCACAGAAAATATTTGAAACACTTTCGTATATAGCTGTCCCGGCTGATTATGGATATGTATTTGAAAAAAAGATACCGCTGTTTACCATCATCATGTGCACTTATAATTCTGCACAGACGCTTGCTACAGCGGTAGAGTCTGTGAGAAACCAGGAGTTTGGCGGCTGGGAAATGCAGATTCTAGATAACGGAAGTAAGGATGAATCTGTAGAGAAACTGCAGGAATATGAGAAATCAGATGACCGGATAAAGTGCATCTACCGAAAGGATAACATTGGTTGGGGCAAGGGAATCAGTGAGTGTTTGAAAACGTCGGCTGGAGGATATATGATGTTTCTTGGTGCAGATGATTATCTGGCAACGGAACATACACTTACAGAGGTTGCAGATGAGGTAAAAAAATCATCCACAGATTATTTTTACGGGAACTTATTATGCGAAATATGAGCAGGGGGAATATCACATAATAAGATATACACTGCCGGAGAATAAGGTGTACAAAGGGGACGGAGAACGGCTGATAAGGATGACGGAGCTGATGCACAATGTGTATTATAATTCGGCAATGCACTATCTGAAGATTGATTTTTTAAAGCAGAATGGGATGGATTTTTACGATCCATTTTATATAGACAGCCAGACAATGACAGAAGCGATTGTGAAAGCGGAAAAAATAGTTGTCATGAGCCAGCCGGAATATGTGCTGACACTCAATACCTCGCAGACAGCGAAAAGAACTGTATATGATTATAATGTGGAACGACAGTGGAACAGTATAAAAGAAATTTTGCCTCCGACCACTGCAGGCAGAGAAGAAGCTGTTTCCTATGTGGCGAGACGAGTGCTTGATAACATCGCAGCCATGTGCCAGAGCATCGTACTTGGAGAAGCACTGTGTGACCGTGAGATGAATACGATTGAGAAGAGTATTCCGGAGCGGTTTGCGCGTGTTGAGGAAATGATTTCGACGGATGCAATGGGCGAGATGATGAATTATGCCGGACGGGAAGAGTATGCGGAATGTCTCATCGGTGCTGCGGGAGTGACCTGCTGGATATGTAAAAAGAATAAGAGATTATCAGACGAAATCTGTCATAACAGTAAGTGGCTGGCAGAATTTGTGGAAGTTGCAATGGAAGTAGATGAGACAACGGGTATGGTTGTATGGAAAAAGCGGTTTGACAGAGATGCGGGGGATAGGCTGTTACGGATTTTTCAAAATTCGTGGAATCGTTTTAAGACAGGTGTTGAGTTAGTGTTAAAAGACGATGTCTGGTATGAGGATATTGGAATAAGGGAAAAACTGTGCGAAGAAAAAGAAAGCGGCGTGACATATGCAAGACGCAGTATAGATCAATAGCTGTAAAGGAAAGAATCTGCCATTTGCATACATTAAGCGGGTTTCTGTAAAGCAGTGAATGATTTGAAAAAAATGCCGATATTATATTCAGAAAAGTGAATAAATGCATAAAGGAGCGGCTATGAATTTATATGAAAAAATGAAATCCGGCGTTTATGTTATTGCGGAGATGTCTGCAAACCATGCCGGAAAGATTGAAAATGCATTTAAGATTATTGAGGAAGCTGCAAAAGCTGGTGCTGATTGTGTAAAGATCCAGACTTATACAGCGGACACGCTCACGATTGACTGTGACGACGAACCATACCGGATCAAGGGCGGGTTATGGGACGGATATAATTACTATCAGCTATATCAGGAAGCTTATACTCCGTGGGAATGGCAGCAGCAGTTAAAGGATAAATGCGAAGAAGTAGGTGTAGATTTCCTGTCCACACCGTTTGACCGCACTGCGGTAGATTTCCTGGAGGGGATTGGAATTGAATTTTATAAGATTGCCTCGTTTGAACTGGTAGATATTCCGTTGATTGAATATACGGCGGGCAAGGGAAAACCGATGATCATGTCCTGTGGTATGGCATCGGAAGAAGAGATTGCGGAAGCACTTGCAGCATGCAGGCGACAGGGAAATGAACAAGTCGTATTGTTAAAATGTTGCAGCCAGTACCCTGCACAGTATGAGGATATGAATGTGTCTGTAATTCCGGATATGAAGGAAAGGTTTGGCGTACCGGTTGGTCTGTCTGATCATTCCATGGGTTCCCTTGCAGACGTGGTGGCAGTTTCTCTTGGTGCGCAGGTAATTGAAAAACATGTGTGCTTAAGTCATGAGATTGAGAATCCGGATGCAGCGTTTTCAATGGAAATGAAAGATTTTGCCCAAATGGTACAGGATGTCCGTAATGCCTGCCTTATCAAGGGTAGACCGACCTACGAACTGACCGAGCATGAGAAAGACAGTTTAAAATACAGACGCTCACTTGTAGCGGTAAAACCGATTGCAGAAGGAGAGTTGTTTACGGAAGAGAATGTAAGAAGTATTCGACCGGCAATCGGAATCAAGCCGAAATATTATAAAGCATTGCTTGGCAAACCGGCGAAGAAGGCATACCGTTTTGGGGAACCGATTGGGCAGCTGGAAGTGGAGCAAATATGATCGTATTTCGGGCAGACGCCAATGAGACGGCAGCGACGGGACATCTGATGCGCTGTATGACAATTGCAGAAGCCTGTCGGGAAAAAGGCGTGGAATGTGAATTCTGGCTTGCAGAAGACAAAGAGACCGAACGACTCAGGCAGGCAGGATTTTCTTACCGGATCTTAGGAAGCCAATGGGATGATCTTGAGAAAGAACTTCCGTTTTTAGAGAGACAGCTTGATGATTTAGACAGGCAGGGGAAAAAAGTTACATATCTGGTAGCAGACTCGTATCAGGCAACTCCACGTTATCTTGGAAAATTGAATGACAGAATTCCGGTACTTTATATTGATGATATGAGAATGCAGATATATCCGGTGGCAGCAGTGTTACAATATATTCCGGTCAGAACAAAAAATTCATTGAATATAGAAGAACGATCCGAGCAAAATATGCCAGTCTATTTGCGTGGGTTTAGGTATGCACCTCTGCGGAAAGAATTTCTAAAATCACATGTGGAACAGAGAGAAAAAAGCATTCTGATTACAACCGGGGGGACTGATACTTATAATATTGCCGGCAGGCTGTTACAGGAGTGTCTGGATAAGGATGTATTTCAAGAGTATAGATTTCATGTGATTGTTGGAAATATGAACAGTCATGAAGCAGAACTGTGCGGGCTTTCAGAGAGGGATAAGAGGATCTGTATTCATAAAAATATTTCTAATATGAGTGATTATATGCACAGCTGTGAACTTGCGGTTTCGGCAAGCGGTACAACGTTATTGGAACTGTGTGCCTGTGGAATACCGGCGATATGTTTTTCTTTTGCGGATAACCAGATGGCATTTGCAGCCAGTATGGATAATTACGGAGCTATGTGCTATGTGGGGGATGCAAGGGAAGAAGATAACATAGAAAGAATTATCTGTATGCGACTTACAGAACTGGCGGGACAGGAAAAGCTGCGAAAAAGGCAGGTCGCCTGCATGAAGGCACTTGTAGATGGAAGAGGTGCAGAACGGATTGCTGATTTCCTGATCTGTGGAAATTTGAACGAATGTGACGATATACATAAATAGATGATGAAAGGGTGATGATTATTATGATACCTTATGGAAGACAGACGATTGAAGAGGATGATATTCAGATAGTCGTAGATGTACTGCGATCTGATTATCTCACAACAGGACCTAAGGTCGCAGAATTCGAAAAACTTGTGGCAGATTATGTCGGGGCAAAATATGCTGTGGCGATTTCAAATGATACAGCTGCATTACATGCAGCCTGTCATGCGGCGGGAATCGGACCGGGAGATGAAGTGATCACTACACCGATCACATTTGCAGCGTCATCAAACTGTGTATTATATTGTGGTGGTACACCTGTATTCGCAGATGTTGATTCCAAAACTTATAATATTGATCCGGAAGATATAAAACGAAAGATCACGGGTAAGACAAAGGCGATCATACCGGTTCATCTTGCTGGACAGCCATGTGATATGGATGAGATCCATGCAATTGCGAAGGAACATCATCTGATTGTTATTGAGGATGCTGCACATGCGCTTGGTTCGGAATATAAAGGAAAAATGATTGGATCAATGTCAGATATGACAACGTTTAGTTTTCATCCGGTAAAACCGATTACAACCGGTGAAGGCGGTATGATCGTAACGAATGATGAAACATTATACAAGAAACTGGTATTGTTCCGCAGTCATGGAATTACAAGAGATGAAAGCCAGATGACCCGCAATGAGGATCTTGGTTTTATCAGCAGATCGATCTGGGATATAATTATCGTATGACGGATATCCAGTGTGCATTAGGCTGTACACAGATGAAAAAGCTGGATCGTTTTATTGCACGCAGACGTGAGATTGTAGAACGATATAATGAGGCTTTTGCAGATTGCAAAAATATTGTTACTCCATATCAGCTTCCAGATACAAAGAGCGGCTGGCATCTTTATATTATTCAGGTAAAAAATAAAGATCGCAAAGAAGTATTCGAGGCACTGCGTGAGGAGGGAATCGGTGTGAATGTACACTATATTCCGGTTTATTATCATCGTATTATCAGGAACACGGATTTAAGGATGTGCATTGTCCGGTAGCTGAAGAGCTGTATACACATATTATCAGTCTGCCGATTTTCCCGAAACTGACGGATGAACAGCAGGATGAAGTGATTGATAAAGTGAAGAAAGTTGCGGAAAATTGATGAATACAGGGAGAAATATGAAATTATTATTTTTTCAATGGCATTCTTTTATGAATAAGGGAATCGAGCGGGGGTTGAAGGAACTGGAAATCCCGTATGATACATTTTTTTATCAGTTTAACGACTGGGAAAAGGATGATGCTTTTTTAGAGCAGTTCCGGGCTTATTTAAAGGCGGGAGCTTATACGGACGTGCTGTCGGTCAATTTTTCGCCATTGATTTCGATGCTGTGTGAGGAACTTGGAATCGTATACACGGCATGGGTATATGATTCGCCGCTTCACATCCGAAATCTGGAGAGCCTTAAGAATTCCTGCAACCGGATTTTCTTTTTTGACAGGGGACAGGCAGAGGAACACCGCAAAGATGGAGTCAATGCGATGCATCTGCCGCTTGCGGTGGATACGGAGGTCTTTCGTATTAATGCATCGAAACGGGAAAAAGAAGACTATCGGACGGATATCTCTTTAGTTGGAAAACTTTACCAGACAGAGTATGCATATTTTACGGCACCGTTACAGGGCTATACAAAGGGGTATCTGGAAGGAATTGTAAATGCACAGGGCAAAGTGTACGGCGGTTATTTGATACCGGAATTAATTACCGATGAACTGTTAGCACAGATGAATGTCGAATATACAAAAGTGGCAAAGGACGGATTTGTGATGGGCAGAAGAGAACTTGAATTTATGCTTGCCTGCGAGACGACTGGAAGGGAACGTTATATGGCGTTGGCGCTTTTATCTGCACATTATCCGGTGGATTTGTATTCAACGGATGTGGATAAAAGGTTAGAAAAAGTAAGATATCGTGGATACGCAGACTATTATTCACAGATGCCGCTTGCATTTTCTCAGAGTAAAATCAACCTCAATATTTCGCTCAAGACAATCCGTACCGGAATACCGCTTCGGGTCATTGATGTGCTTGGATGCGGTGGATTTATGCTCTCAAATTATCAGGAAGAGCTCTTTGAGTACTTTAACATTGGAGAAGAATTAGTCGTATATGAGAATATAGAGGACTTGTTTTATAAGGCAAAATATTATCTCGAACATGAGGACGAGAGAAAACAAATTGCACTTGCGGGAGTTGAGCGTGTAAAGCGTGATTTTACGTTCCGGGAGAGATTACGGGTAATGTATGGGAACAGTAGTGCAGACAGGAGAAACTGAGATGACAAATGAACAGAATGAGATTATAACTACAATTGAAAAAATGTTGGAAATGGTGAAAAGCGGCGAATTACCATTGGATATGTGTCCAATATCGAATTTCCGGACAGTATACTATTGTGCACTGTGTTATGCGAATGATATAAAATTAGCCGAACAGATTGCAGAGGAGTATTGTACCGTACTGCAATCATTAGCGGCAAATGGTGCGCGGACAGAATTTTGCATGATGCTGGAGCTTATGATTAAAAGTATGAAGTATGAATATGAGAAGCGCAGTTATTATGAAAAACAAAATAAGATATTAGCGGATAAACTGGAAGAAATGCAGAATGGAACATCTGTTTTTGATGAGATATTACAGTGTTATGAGAAAAACGGGATTAATGAAAAGTTCCTGGAAGATCATACGTACCAGTCATTAGTTTCGGTAAAAGAAAAAGGAAGTATTGAACTTTTCAAAGAGATTTCTGCTAAAGTATATGAAACAGCATTAAACTGTATTCGAAAGAAACAGGTAAAAAAAATTGTATTTTTATTGAAAGACAGTGCGGAGTGGAGCTGTGAGGAATTATATAAGAGATTTAATGAAACATCGGGATATGAAGTGTGTGTTGCGGTAGCCCCTTTTTTTGCAGGATCGCAGCAGGCAGTCAGTAAAATGTATCTGGATACGGTTCAATATTTTCGAGAAAGAAAAATTGACACGGTTGAGATGTATGATATACAGAAAAACAGGTATAAAAGCTGGGAAGAGATAGGGATGCCAGACATTGTATTTCATTTAAATCCACATTATAAGGCATTTGCAGAAAGCAGCAATATATGCAATTTTCCATTGAGTATTTTAAATGTATATATTCCGTATGGAATAATGATATACGGAAATGTCAGACAGCAGTATAATCAGCTATCACATATGTTATATTGGAAAATTTTCTGTGAGACACCGTTACATAAAGAAATGGCTTCGAAATATGCGGATATAGGAGATATCAATGTTGTCTGCAGTGGATATGTAAAAATGGATACTTTTTTGACACCTGTCTGCAGGAGAAAAGAAAAATATGGAAAATATCTCCGAGGCAGATGAAAAAATAAAGAAAATAATATATGCACCGCATTGGTCTATAAAGGATGCTGTTACGGGATTTGGTAATTTTGATAAGATATACAAATCGTTATATGAATATGTAAAGAAAAATGAAACATCAACATCGTGGGTATTTAGACCACATCCGATGCTTAGAGTAGGAGCAGTACAGCAAGGGATATTTAAATCGGAAGAGGAATATGAAGAATACCTTGAAATGTGGAGACAGTTGCCGAATGCCCAGGTAATAGAAAATGGAATGTATACAGATATTTTTGAATCGTCAGATGCGATGATTTTAGATAGTATATCATTTTGGGAGAATATATCTATATGCATAAACCAATGCTTTTTCTTACAAGGGATAGAAACACTTTCAATGATTTTGGAAAAGAATTGGTAAGGGTGCTATACAAAACAGATGGAGGAAATCTGGAAGGAATAAAGAATTTTGTTGAAAAAAATGTAATTGGGAATGAAGATCCAATGAAAGAACGGCGTGAAGAATTTTTTGAAAAATATATGGACTATAGAAATCAAAATGGAATGCTGGCAAGTGAATATATAAAACAGTATATTGACTGTTTAACAGAAGGTGATAAAGAGTAATGAATCTAACAGAACGGTATAGTAAAAAACTTGAAACAACTGTAAATGGTCAGCAGATATCATTGGATGGTGTATTGTTACAATTGGAAGTGACAAATGCCTGCAACCATAAATGTATGTTTTGTCCTAATGTAGAGAGTCATCGTCCTAAAAAATGATAGACTTTGAATTGGCAAAGAGAGTGATGAAAGAGTGTGCCGATTTTTTTAGGAGCAGATAAAAGGATTTGTTTTCATATGAATGGAGAACCCTTATTATATAAAAGGCTTCCTGAACTGGTGGAATATTCTAAAAAAATTAGGATATGAGTATTCGTTTATTACAACCAATGGTTCGCTGGCAAATGAGGAATTGTTGACAAGATTATTTGAAGCAGGATTAGATAGTATAAAATTTCCATTAATGCTGGAAGTAGAGAAACATATAAGAAAATACATGGTGTTGATAATTATGAGAATGCAATAAATGCGTTAAAATTTTCGTGGAAATATCGTGAAGAAAATGGGAAAAGTATAAGATATTCGTTTCGTGTGTAGGAATAAAACAAAATTATGAGGAATTAGAGGCATTTAATCAGATGGCCAGCTGTTACTGTGATGAAGTTGTATTTTATTATCCTTGTGG
>ENA-OQCN01001164-OQCN01001164.1-human-gut-metagenome-genome-assembly--contig:-NODE-1164-length-13325-cov-2.619260_pt1 | contig 13325 bp, 15 predicted proteins | sample MGYA00242497_ERZ504576 | MGnify/ENA primary metagenome ERZ504576 (study PRJEB26092, sample SAMD00036296) | human gut metagenome | host: Homo sapiens | study: EMG produced TPA metagenomics assembly of...
TTGCTGTTCTGTCTCTTTGGTAAATTTCAAAGAACGCGTGTTTTCTGAGCAAAGAAAATTCTTCATTTGTAAAGGGATGGATCTGCTTCATTAAATGCTACATGACCATTAATTCCAATTCCACCGAAACAGATATCAACACCCCCCAGTTTTTCAATCAGTTCAGAAATATATTCCGGATGATTCGGATCCGGAAATACTCTCTGATCTTCCGGCATTACAAGTTCCGGGCGAACTTATCATAAACTGTACGCTGCATGAAGCCTCTGAAGCTTAACGGATGATCTTTTGAAATCCATTGTTTCTCATCATCCAGATATTCATCCATGTTAATAAACCATACATTTTTCAGGCTGATATTCTGCTCATTAACCATATCCACAAAATATGGATACTGTCCTACAGGACCTACAGGACAGATAAATACTGTTTTTTCTCCCTTTTCGTTATGTTTTCTGATCTCATCCACCATTTCAACTGCCATAGAATGAAATACTTCTGCATTGTCTTCCATAACAATTACTGGAAGCTTCGGTCCATTACCCACTAACTCTTCCTTTGTATAGCTATAATAACTATGTCCCATATTGCTTTACTTCCTTTCATTTATTATCCAGCTCGTTACCTTTATTGTTGTATTTATTATAGTAGATAAATTTTTTTAATCAACGAATTCAATGCAAATTTGCCTGGAATCTGCGCAAACGTTTTCTAAGAAATAATCATTGCTCTGAGGATTCCGGGACATTCATACTGACGTTTTCCGGTCCAACCCCTATTTTCTTTATTTCAAATTCCTCCGGAAGCTTATCTTTCGTTCTTATTGCTGCCACAATAGCAGCACCTGTAGGTGTTACAAGTTCCCCCTCAACATCTGTCACCTTTATACACAAATGATTTTCGCTTATCACATTCGCAACTGCAGGAACAGGAATTGGTAAAATTCCATGCTGACAGCGGACAGTTCCGCAACCTTCATAAAGTACAGGTACAACTACATCCGTAATATCCAGATTATCCAGACAAACTGCCACAGACACAATATCTACAATGGAATCAACTGCGCCGACTTCATGAAAATGTACCTGCTCCACAGGCACATCATGTGCCTTGCTCTCTGCTTCTGCAAGAATCTCAAATACTCTCAAAGCAATCTTTTTTGCATTGTCAGTCATTGCACTATGTTCTATAATATGCGCAATCTCTTTCACCCCTCTATGTTCATGGTGATGATGACAATGTGCGGATTCTGTCTCATGTGCACATGCATGGTCTGCAATAACATGTTCATGTGTATGAATCTCAGACTCTCCCGCAGTATTCTCATTATGACCATGCAGATACTTCATATCATGATCATGGTTTTCATGATTTTCATCTAACATAACATCAAAATCACAAGCTGCAATTCCGGATTTTACCACTTTGCCGGTTTTTATCTGAAACCCTGATACAGGAAGACTTTGCAGTACCTGTCCAAAACTGCCTTATCCGCCCCCAGATCAAGAAGTGCACCGACGGTCATATCACCACTGATTCCAGAATAGCACTCTAAATACAATGTTTTCCCCATAAATTTAAACACCTCCACTTTAGTTTTATGTACTCTATCAAAAATTATATAAGTTTTTACTTTTTTATCAATGACTTTGAGTTGATTTTGCATTCAAAGTACGCAAACGTTTTCCTTCTTTTTATTGTTTTTTTTATAAATTTACTGTATAATTAAAGTCGTTCAGAACCCCCTGGAGGGTTCTGAACGACTTTTTTTAACAGAGGACTCTGATTTTCTGTTTTGCACATAGTTTTTGAAAATAGTCGTATAAAAGATTGTGGGGAGTTATTATGACATTAAAAGAAATTGCCAGGCAGGCAAATGTCTCTGTTTCTACGGTTTCCAGAGTAATAAACCAGAAAAATACAAAAGCAGCAAGCCCGGAAGTTCAGGAACGTATATGGGAAATCGTACGCAAAAGCGGTTATACTCCCAATGCAACAGCCCGAAGCCTCAAATTAGGGCAAAAAGCTCAGATCCAGAATACAACGCCCAAATCCATTGCCTGTATTTATGCAAGAAGTAATTCCGCTGTTTCCGATCCATTCTTCTCACAGATTGCAAAAGCAATTGAACAGGAGGCCTTCAAAAGCAACTATTTTATCCGTCAGTCATTTACAGCCATGGATATTGCAAATCCCGATATGGCACGACAGCTTGCTCAATTTCCTGTAGACGGAATCGTAATTCTGGGACGATATGAGAAACAGCTGTTGCGCTTCTTTACTCAAAATTATAAAAATGTGATTTATACAGGTCTGAATCCAATGGGAACCCAATATGACCAGGTAGTTTGTGACGGAAGTGATATTTCCTATAGTGCCCTTTCCTATCTTGTGGAACTCGGACATACGAAAATCGGTTATGTAGGTGAACAGAATAATGAAGTACGTTTCAGCGGTTATAAAGATGCACTTGCTAAACTTGGTCTTCCGTTTTTGCAGAAAAATACCAGTAATGTACATCTTTCTGCAGATGGCGGTTACAAAGGCGCTAATATCCTGATGCACAATAAGGCAGATATCTCTGCAATTTTCTGTGCCAACGATACCACTGCTATCGGAGTCATTCAACGCAATTTAAAAGAAAAAAATTTTCGAATACCGGAAGATATTTCTGTTATCAGCGTAGATGATATAGAGACGGCTCAGTATCTTTCTCCCATGCTGACCACAGTACATGTTCCTCTGGAGGAACTCGGAAAAATAACTGCAAAAACCCTGATCGACCGTATTAACGGCGGACATCGCCTTCCCATGCGTATCTCTCTTCCATTTTACATTGCCAAAAGAGACAGTTGCGGAAAACTTAACAGAAGACGTAAGACTTTTGCAAGTCTTCCTCCTCAGTAATCGAAAAGACTCCCGGCAGCACTTCTTCCTGCGGGAGTCTTTTTCTTTCATTATTTCAATACAATAGCCTGTGTCAGGTGTCTCGGTGAATCTGCATCCAGATTTTTGCTGTCTGCAATATAATATCCAAGAAGCTGTCCGATAAATCCGATGATCGCACTGTACTGCATATCATTCCATCCTTTATCCATGGAATATATGTAATCAGCGATCTGATCAAAGGTATCTCCCAGTTCTCCACCAAGAACTGCAACTGTTGCACCATAACTCTTCATCTGCTCCATAAGTGCTTTGTCACCATCTCTGCAGGCTTTATTGCTTAAGCACACGATCAGTGTATTTTCATCTACAAGACTCATTGGTCCATGACGGTATTCCAGATCATAATATCCTTCAGAATTGCTGAGTCCCATTTCTTTCATCTTATTCATACATTCATTGGCAACACCATAATAAATACCCTGTCCAAGAATAATGTAGAGATTCAGGTTTTTATGCTCATTCATGATTTTGCAGACAGTTCATCCATTTCTTTCAGAACCTTTTCAGAATATGGAGCATAATCTTTCATTGCAGCAATTTCATCTTTCTTACCGCCTACATACATAGCCATGATAACTGCCATATATAACATACTTGTAAAAGAACGTGTCATGATAACACTGTCTTCAGCTGTATCCGGTGAAAGAATGTAATAGTCATTATATTTTTCACTGTCTTTATCACAGGTAATAGCCAGTGTAGTAACCTGAGGATAAGTACGAACTTTATCAATAGCCATTCTTACTTCTGTAGTATAGCTTTTTCTGGTGATTGGAAGGATCAGCACATTTCTTCCTTCTTTTACATAAGTTTCCGGAAAATAATACAGTTCAGAGCATGGAACTCCCTTTGCCGGAATTCCTGTATAAGTGGAAAAAGCTGCTGCTGAAGCCTGTGCCAGGTAAAGAGAAGTTCCACATCCTGTAAAGATCAGCTCATCATATTTTTTCTCACCGAAGAATACCTTGTCCAGAGTTTTGAAAATATCCTCCAGAGTATCATTGACAGCCTGAAAAGAAGCCGGCTGCTGATATATTTCTTTATAAGTCAGTTCACTGTTTTTTTCATTTATATTTCCTCCTGAATTTAATTTTCCCTTGTGATTTTATTTTAATTGCTTTTATCTTCTCAGGCCTTTCCTTCTGAACCTGCAAGACGGATGATCTTTTTGATGTCTTCTGTCAGAGCATCATTTGCAAGCTGTGACAGTTTCCATGAATGTCCCTGATGATTTGTCTTCAATGCTTCTTCATAATGTTCTACATATTTATAACGGATTTCTGTACCAAAGTTAATTTTCGCAACACCAAGTTTAATAGCTTCTTTGATGATATCTTCTCTCATACCTGTACATCCATGAAGAACAAATGGAATATCTGTAAATTTCCTTACTTCTTCCAGAACTTCCAGTTTGATATCCGGTTCACCCTTATAATATCCATGAGCATTTCCGATTCCAATAGCCAGAGAATCCGGCTGACACAGATTCAGGAACTGACGAACCTGCTCCGGATTTGCTACATTTTTATTCTCCATCTGAGCACCGGCTTCATCTAATCTTAAAAGTTCTCCGATCTCTGCTTCTACAGGAACATCGAAACATTTTGCCACCTTGATCACTTCATTTGTGAGTCTGGCATTTTCTTCAATCGGTTTTGTAGAGCCATCAATCATCAGGGACGTAAATCCATTCTTTAATGATTTCATGCAGATATCAAAGCTGTCACCATGATCCAGATGAATCGCAATCGGTACACTTACTTTATTTGCACACCATTTGCATACTTCTACAAACCAGTCATCTCCTGAATAGGCTCCGGTAGCCACATAATGAGCCAGAATCGCAGGAGAATGCATCTCTTCTGCTGCTCTACAGATTGCCCAAATAATATCGTAGTTTCCCCCCTGTGTATTCATCGCCGGTACTGCATAATGTTCTCTGCGTGCCTTTTCCAGCATTTCCTTGCTTGTAACTAACATACCTTCACTTCTTTCCCCTGCCTTTACAGCAGGTTTTATTTATTTTTGTTTTTCTCTGTGCTTTCCCGTATAATAAATCTCGCTGCAAAACTTATTTCTTTATCCAATTTTTCATTTCGAATCAATGCAAGAAGTGCTTCCATTGCAGCTCTTCCCACTTCTTCTTTCTGAATCTCTACAGTTGTAAGAGTCGGACTTACATAATTACTTATAAAATCATTATCAAATCCTATCACCGACAGATCATCCGGCACTTTTTTTCCCATCTTTCGCGCTACAGAAAGCGCTACAGCTGCCAGCTCATCATATCGCGCCACTACTGCATCAATAGAAGAATTTTTTTCCAGCAAAGACCGCAGCTTTTCTTCAAGTTCTTTTATATTCTCACATCCGGAAATCTTCTGTTCCGGTGCAAAAACAATTCCCAGATCTTTTACCTGATTCAAAAATCCCTTCAAATGAATATCCCTGTCACAAGGTTTTCCCAGTTTATCAAGATAAATAAAATTTCTGCATCCATTTTTTGACAAATGTCGGACACACTCCCTGCTGCCTTCATAAAGTCCCGTGTCCACCAGAACCGTATCCTGAAGTTCGCAGTTAATCTCCCGGTTTAAAAACAGTACCATAGGAATCCCTGACTTTACCAGAAGTTTCAGTTGACTGTCTGTTACACCGGATGCACTGACAAACAGACCATCGAACTGTCTGCTGAGAATATGGCTTACAAATTCATCTTCCTTCTGACTTTCACAAAGAGAAATCATATACCCCTGTCTGTAGGCATCCCGGCTCATCTGGCTTACCATTTCAGAAAAGTAGCCACTGCTCAGTTCTTCTGCAATAAAAAGAATTTGCAGACTGCCCTTTCCGTGAAGAGCCCTGGCAATATTATTAGGCTGATACTGTAACTTTTCCACAGCTTCAAGGACACGCTGTCTTTTTTCTTCTTTTACATAACGATTTTTATTAAGTACATACGAAACAATAGTTTCAGATACCCCTGCCTCTTCTGCGACATCTTTTCTCGTTACTTTCCTTTGTCTGCTTTCCACCGTCTTGTTCCTTTCCGGAGCATTTTCTTTATTTCCGGTATACACACGAGTGTATATTTTCTCAAAGATTACACAGACATTGCTGTCTGTGTAATCCTGTAATCTTTATTATTCTTCTGCGCAAGCTTCTTCCATTACATCGAAGAGAACATAATTGTCAACTGGTGTTTCTTCACAGTCACCGTTTTCAACGAATTTTTTCTGCTGCAGTTCATAATAGCTCTTAACTTCATCCATATGATCTCTGATAAATTCGCTTGTTGTCCAGTCAGCTACTTCTACCTGATCCAGAAGAGAATCTTTTTCAAGTTTAATCTTGTCTGCAATCCAGCCGCAAACTTCATCGTCATGGCTGTGGTCTGCACGATAATCAAATCCCTTGTAAAGTGCTCTTGCAAATCTTACAAGTACATCACGATTTTCTTCTGCATATTTTGGCATTGCGATCCAGCTTGCAAGAGATACTGTGTCATCAATAAATGTTTTGTTATCTGTCAGCTGTACACCATCATCACCAAGTTCTTCCAGAACTTTCAGAGAGTTCGGTACCCATGTAGCGCAGGCATCAACACTTCCGGAAAGCATTGCTGTTACAATGTTTGTTGCATCCATATCCATTGCTGTGATATCATCCATTGTCATGCCGCCTTTTTCAAGGGTTTTTGTCAGGATATCTTCACTGGATGTTCCAGAGGAATAAGCAATTGTTTTTCCTTTTAATCCTTCAATTGTATCTGTTCCTTTTTCTTTGCTTCCGATTACAGCATCACCATTGGATACATGTGCCAGTGCAAAGATATCAGCCTTACCGTTGATGCAGAGTTTATGAGCTCCCTGTCCGATATATCCTACATCAATAGATCCTGATTCCATAGCCTGAATGATTGTCGGTCCATCGGAGAACTCTGTAAGCTGTACATCAATGTTCTCATCATCAAAATATCCAAGTTCAATTGCAGAGATAAGACCATTTAAGCTTGCATAATCAGGCATATAAGCTACATTTACAGTTACTTTTTCCGGTTCTTCCTCTGTCGCTGCACTTACGCCCATTGCTCCGCCACAAATGACCATAGATGCTGTTACTGCCATTGCTGCTAACTTTTTCCATGTTTTTCTCATTGTCCTACTTCCTTTCTTTTCCGCTTTTTAGGGTAGTATTTAATAGTTTCTCTTTATTCTGAACCGTCCCATACCGGCAACGGCCAAAATTCATTATTTTCTTACTTCCAGATATTCCTGATATACCTGACTCCAGATATGATTTTTCAATTCCATAAATCTCGGGCTCATCTTTGTCTCCTGATCACGTGGATATGGAATATCGATATCTACAATATCTTTAATACGTCCAGGTCTGGCACTCATAACGATAACTCTCTGAGCCAGAATGATTGCCTCATCTACATCATGCGTGATAAAGAAACATGTTTTTCTTTCACTTTCCCATGTTTTCAGAAGTTCTGTCTGCAGCTGGGTTCTTGTCTGGGCATCCAGAGCTCCGAATGGCTCATCCATAAGAAGAACTTCAGGTTTTACAGCATAGGCTCTTGCAATTGCAACACGCTGTTTCATACCACCGGAGAGTTCCTTTGGATAATGATTTACGAAATCTTCAAGCTGTACCATCTTGATATATTTCATTGCAATTTCTTTTGCTTCAGCATCGCTCTTGCCCTGCAGTTTCAAGCCAAACATAACATTTTTCAGGACTGTCAGCCATGGGAACAATGCATACTGCTGGAATACAACGCCTCTCTCTGTACCTGTTCCTTCGATCTTTTTGCCATCGATGTATACAGCTCCACTGGTTGGAGTATCCAGTCCTGCGATAATATTCAGCAATGTAGATTTACCGCATCCGGAAGGTCCTACCACACAGATAAACTCATTTTCTTTAATATCAAGATTGACTCCGTTTAATGCAGTCATCTCGCCTTACGGGTCTGATAAATTTTTTTAACGTTATCAATCTTAAGTTTTGTCACTCTCTCTTCTCCTGCCATCCTGTTAACCTTCCTTCTAAGAATTTAATGATTTTTTCCATTACCAGACCGATGATACCAATGATGATGATATACATCAGCATACCTGCTGTTTCAAAACTGTTTGCCAGAGAACGGATTCTCATTCCAAGTCCAGCAGTAGCTCCTGTTGTTTCTGCCGCAATCAATGTTGTCAGCGCAACAGAAATACCAAGTCGAACAGCTGTCAAAATAAACGGGGTTGTTGCCGGGAAAATAACTTTCACAAAAATATCTCTGTCTTTTGCGCCAAGGACTCTGGCTGCCTTTACCAGGGTATTATCAATGTTTCTTACGCCCTGATAAATTGTAACTGTCATAATCAGGAATGTTGCGATCCAGATAACAATAATCTGAGGTTTTCTACCTACACCTGCTGTAATAACTACCAACGGTACATATGCCAGAGGCGGGATATTACGAATAAACTGAATCCATGGTTCCAGAACTCCTCTTACCGGCAGATACCATGCCATAAGAAACGCAATCGGTACTGCGGTTACAAAACCGAGTGCAAATCCAGCCAGGATTGATATCATTGAACTGCAGAAGTCCTGTCCAAGCGCGCCATTATCAATCATTCGTTTGGCAGCCTCAAGAATAGCCGGAATAAACGGGAAGCTTCGTGCTGTTTTTGGATTAATGGATAATGCATACCATAACAGGATTGCTGCCGCAAGGGAAATCAGTACCCATGCCCATCCCGGGATAGACTGCATTACTCCTTTTTTCTTTTTTTCCATAGTTACTCTCCTTTCAATGGAACATTTTCATTTTTGTTTTGTATATTTTTCGTTTTAAAGATAATCCTTGAAGTTCAGGAATTCCGGAAGTGGATCTCCGATCAGCGGGCGACACCAGTCAACAAATTCCTGTGTTACATCGTTACCTCTTTCATTTATAAAATTGTCAGGCATCTTCCGTTCATAAAGCATAACTTCTTTGATAGGAACAAGCTTTGTTTTCATCTGATACACCGTTCCCGGGACCCGTTCAAAACCTACCATCACTCCGCTGTTTCCTTCAACAGCACTCCTCAGTGCAACTGTGCCGGCCTGTCTTGCTTCTTCTCTGTCCACCGGTGACTGAAGTGCTACAGAAGCTCTTCCGCAAAGTCCGGGTTTTTCGCTTCTTGCTTTTACGCCAAGTTTCTTAACTACCAGATTCGCAAGATGTGAACTTACATCTCCATAATAAACAGCTCTTTCTGATTTAAAGATCGGAGGAACAATAGATTCTCCATTTGCATCATGAAGTCCCTCACTTACCAGAACTACTACTCCACCCTGCTTTTTCTGAAGTTTGGATACATCCTCAAGAAACTCATCTTCATTAAAGTTTCGTTCCGGCAGATAGATCAGGTGAGGAGCATCTCCCTGTTTCCTTCTTGCAAGTGCGGAAGCTGCTGTGATCCATCCTGCATTTCTTCCCATGGCTTCCATAATACATACATGAATGGGAAGAGATTTTACATCTTCACCAACTTCCTGGGTAGAAGCTGCAATAAATCTTGCCGCACTTCCATATCCTGGTGAGTGATCTGTCATTGCGATATCATTGTCAATCGTTTTTGGAATTCCAACAACTTTGATATCCTGATCCTTACAGACCTCATAAATATGTCCGCATGCATCCATAGTTCCGTTTCCGCCATTCAGAAGAACATATTTAATATCATGTTTTTTAAAGATATCCACCATTTTTTCATAATCTTTTTCATATAGAGGATATCTGGAAGATCCAATTGCCGAAGCAGGTGTATGCAAAAGAAGTTTCAATTTTTCATCATCAAACGAAGTCAAATCTATGAAAGTTTCTGAAAAAATTGCTCCGGTTCCACCAATCGCTCCGTAAACTTTTCCAACCTCCGGATTTCGTTTTGCTTCTTCGATCACACCGTAAAGGGATGCATTGATGACTGCTGTAGGCCCACCTCCATGTACCACTAATACATTTTGTGACATATTCCATTTTCCTTTCTTTGTTCATTGTGCATTTTACAATAAACTTTGTTTTTCCTGAATATGTTTTATTTATTTTTACTTTGTACTCTTATCTTAACATATTTTTTCAAAAACAAAAGCACAATTAAAGAAAACGTTATCTGTATATTTTGTATAATTTGTCATGTTATTTTTTGTCTATTTTTTATTATTTTATATTATTCTTTATTTTTCCGTCCGTTTTCACTTTTTTTCAAAGATCTGTACCCATTTTACCGGTTTATAAAAGATAAAGAGGTCAAAAAGACTCTGATCTTTTTGACCTCTTTATTTTCTGTTGTTATATACCTGATTAATTTGACTATTTGCAGTCCGTCATTACACAAACGTTTGCTTTATCATATAGTGATTTACGCTTTTTTTACAGCGCTCAAAACCACATTTGCCACACCACACAAAACCATTGCAAGTATAGGATTTATTTTAAATTTACGAAGCAGTACCAACGCGATCACAAAAAATATGATCATTTCCACACATACATTCTGGCGTATAAGATTTACAGTACCATCAATGAAAAATGCAGAAATTAAAATCGTTACCCCTGCTTTGGCGATCATCGATACAACTGCCGGTCTGAGAGATGCCAGTGTTCCCTGAAGTAAGGACATATTCCGATACTTCATATAAACATATGCCAACAAGGTTACAATAATACAGGATGGAAGAATACATCCCAATGTAGCAATTACTGCACCTAAGATTCCCGCTATCTGCATCCCTACAAAGGTGGCAGAATTTACCGCAATCGGTCCAGGTGTCATTTCAGCGATCGTTATCAGATTTGTAAATTCACTCATGGAAAGCCAACTGTGCAGATTCACCACCTGTTCCTGTATCAGCGGCATTGCAGCATATCCTCCGCCAAAACTCATTGCCCCGACCTGAAGGAAACTTAAAAAAAGCTGAATATAGATCATTTATCTCTGCCTCCTTTTACTATTGTCCGTACCATTCCAAATACAGCTACCAAAAGTATTATATAGATAATGTTAACATTCAGGAAATAGCTGAGACAGAAGCTGATGATCATGATCACCACATTAACCCAGTCCTTTGACTTTACAACATTTTTCCCCATATCATACACTACAGACATAATAACTGCTCCAACTCCCGCAGTCATTCCTTTTAATAATGCCGCAATATAATAATTGGAACAAAACGCATCATAAAATACAGAAATGACAGATAAGATCACCATAGGAGGAATGATCGCTCCAATGACAGATACCAGCATTCCCGGTATGCCGGCAAGCTTATACCCCACAATAATCGCTCCGTTTACTGCGATTGCTCCAGGCGAAGACTGGGCGATCGCAACCAGATCCAGCATTTCATCTTCTTCGATCCAGTGATAATGATCCACAAATTTTTCTTTCAGCAAAGTAACAATTACATAACCGCCGCCGAAAGTAAATGTGCTGAGATACAGACATGCAAAAAATAATTTTCGTAGTACATATCCTTTACTTTTTGGTTTTTCTTCCATTATGATTCCCCCAATTTCAATACATTCTTATAAGAATCCGAACATTTTCCGAAATTCTTATAGTTTCTGATTTTATCTTATCATGTACTGTAAAAAAATCATTCTTTTTATTCAGCAAACGTTTGCCTTATATTTTCTCACATTTTCCATATTATAGCTATTTTTTTCTTCTGAAATCCGCTATACTTATCATTGTAATTACAATTACCACAACAATACGGCATCTTTATGCGTCCTAAAAGATTTAGTAACCAGGAAAGGAGATCTCCTATGACACTGAGAGAAATTGCGGCAGAGGCAGGCGTATCGATTTCAACAGTCTCACGCGTGATCAACCAGAATACTAAAAGTCCTGTCAGCAAGGAAGTCCAAGACCGAATATGGGAAATAGCCAAACGTACTAATTATGTCCCAAGGCATTCCAAGAAAAATACTTCCGATTCATCTGACCTGTCTTCCACAGAACAGCTTCATTCCATTGCCTGTCTTTTTGCACGAGTTCCGGATGGACCTCAGATTATTTTTTCTCTACATTGGCAAAAAATATTGAACAGGAGGCGTTTCGTCACAATTATATTTTAAAATATACCTTTCTGCTTTTGATATTCGACGACCCTTTTACTCTAAGATTAATTGCAAGTAATAATATTGACGGCATTGCGTTTTAGGTCGTTGTGATAAAGAACTTCTGAAATTTCTGAAAAAACATTTTCAGTATGTTGTTTATTCAGGGCTGAATAATCTTGACGCAAAATATGATCAAATTATATGTGATGGAACACAGATCAGTTATGATGTCGTAACCCGTCTTATTGAACAGGGACATACCAAAATCGCTTACATAGGCGAAACTCAAAACGAAAACCGATATGCCGGTTATTGTTCTGCTTTAGCCGATGCCGGCATTTCCGTCAATCAGAAATATATAGCCAATATTGTTCATTCCACGGAAGAAGGATATAAAGGTGTTCATCATCTTCTGAACAATGGCTGTGATGCAACTGCTTTCTTCTGTGCGGATGACATAACAGCAATCGGCGCAATGAAAGCAATCAAAGAACATGGACTTCACATCCCGGAGGACGTATCAGTTGCCAGCATAGATGATATTGATACCGCTCAGTATCTGACCCCTCCATTAACAACCACACATATTCCTCTTGATGAAATGGGACAGATGGCAGCCAAAGTGCTGATTGACCGTATTGAAGGCGGGCATACAAAGCATTTAAAAATATTATTTCCTTATGATATCATGGAACGTAAGAGTACTGCTGCCTTACGTAAAATCCATGACAATCCTCAAAAATAATTTGCTTATAGCAATCCTCGTAAATAATGCATCTTAATCCAATTAATTCTGCAGTGGGTGAACGCAAAAAAGAAGGTGCAAACCACATTTCTATGATTTGCACCTTCTCTTATTCTATGTCAATAGCTCAATCTCAGAGAAAACTCTTTCAGCAATCAGTCTTATCAGCCTTCATGTGATGGACTCTCAGTTCTGTAACTCACGCCTTTCTCTACTCATATTTTCGTCATCCGGACTTTTAACTCTGTTTCTGATAATTTACTCATAACAACAGACCTTACAGATGGCATCACTTTCCACAGCACTCCACAATGGTTTTCTCCACATCTTCTATCTGGAAAGGTTTTGCCAGGTGTGCAGTCATGCCGGCTGCGAGACATCTTTTTGCATCTTCCTCAAATGCATTTGCAGTCATTGCAATGATCGGAATTGTTTTTGCATCTGCTCTGTCCATGGCACGTATGGCTTTTGTTGCTGCAATACCATCCATAACAGGCATCATGACATCCA
>ENA-OQCN01001166-OQCN01001166.1-human-gut-metagenome-genome-assembly--contig:-NODE-1166-length-13317-cov-3.527824_pt1 | contig 13317 bp, 23 predicted proteins | sample MGYA00242497_ERZ504576 | MGnify/ENA primary metagenome ERZ504576 (study PRJEB26092, sample SAMD00036296) | human gut metagenome | host: Homo sapiens | study: EMG produced TPA metagenomics assembly of...
GGAAGGGCTGACGGGCCGTCCGGTTCTGGACACCCTGCAGGCGGTGGAGCCTCTCGGCCCATGGCATCTGGCCGACGCTCGTGATCGCGCCCTGCACGGGGCCACGCTGGCAAGGCTGGCAGCGGGGCTTTCCGATACGCCGGTGACGCTGGCGGCGAAGAGTCTGCTCCGGGTGGGCTGTCCCGTCGTCATCGCTGTCTCGACGAACGACGGGCTGGGCGCTTCCGGGGAGAACATCGCCCGGCTCTACCAGCGCAAGCACTATTATTTTGTGCCTTACGGGCAGGATGACCCTAACACCAAGCCCCAGAGCCTCAAGGCACGGTTCGAGCTGCTGCCCCAGACGCTGGAAGCGGCGCTGGAAGGGCGGCAATTACAGCCGGTGCTGCAATGTCCGTGTGGATGAAAGGTGTCTTTTCAGGCAGGGGAAAGTGTGGTATACTAAGTTTATCTATGAAGATTTGTGGAGAATTGATCGAATGAAAAATACATCGCTGCACTTCTTACAGCGTTGCTCCTGCTCTGCACGGCGCTGTCTGCCGGGGCGGTGGGTCCGGCTCTGACCACGACGGAGGCTTACTGCATCATTGATGCAGACACCGGCCTCGTGCTGGCACAGCAGAATATGAACGAAGAACTGCACCCGGCGTCCATCACCAAGGTGATGACGCTGGGCCTTGCCTGCCAGAAGGCGCAGGGAAACTGGGACGGCGTGAAGCTCACAGTCTCCCATGAGGACGTCTACTCCCTCGCAGGCACCGATTCCAGCCACATCGCCTTGCGGGAGGGAGAGGAAGTCCCTCTGCAGGACGCTCTTTACGGAACCATGATCGCCAGTGCCAACGACGGCGCGAATCTGCTGGCCGAATACTTCGGCGGCGGCACCATCGAGGGCGGCGTGGCCGCGATGAATGCCCAAGTGCAGGCGCTGGGCCTCGAGCACACCCACTTCGCCAACCCCCACGGCATCAGCGGCGATGACCACTACACCAGCTGCTACGACATGGCTCAAATTCTGCGATGGGCGCTGACTCAGCCGGGCTTTGAGACCATTTTCACCCGGCTCGAGATGTACACCATGGCGCCCACGAATGTCCAGCCGGTGACCCGCTATTTCTCCCAGCAGGACAAAATGCGGCTGAGCTACAGCCGGTATTACATCCCGGCCATCCGCGGCTCCAAGATAGGCTACACCAACATCGCCCGCTACAGCTACGTCTGCCTCGCGGAACAGAACGGCGTCCGCCTCATCTGCGTGACCATGCAGAGCGAGATGAAGACCGATAAGTACAACGACGTCCGCACCCTGCTGGACTACGCTTTCGCACGCTATACCGGCTACACCGACCTGCCTCCCAGGGCCTGACCGGAGAGGTGGAAGTCGTGGGCGGCGGCGGAACGCTGGGCAAGGTGACCGTCACCGACCCCGGCGTCCGGCTGCTGCTGGCCGACGGCGTGACGGCGGGGGACGTCTCGGCGTCGCTGGAACTGCCCGAACGATACGTTCTGGGTACTTCGCCGGAAGTGTACGCAGTGTATACCGTCAATGGCGGCGATAAGCAGGAATCGACGAGTGTCCGGGTCCCGGCGGTACTCACCGGGCTGGATGCGCTGCTGGAAGCGAACGCGGGCAGAGAGCTGGACACGGCCTCTGACGTTAAGCCTGCCAGGACGGCGGGAATGCTCATCGCCATCTCGCTGGCCTGCACGGCAGCTGCTGCCTGTGCCACGCTGTGCGTGATGCGGGTGATGCGCCTCCGGAAAACCAAAAAGCAAAAGCCCTCGAAACATTAAAAATCGCGAAAAAGCTGCAAAAGGCTTTTCCATATACAACAAAATAACAAAAAACGATAAAACAAAACAGAGAGGAAAATAATTATGGGCAAATTCACCTTTACGCAGACTGAGATCCCCGGTGTCGTCGTCATTGAGCCGCAGGTGTTCGGCGATGACCGCGGCTATTTCATGGAGACTTACCAGAAAGACCAGTTCGCCGAGGCCGGCATCGACAAGGAATTCGTGCAGGACAACCAGAGCCGCTCCACCCGCGGCGTGCTGCGCGGCCTCCACTTCCAGAAGAACCACACCCAGGGCAAGCTGGTGCGTGTGACCAGGGGCGAAGTCTACGACTCGCCGTGGACTGCCGCCCCAACAGCGCCACCTTCGGCAAGTGGGTGGGCGTGACCCTCTCCGAGGAGAACAAGAAGATGTTCTATATCCCCGAGGGCTTTGCCCACGGCTTCCTCGTGCTGAGCGATGTGGCCGAGTTCTGCTACAAGTGTACCGATGTCTACGACCCCACCAGCGAGGGCGGCATCCCCTACGACGACCCCACCGTCAATGTCCAGTGGCCCGACTGCGGCTGCGAGCACAAGACCAGCGCCAAGGACAAGCTCCATGAGCCCTTTGCCGCCCAGAAGTTCGAGTATTTTGAAAAGTGGTGATCGCCTGTGAAAAAACTCAAGGCAATGTTCAACGGCCTGTGGTGCTACCGCTATCTGCTGTGGAACCTCGTCAGCCGCGATTTTAAGCTCAAATACCGCCGCAGCGTGCTGGGCGTGGTGTGGAGCGTGCTCAACCCCCTGCTCATGTGTCTGGTGTACTGGGCGGTGTTCAGCAGCCTGATGGATATGCGGGGCAGCGGCATCGACAACTTCCCGGTCTTCCTGATGTGCGGCCAGCTGCTCTTCAACTTCTTCAACGAGGCTACCTCCACCAGCATGAGCAGCGTCCTCGGCGCGGCCTCCCTGCTGAAAAAAGTCTATATCCCCAAATATGTCTTCCCGCTGGAAAAGTGCTGTTTCGCCATGGTCAACTGCGTCTTCAGCTTCGTGGCGCTGGCGCTGGTCATGGTGTTCACCGGCAGCCCCATCCATGTCACGGTGTTTGAAGCCTCTACCCGCTGGTGACCCTCTTCTTCTTCAGCCTCGGCGTGGGCCTCTTCCTCGCGGCGGCGACGGTGTTCTTCCGGGACATCATGCACATCTGGAGCGTCTTTATCACGGCGCTGCTCTATTTCTCCGCCATCTTCTACGACCCCACCCAGATGACCTTCTCCATCGGCGGCTTCAACATGCAGCAGATCATCAAGCTGAACCCGATGTACTGGTATATCACGGGCTTCCGCCGCACCCTGATGTGGGGCATCCCGCTGGACATCAACATGTTCCTCGTCTGTGGCCTCTGCGCCTCATCTCGATGCTGGTGGGCGTCCAGATGTTCCGCAAGACACAGGACCGCTTCGTGCTGCATATATAAGAAGGAGGAGAGAACGATGGAACCTATCATCAAAGTGGACAATGTGTCCATGTGCTTCAACCTCTCCACCGAAAAGCACGAGAGCCTGAAGGAATACCTCCTTGCCATGGTGCAGGGACGCTTGCAGTACGACGAGTTCTACGCCCTCAGGGACGTGAGCCTCGACATCATGCCCGGCGATTTTTACGGCCTTGTGGGCCTGAACGGCTCGGGCAAATCCACCCTGCTCAAGACCATTGCGGGCGTGTACAAGCCCAGCAAGGGCAAAGTGACCGTCAACGGCACCATCGCCCCCCTCATCGAGCTGGGTGCGGGCTTCGACATGGACTTGACCGCCCGGGAGAACATCTACCTCAACGGTACGGTCCTGGGCTTCTCGCCCAAGTATCTGGACGAGAAGTTCGACGAGATCGTGGAGTTCAGCGAGCTGCAGAACTTCCTCGATGTGCCGCTGAAAAACTACTCCTCCGGCATGGTGGCCCGTATCGGCTTTGCTATTGCCACCATCACCAAGCCTGACATCCTCATCGCCGACGAGGTGCTGGCGGTGGGCGACTTCCTCTTCCAGCAGAAGTGCGAAAAGCGGATGAAAGAGCTGATGGCCGGCGGCACCACGGTGATTCTGGTGTCCCACTCCATCGAGCAGATCGAGCGCATGTGCAGTAAGGTGGCATGGCTGAGCCACGGCCACCTCAAGATGAACGGCGACACCGAGACTGTCTGCAACGCCTACAAGGCTGTGCAGCGGGGCGAGGCATAAGGACTGGATATGAATGTACGACTCAAACGCGCCAAAGAGCTGATGGGCTATGCCGTCCAGCTCACGAAAGACGAGGGCTTGCCCACGATGGTAAAGCGGGGCGCGGGCTTTGTCCGCCGCCGTTTCTTCGGCAAGCGGGCGCGCTATCTGCCCGGCAAAAAGGTGCTGGAAGCTCAGGCCGCCGAAATGGTCGGCAAGACCGCTGAGAACTGCGGCCTGCCCACCATCTCCATCCTGACCCCGCTGTATAATACGCCCGAAAATTACCTGCGGGAATTTCTGGGCTCCTTTGTGAACCAGACCGCCCCCAATGGCCAGCTCTGCCTCGCGGACGCTTCCGACGACGCCCACCCCGATGTGGAGCGTGTCGTAAGGGAATATCAGCAGAAAAATCAACGAATCGTATACAAAAAGGTCGAAAATAAGGCATCGCCGCCAACACCAACGCCGCCGAGACGCTGGCGACGGGCGAATATCTTGCCCTCGCCGACCACGACGATGTGCTGGCCCCCCACGCCATGTACGCGATGGGTAAGGCTGTCTTGCAGCTCCGCGAAAAGGGTGAGCCGGATGGTTTCCTCTACAGTGATGAGGCGCTCTTCACCAAGGACATCAAAAAGCCGATGGTGGGACACTTCAAGCCCGATTATGCCCCGGATTATCTGCTCTGCTGCAACTACATCTGTCATCTGGCAGTCTTCAAGCGGGCGCTGTATGAGCAGCTGGGCGGCGAACGCCCCGAGTGCGACGGCAGTCAGGACCACGACCTCTTCCTCCGGCTCATCGAACAGACCGGCGGTGCGGCTCATCTGCCACAGGTGCTCTACTACTGGCGGTCCATGCGGGTTCGACCTCGGGCGGCACCGATGCCAAGCCCTATGTCGCGGCAGCTGCCAAAAAGGCGCTGACGGACCATCTGAGCCGCACCGGGCGCACCGGCACGGTGGTGGACGGGCTTTTCCCCAGCACCTACCGGGTCAAGTGGGACATCGAGGGCGACCCCAAGGTGAGCATCCTCATCCCCAACAAAGACCACACCGATGACCTCGAAAAGTGCCTGTACAGCATCTGGTCAAAGACCGAGTGGGACAACTTCGAGGTCATCGTCATTGAGAACAACTCCACCGACCGGCCACCTTTGCCTATTATAAGGATGCTGAGAAGCGGTACGAGGGCCTGAAAGTGGTCACCTGCCGGAAAAGGGCTTCAACTTCTCGGCCATCAACAACTTCGGACGGAAGGCGGCGCAGGGCGAGTACCTGCTGCTGCTGAACAACGACGTGGAGGTGCGGAACGGCGACTGGCTCACCGAGCTGCTGCGGCAGTGCGCCCACCCCGGCGGTGCGGCCATCTGCGGCGCGATGCTCTACTATCCCGACGAGACGCTCCAGCATGCGGGCGTCGTCACGGGTCTGGGCGGCTACGCGGGCCACAGCCATAAGTACAAGAAGGCGGGCGGCAGCGGCTATCTGTTCCGCGCCGCTACCGTGCAGGACTTCTCCGCCGTCACGGGTGCCTGCCTGCTGGTCAGGACCAGCGTGTGGGACGAGGTGAAGGGGCTGGACGAGAAGTTTGCCGTGGCCTTCAACGATGTGGACTTCTGCCTCCGGGTGCGGGACAAGGGCTATCGCATCGTGTGGACGCCCTACGCCCAGCTGACCCATTACGAGAGCAAGAGCCGCGGCGGCGACGAGAAAGACCCCGTCAAGGCAGCGCGCTTTGCCGCCGAGCAGCAGCGGCTGTATGACATCCACGGCAAGGCGGATATTCTGGACGACCCCCTATTATAACCCCAGCCTGACCCGCGACCGAGGATTTCTCGGAGAGCGGCGATTTGCGGAACCTCAAAGAGGGAAAAGTGACAGTGAGGTGGCGAAACGCATGAACATCAAAGGCCATTTTGAGACCATCACCCGGCACAAGCTGCTGGTGATGAAATACTGCTTTGCCTGCGGGCTCTACGAGCAGGGCCTTGCCCACGACCTGAGCAAGTACAGCCCCACCGAGTTCATCCCGGGCTGCATCTACTATCAGGCGACCACAGCCCCAATGAGGCGGAGCGGGAAGCCAGGGGCTACACCTCGGCATGGCTCCACCACAAGGGCCGCAACAAGCATCACCTCGAATACTGGATAGACTACAGCACCACGAAAGCCGGCCTCACCGGTATGAAGATCCCCCTGCGGTACGTCTGCGAGATGGTCTGCGACCGTGTGGCCGCCAGCCAGATCTATCTGGGCGACAAGTACACCGACGCTCCCCTTGGGAGTACTATGAGCACAGCAAAGACCACTATCTGCTCCACCCCGAGACGAGAGCGCTGCTGGAAAAGCTGCTCCAGATGGTGCGGGACATCGGGCAGGAGCGGACCTTCGCGTACATGAAGTTCCTGCTGGGCTGCGAAAAGGATTACTAAAAAACAGAATGCCCCCGGATGCTCTGTATCCGGGGGCATTCTCAGCAGGCGGCACAAGCCGTAAAAGCCAAACATCCCCCAGCCCGGGCGGCACACCGTTCAGGCTGGGGGATGACTGCGTTTCAAAAATGCGAGGCTCAGTCTTCGCTGTTGTCGATCTGGATATAGCGGGGGCCGTGCTTGTCCACAAAGAGCAGCACGCCGGTCAGCGTGACGGCCAGACAGGTCAAAACAGCGAGCATTACTTTCAGAAATTTCATGGTAGACCCTCCTTGACGGCTCAGACCGCACGGCGCGGGATGCGCCTGCGTGTTCGTTTGGTTGTAGTATAACATATTCTTCCCGGAAAGGCAAACGACCGGACTTTGGGAAAAGTTGTGCGATACTAACGAAAAAATGGGTGGTTAGTCACAGCTAATCGTTAAAAACAGCTAAGAAATTCAAAGAATTTGCATCATTTTGGCCTTGTTGTCGTTGACTTCCCACCGCAAAATGATACAATAAACATGTTAAGCAGCAACTGTCCCTGTACCAGTGCGCCTGCATGGGCGTGGGGACAGCAATTCAAGCAGAATGGGGGATTTAATTCCATGTTGAACAAGCTGAAACGTGCGGCGCTTGGCGCGCATACGCCGCATGACAAGGCAACTGCTGCAAGCAAACCGGTCCCGATGCCTCTGCCCGCGCAGGTACGCATCCTGATGAGTCAGCATATCGGCGCTCCCGCCAAGGCTTTGGTGAAGAAGGGCGACGAGGTGTTCGTCGGTACCAAGATCGGTGAAGCTGGCGGCTTTGTGTCTGCAAATATCCACTCCAGCGTCTCGGGTACTGTGGCGGCTGTGGAGCCGTTCCGTCTGTCCAATGGCCGGATGTGCGACTCTGTGGTCATCAAGACCGATGGCAAGCAGACCGTAGACCCCGCCGTGAAGGCACCCGAAGTGACCGATAAGGCCAGCTTCCTCGCCGCTGTGCGTGAGAGCGGTCTGGTGGGTCTGGGCGGCGCAGGCTTCCCGACCGACGTCAAGCTGCAGCCCAAGGACCCGTGGACACCCTGCTCATCAACGCTTCCGAGTGTGAAGTCTGGCTGACCAGCGACACGCAGGAGATGCTGAACTGTGCAGACGACATCGTCCGCGGCATCGAGGCCGTGCTGAAGTACACCGGCATCCCGAAGTGCGTCATCGGCATTGAGAACAACAAGCCCGAGTGCATCGACCTGCTGTGCCAGAAGACGAAGGACAAGCCCGCCATTGAGGTGAAGCCCCTGCCCAGCGTCTACGGCACCGGCGCAGAGCTCATCCTCATTGAGAAGTGCCTGGGCCGCGAGGTCCCGCACGGCGGCCTGCCCGCCGCTGCCGGCGCCATCGTCATGAACGTGACCAGTGTGTCCAGCCTCGGCAAGTATCTGGCTACCGGTATGCCGGTGGTCAGCCGCGTCATCACCGTGGACGGCGATGCCTGCGAGAAGCCCCAGAACCTCATCGTCCCCGTGGGTACTTCCTACGAGGATGTCCTGAACACTGCCGGCCTCAAGGGCGGCGTCACTCTGGCAAGGTCGTGGCCGGCGGCGCTATGATGGGTCCCGCTGTGCGTGACCTGAGCTACCCCACCACCAAGACCACTTCCGGCCTTATCATGCTGAGCGAAGCAACTGCACAGCCCCCGCAGGTCAACCCCTGCATCCGCTGCGGCCGCTGCGTCGAGTATTGCCCCATGGGTCTGGAGCCCGTGGAGGTCAACCAGGCTTACGCTGCCCGCGACGTCCAGGAGCTGGGCAAGCTGCACGTTGACTACTGCTTCAACTGCGGCTCCTGCACCTTCGTCTGCCCGGCCAAGCGTCCCTGCACCCAGATGATGGGTCTGGCCAAGGCATTCTATCTCGGTGAAATCAAAAAAGGAGGCAATAAGTAATGGATACGAAGCTTATTGTTTCGGCCTCCCCGCACCTGCGCTCTGAGGAGACGACCGCCGGCCTGATGGCCAACGTGATCGTGGCCCTGACCCCGTGCGTCGTGGCCTCTGCCATTATCTTTGGTCTGCGTGTCTTCTGGTCACCGCAGTGTCCGTCGTGGCCTGCGTGGCTTTCGAGTGGCTGTACTGCAAGCTGATGAAGAAGGCAAACCCCATCAGCGATCTGTCCGCCGTCGTCACCGGCATCATCCTCGCCATGAACGTGCCTGTGGGCATGCCCATCGGTGAGCTGCTCATCGGCGACTTCGTGGCCATCATCGTGGTCAAGCAGCTGTTCGGCGGCATCGGCATGAACTTCGCGAACCCCGCTCTGGTGGGCCGTATCGTGCTGTTCGTCAGCTTTGCCGGCGCTATGAACAACTGGGTGTTCCCGGATGCAGCGGTCGATCAGCTGTCCTCCGCTACTCCTCTGGCTGTGGCTGACCCCAACAAACTGAGCCTGCTGGACCTCTTCATGGGCGTCCACGGCGGCGTTCTGGGCGAGACCTGCGCTCTGGCCATCGTGCTGGGCCTGATCTACCTCGTGGTCACCAAGACCATCAGCATCGCCATCCCTGCCGCTTACGTTGGCAGCATGTTCGTGTTCTACCTCATCGCCACCCACAGCGTCCACGCTGCACTGGTGGCTGTGCTGAGCGGCGGCCTGATGTTCGGCGCGGTGTTCATGGCCACCGACTACGTCACCAGCCCCTTCACCCTGAAGGGCAAGCTGGTCTACGGCGTGGCTCTGGGCGTCGTCACCTTCGCTATCCGTTACTGGGGCAGCTACACCGAGGGCGTGTCCTTCGCACTGCTGTTCATGAACCTGTGGGTCCCGTACATCAATGACTTGACCCGCCAGACGCCGTATGGCTATGTCAAACCTGCTAAGAAGGAGGCTGCTGGCAAATGAATAAGTCTACTTGGGAAAGCACGGTAAAGCCGGTAGTCGTGCTGAGCGTCATCGCACTGGTGGTCAGCTTCCTGCTGGCCCTGGTCAACTCCTTTACTGCGCCTATCATCGAAGAAAACCAGAAGGCCGCCACTCTGGCAGCTTATGTGGACGTCATGCCCACCGTTTCTGACGCCAAGACGCTGGAAGAAGTGACCGACTACACCACCGAGAACGTCACCGGCGTCGTCAAGGCCGAGGATGGCAGCATCGCCATCAAGGCTGAGGAGAAGGGCTTCGACGGCGGCATCCTCACCGTCATCATGGGCTACGACACCAACGGCACCGTCACCGGCATCTGGGTGGACGCTTCCACTCAGACCAAGGGCATCGGCTCCAATGTCGCAAACGACACCTTCCTTGCCCAGTTCAACGGCATGGACGGCACCCAGAATATCGCCATCGGTCAGGGCGGTTTTGACGCATACAGCGGCGCGACCATTTCCTCTAAGGCACTGTTCGCCGCCATCAACGACTGCGTCAACTGCTACAACGAGCTGGCATAAAGGAGGTTGGTAAGAAATGGCATCTGAAAACAAGTCCAAGGTAAGCATCCTTACCAACGGCATCATCAAAGAGAACCCCGTTCTGCGTCTGGTCCTGGGCACCTGCTCCTGCCTGGCAGTTACCACGGCAGTCTCCAGCGCACTGGGCATGGGCGCAGCCTTCACCTTCGTGCTGGTCTGCTCCAACATCCTGATCTCGCTGCTGCGCAACGTGATCCCCGCAAAGGTCCATCTGCCTGCTACATCGTCATCATCGCAGGCTTCGTCACCATCGTCCAGATGGTCATGCACGCCTACATGGACAGTCTGTACACCGCACTGGGCGTCTTCCTGCCCCTGATCGTCGTCAACTGTATCATCTTGGCCGTGCCGAGATGTTCGCCTGCAAGAACAACGTGGTCGATTCTGCACTGGACGGCGTCGGCATGGGTATCGGCTACACCCTTACCGTCGTGCTGATGGCTACCATCCGCGAGGTGCTGGGCAGCGGCACTTGGCTGGGCTTCCAGGTCCTGCCCGACAGCATCGCCCGCATCAGCATCATGACTCAGGCTCCCGGCGCATTCTTCTGCTACGGCGTCCTGATGGCCGGCTGTGTCTGGCTGGAAGGCAAGCTGGATGCGCGCATCGAGCGCAAGAGCTGCTGCGACATCGACAATCTGAAGAAGGAGGGCTAATAAGATGCTCATCAAACTCGCTGCTATCTTCTTCAGCATGATCCTTGTCAACAACTACGTGCTGGTGAAGTTCTATGGCATCTGCCCGTTCCTGGGCGTTTCCAAGAAGTTTGACTCCGCTGTGGGTATGTCCGGCGCTGTCATCTTCGTCATGTTCATGGCTACGGCTGTGACCTTCCCGCTGCAGATCTTTGTTCTGAACCCCGCCGGTCTGAGCTATCTGCAGACCATCGTGTTCATTCTGGTCATTGCAGTTCTGGTGCAGTTCATCGAGATCTTCCTGAAGAAGTATGTCGTTGCGCTGTACAACTCTCTGGGCGTCTACCTGCCCCTGATCACCACCAACTGCTGCGTTCTGGCTGTCACCATTCTGGTCGTCGATGACTACGGCGCAGACGTCGAGGCTCTGGCTTCGGCGCTGCCTACATCGAGGCTCTGGTCTGTGCCATCGGCGCAGGCGTCGGCTTCATGCTGGCTATGGTCATGTTCAGCGGCGTGCGCAAGCGCGTGGAGGCCTGTGATCCCCCGGCTCCCTTCAAGGGCCTGCCCATCACTCTGCTGGCCGCAGCGATCACCAGCCTGTCCTTCATGGGCTTTGGCGGCATCGTTGAGAATCTGTTTAACGTGACGCTGTAAAGGAGGAACAGGATTATGAATATCGCATCTGCTGTTATCCTCTGCACCATCGTCGGTGCTGTCGGCGCAATCATTCTGGTCGCCGCTGCCAAGTTCATGGCAGTTGAGGAAGACCCCCGTATCGAAGAAGTTGCCAGCTGTCTGGCCGGCGCAAACTGCGGCGGCTGCGGCTACGCAGCTGTGCCGACTACGCAAAGGCTGTCGTCATGGACGGCGTGCCTTGCGATAAGTGCGCTCCCGGCGGCCCCAAGGCTGCTGCTGCCATCGCCAAGATCATGGGCGGTGAGGCAAGCGCTGTGGAGAAGAAGGCCGTGGTCCAGTGCCAGGGCAGCTCCGAGCACTGCAAGCCCGCTTACGACTACAAGGGCATCCAGACCTGCGCCGCTGCTGCTACCCTGTACGGCGGCCCCAAGACCTGCTCCTTCGCCTGCATCGGTCTGGGCGACTGCACCAAGGTCTGTAAGTTCGACGCCATCCACATCGTGGACGGTGTTGCCAAGGTGGACAAGGACAAGTGTACCGGCTGTGGTGCCTGCGCCAACATCTGCCCCAAGAAGGTCATCATGATCGACGCCGGCGGCCCGCGCAAGCCTGTCGTTATGTGCTCCAACCAGGATAAGGGTGCTGTCGCCAACAAGCTCTGCACCACCAGCTGCATCGCCTGCGGTATGTGTGAGCGCACCTGTAAGTTCGACGCGATCCATGTCGTTGACGGCGTGGCCCGCGTGGACTACGACAAGTGCAAGGGCTGCGGTATGTGTGCCCAGAAGTGCCCGAAGAAGATCATTCTCTTCCCCCTGAAGGACGATCCGTATCCCCCGAAGCCCGTGGTGAAGCCTGCTGCTCCCGCAGCAAAGCCCGCCGCTGCCGCAGCTCCCGCTGCAAAGCCGGAGCTAAGGCCGAAGAGGCAAAGCCCGAGACCAAGGCTGAATAAGCGCTGACCTCAAAGAGGGCCGGACAGCTGTCCGGCCCTCTTTTTGCATGGCTTGCCGTGACGGAGAGGTTGAAACTCCGGCAGCAGAAAGCTATAATGGGATAGGATACAACGCGCTTATGGCAAGGCGCGGACGGAAATGGAAAAACGGAAAGAGGAATCATATGGAACAAAAGAACACCCGCCTGCGGAACGTGGCTTCATCACCTTCTTTTTCAGCGGCATCTGCGCCATTTCCAGCGGCGTGGTGGTCAGCCTATTGCAGGAGCAGTATGGCTTCGCCTACGGCATGACCGGAACCCTGCTGTCTCTCATGAGCATCGGCAATCTGCTGGCAGGCTTTCTCATCGCCATGCTGCCCGGCAAGCTGGGCATGAAGCCCAGCATCCTGCTGCTGACCATCGGCTATGCGCTGGGCTACGCATGATGGGCCTCAGCGGCGCGGTGGCTGTGCTGGCGCTGGGCTTCTTCCTCGTGGGCATCGCAAGGGCAGTGTCATCAACACCTGCACCATCCTCGTCAGCGACAACTCCGCTGACCGCACCCGGGGCATGAACCTGATGCACAGCTGCTATGCCTGCGGCGCACTGCTCTGCCCCTTTTTCATCGCGGCGGCAGGCAGGATGAGCGGCTCCTTCGCCGTGCTGGTGCTGGCCGTGCTGGGTCTGCTGCTCTGGCTGGTGTACATGGGAACTCCCTTTGCGGGCAGGGCGCGGGCAAGAAGGAAGTCACCGATTGGAGCTTCCTCAAATCCACCCGCTTCTGGCTGTTGACCGGCCTGCTCTTCTGCCAGACGCCGCTGAGCAGAGCGTCACCGGCTGGATGGTCACTTACTTCAAGGGCAGCGGCATCATCGCAGGCGCACTGGCGGCCTATACCGTCACCGTCATGTGGGGCGCGACCCTCGTGGCACGTCTGCTCATCGCCTTCGTGTTTCCCTTCAAGCAGCCCCGCAAGGCCATGGTGGTCATGGGCGTGAGCTGCACCATCTTCTACATCCTGCTGGTGCAGGCCCGCAGTCAGGGCGCGGCCATCGTGCTGCTGTTCGCCTTTGCCTTTGCGATGGCGGGCATGAACCCACCGCTGTGGCCAGCGCAGGCCGTATGACCAGCGTGACCAGCATGGGCATCATGCTGCCGGTGGCGGCCAGCGGCGCGATCCTGATGCCCTGGGTCATCGGCGTCGTGGCCGAAAGCGCCGGTCTTGCCGCCGGTATGATGACCAACAT
>ENA-OQCN01001167-OQCN01001167.1-human-gut-metagenome-genome-assembly--contig:-NODE-1167-length-13308-cov-2.685153_pt1 | contig 13308 bp, 15 predicted proteins | sample MGYA00242497_ERZ504576 | MGnify/ENA primary metagenome ERZ504576 (study PRJEB26092, sample SAMD00036296) | human gut metagenome | host: Homo sapiens | study: EMG produced TPA metagenomics assembly of...
CGTTCAGGTTTACATCAAAGACTGGAAGTCAAAATATGCAGTCCGAAATCACAGCCTGTGCGGATTCCGGCGCGTGAGGGTGAAGGCGGGAGAGAGTATCGAGACAGAACTTACCATCGATCCGCGGGCATTTACCATTGTGGACGAAGAGGGAAAACGTTATGTCGATAGCAACAAATTCTCTCTGTATGTAGCAACCACTCAGCCGGATGCCAGAAGTACGGCACTGACGGGACACGAAGCGGTGGAACTGCGGGTAGTGTTTGCATAGCAGATGGAGGTGCCGGGATGCAGATGACGTTTCGATGGTATGGCGATGGAAATGATGATATTACACCGGAGATGATCCGGCAGATTCCGGGCGTGGGCGGACTTGTCTGGGCACTTCACGACAAGCAGCCGGGAGAGATCTGGACGGTGGAAGAGATTGAGAAAGTGCGAGCGCGCATCGAGGGTGCAGGTTTTCACATGGATGTGGTGGAGAGTGTCAACGTCCATGACGATATTAAGATCGGTCTGCCCACACGGATCAGTATATTGAAAATTATAAGACAACATTGAAAAACCTTGCAAAATTCGGTGTCAAAGTAGTGACTTACAATTTTATGCCGATCTTTGACTGGACACGGACGGATCTTTTTCATCCGCTGGAGGATGGATCCAATGCGTTATATTATGAAAAAAGCAAGATACAGGATGATTATAAGGAGATGGCGGAGTATATCCTGAAAAATCTGCACGGGAAAACATTTCCGGGCTGGGAGCCGGAGCGGATGGCGAAGCTGGATGAACTTTTTGAGGCGTACCGCCCGGTGACGAAGGAAAAACTCTGGGAAAACCTGCAGTATTTTCTGGAAGCCATCATGCCGACCTGCCATGAGACCGGGATCAAGATGGCGATCCATCAGGATGATCCCCCATGGGATATTTTCGGGATTCCGAGACTGCTTTGTGATAAAGAATCTATAGGAAGGTTTCTTCATATGGTAGATGATGAATACAACTGTCTGTGTCTGTGTTCCGGATCGCTGGGTGCGAATATGGAAAATAATGTGGCAGATATCATTCGAACCTACTGTGACCGGATCGCTTTTGCCCATATCCGAAACCTCCGACACTACTCGAACGGAGATTTTTCAGAAGTTTCCCACAGAGACTGTGACGGTGATACCGGGATTCTGGAAATTATGCGAGCCTATCACGACTGTGGTTATACCGGCTATGTACGCCCGGATCACGGAAGACATCTCTGGGGAGAAGAAGCCCATTGCCGACCGGGCTACGGACTGTATGACCGGGCACTGGGAATCATGTATCTGTGGGGATGTTGGGATATGCTGGAACGATTGGATGGAAAAATCTGAGGTAACCGAAAACAGTCAAATATTGTATGTCTCGGGATTTTGACATATTCATGTCAAAACACCTCGCGGGACAGTGGCTACTGAATAGTTACGTATGGCTGTTCTATATACCTGTAACGCTCAAAAACATTCGTAATATGCACGTTTTACTTTGGAGAATGGCTACTTACTCATGTTTTTGATCCTGATATTTCGTATAAAAGAAAAATATATACTGAAAAATAAAAATGGAACCTGACAATTCAAAAAATGAATGCCTGGTTCCATTTTTTTGCATTGCACGAGACCTTGACGACTACCGCGCCAACGAGTCAAATTCGCGAAGCGTTCAACGATTAAGCAAAGGTTTTAATAAAGCAGCCATCCTCTGTCCAGGCCTTCCATTCTTCCTTCACATCTTCATTCGGATCTCCCTGCTTCATAAAGCTCGTCCAGCAGGTCACCATTTTCTCAGACAGTGCATGATCCTCATCGGTCATCGGGCGCCAGCAACGGTTCAGAGTTCCGAAGGTGTACCACAGTTCCGAAGAGTGGAAAGCACCGTCATCACTACCCGGCAGATCATGGCAGAATTCATAGAGATATACCGGAAGATTCTGCTTCCGGCAGGCATTTGCAAAAGAGACGGCAGCAGTGAAGAACCCACCCGCTCTGTGGGAAGCACCCTCCGGAATAAACAGATCATCCTTGGTAACACCCATCAGATAGGGGATATGGGCCATGCCCCCTTCTTTTGTCAGAACATCCGGAGTATCCGGAAGTACATGACCGTCGACGACCGGACGAAACGGAAGGGATGGGTACAGAGTCATCAGTTCATCGGATTTGTCCAGCAGGTCTTCTGCGGGGAGTCTGCGTAACTCTTCGATAGAAGAAACACCGCACAGTTCATAGAACTTATCCGTTACCGCCTGCGCCTGTGCTTTGGTAAATACCATTGGAGACGGAAAACAGGCAATGCTTCCGCTCTGAAGGATAGCCTGATGGATCATCGGTGTGGCCAGCGGAGAAAATGTGAGTACATGTGAACTCATGGCTCCGGCGGACTGGCCCATGATTGTGATGTTATCCGGATTCCCACCGAAGGCAGCGATATTTTCAGAGATCCACTCCAGTGCGGCAATCTGGTCGAGCAGTCCCTGGTTGCCGCTGAAACCAAGTTCCTTTTCCTGTTTCTGATCATAAAGGAAACCAAACACGTTGACGCGGTAAGAAATAGTCGCCAGGATCACACCTTTTTTTTGCATAAGCTTCCCCATCAAACTCCAGTTCTGTGGAAAACCCATGTTCAAAGCCACCCCCGTGAATCCATACTGCTACCGGAAGTTTTTCAGAAGCAGTATGTGCCGGCGTCCAGATGTTCAGATACAGACAGTCTTCAGAAATCGGAAAATGAAGTCCGGGTTATCATAGAATTCTTTCTGATATAAACCGTCCGGGTCGGTGAAATGCTGCATGGGGATGGAACGGAAAGTAAACGCATCATAAGCTTCTTTGAAGCCTTCCGGTTTTTGAGGTGGTGCAAAACGAAGAGCACCTGTGGGAACCTTTGCAAATGGAATGCCCCGAAAAACAGAATATCCATCTTTCTGAATACCGTTAATAGTTCCATAATTACTTGATACAGTTGTTAAAGTTGCCATTGGATAACCTCCTTGTTATCTCCGTTACGTTATTTTATAAAATGAAATGATTCAATATATAAATTAATCATAGGATAAATCCGCAAAAAGTACCAGTAGTAAAAAATACACAAAGATAGAAATTGAGAATTGGGAAAAAGCTGTATAAACGGGGGCAATTGAACAGTGAAATAATTTAGCCAGCAGAGGAATGAAAATTTGAACACATATTGATACTTGGAGATATGCGAAAAAATCAAATTGAAACCCATAGATTTTATTGATTGATTCATATAAAATGAAACGGTTCAAAGATAAAGAAGATAAAAACTAAATAGGAAAATGGAAGGAAAGGTAAAAATGCACAAAAAGTAACCGGTAACTTTGATCAAAAATCACAATTGCTTTGTACAAGATGTTGTAGTATAGTAAATACAACGAAAGGAACTACGAAGTAACGAAAATGAACCGTTTCAAAGTAGCAAAGTGCATAAACTATTTTAGGAGGATATCTGATATGAAAAGAAAAGTAGTTGCAGCAGTATTAACAATGGCAATGGCAGGAAGCCTGCTGGCAGGATGCGGAAGCTCTTCTTCCGATGACTCTTCTTCCAAGAGCGAAACCACAACAACAGATGAAAGCGGAAGCAGTGATTCCACAGCCAGCGCGCGTGAAGATTTCAGCGGTGTATCTATCACCATGCTGAACACAAAGAGTGAGATCGAATCTCAGCTGGAAGCTGCCGCTGAACAGTGGGGTGAACTGACAGGAGCAAAACTGGAAGTTTACACCATCGGTAGTGGTACACCTTCTCAGGAAGTATCTGCAAGATACGCAGCAAAGAATGCACCGACACTGATCATGTGTGACCCACAGGACGTTGCTTCTATCTGCGAAGAAAAAGGCGTAGATCTGAGTGATGAATCCTGGGCAGCAAATGGTGGTACACAGTATGGTATCACAGGTAATGACGGAAAACTGTACAGCTTCCCATTCTGTATCGAAGGCAGAGGTATGATCTACAACAAAACAGCAATCGAAGATACTCTGGGAGAAGACTGGGATCCGGCTTCTGTAACAAACATGGATGACTTCGAAGCACTGCTGAAAAAACTGGTAGACAACGGTATGGAAAGCCCGGTGGCTCTGAACCAGGAAGACTGGAGCAATGCAGGACATTACTTCACACAGGTATATGAAGAGCAGGACGGAACACTGACCGGTACAGAAAAGATTATGGAAGATCTGAGAAACGGAAGCGTAGATCTGATGTCCAACGAAAGATTTACTTCTCTGATGGATACCTACGATCTGTTGATGGAATATAACATCAATAAAGCAGATCCGCTGGCTGCTGATTACGATGAAAACGCTGCAGACCTGGCAGAAGGTGATGTGGCATTCTGGTTCAACGGAAACTGGGCATGGGCAGAGATTTCTGATTACATTGAAGACGATACTGAAATCGGAATCATGCCGGTACCGCAGAACGGAACAGAAGAAAATGCTAACGTAAATGATTACATCTGTGGTGGTGCTACCAAACAGGTTATGATCGATAAAGAATGTAACGATGAAAAACAGCAGGCAGCAGCAAAAGATTTCCTTGACTGGCTGGCAAACACAGCTGAAGGAAACAAAGTACTGGTTGATGATTGCTCTTTAGTACCTGCATTCTCCAACATCACAGAAGAAGCTACAAATATGCTGGGACAGAGTATCCAGAGATACACAGTAGAAGGAAAACTGTTTGATCAGCCTTCTAATTATCCTGGAGATCACTGGTCAGAAGTTGGTGCGATCATGCAGAAATATCTGGACAAACAGATCGACCGTGCCGAATTCGCAAAAGAAGTTCAGGATTACTGGACAAACCTTTCCGAATAATCAAAAAGGCAGATACATAATTGGTTGCTAGTTAAGAAGTTGCCGGGCAGAGTAATGAACACTGACCCGGCAACTGCTACTAAAAGAGGGAAAGAAAGGCAACGAGATGAATAGTAAAAAAGAAAACTTATGGAGCAAAATTTCCACGTTCCTGGTATTTGCAGGTCCTGCAACCTTCTCATTCCTGGCCGTGGTAATCGTACCATTCTTATATGGTGTATATCTGACATTTACAAGCTGGGACGGCGTATCCAGCAACAAACCTTTTGTAGGACTGAAAAACTATGCGGCAGTAGTTGCAGACAGCAGCTTCTGGCAGTCCCTGGGACTGACACTGCTGTATGTGGTAGTTTCCGTAATACTGGTAAACGTGGTCGGATTTTTACTGGCACTGCTGGTAACCGGAAAAATTAAAGGAAAGAATTTCTTCCGTGCCGGATTCTTTACCCCGAACCTGATCGGTGGTATCATCCTTGGTTATATCTGGCAGTTCGTATTTAACAAAGTTATTGTTTACTTTGGTGATGCACTGAACGTTACCGTTCTGCAGAAATCCATGCTGTCAGGAAGTGCCTCTGCATTCGCAGCACTGGTACTGGTAACAATATGGCAGTTCTCCGGTTACATGATGTTAATTTATATCGCAGGTCTGACCGGTGTATCCGAAGACCTGAAAGAAGCAGCCAAGATCGATGGCTGTAACGAATCTCAGACAACAAGATATATCGTACTTCCGCTGATGAGAGCATCTTTCACGATCTGTATGTTCCTGACCATCACCAGATGTTTCATGATCTACGATGTGAACCTGTCCCTGACAGAAGGTGGTCCTTACGGATCTACTGTTATGGCTGCCATGTATGTATTTCAGAAAGCCTTTTCTGCAAAACAGTATGGTGTCGGACAGACAGAAGCAATCATCCTGTTTATCTTTACAGCGGTTATTGCAGTATCTCAGACAATCATCAACAAACGGAAGGAGGTTGAAGCATAATGGAAGGACAGGAAAAGACAGTAAGAGGCATCAAAACGTTCCTGAAAACACTGGTAACTGTAGTGCTGTTTATCATCTATATGTTCCCGTTCTACATGATCGTGCTGAATGCCTTCAAACACAAACGTGATATTATCAAAATGCCATTGAGCTGGGGTGGTAAAAGAGGTTTTACAACAGATAACTTTGTAGATGCTTTCCAGCAGATGAACTTCATGAACATCCTGAAGAACTCCCTGATCATTACCTGTGTGAGTGTGTTCCTGATCATTCTGTTCTCCTCCATGGCAGCTTACATCTTCGTAAGAAAAGCATGGAAGATCAACCAGATCATCTTCATGGTAATGCTGTTTTCCATGGTAATCCCGTTCCAGGTAGTTATGATCCCGCTGATCTCTATCTACGGTGGAACATTTGGAATCCTGAATCATAGAGCAACATTGATATTCATGCATCTGGGCTTCTCGGTATCTATGGCGGTATTCATGTTCCATGGATTTATCAAAGGCGGTGTACCGATCTCACTGGAAGAGGCAGCACAGATTGACGGAGCAGGAAGACTGAGAACATTCTTTCAGATTGTGTTCCCTCTGTTAAAACCGACCACAGCAACACTGGTTATCCTGTATGCCCTGTCTCTGTGGAACGATTACCTGCTGCCGAGCCTGATCCTGACAGATAAATCTCTGTACACGATCCCGATCGCAACCAAGCTGTTCCAGGGAACATATAGCAATGATATGGATCTTCTGATGGCGGCACTGGTTATGGCAATCATCCCGGTAATCATCCTGTATATCGCATTACAGAAATATATTATTGCTGGTGTAGTTGCCGGTGCAGTAAAATCATAATAAAGCGGTACTGAAAGGTGAGTGTATCTGAATCTGATAAAGAAAAGATACACTCACCTTTTCTTATATAAACGGAAAGACGTTGGGGTCAAAAGGTATTTTACCCCCCCTTTGATACCGGATTGATCCGTACTTCGTACTCTCACGATCCTGGTATCATAGAAAATAGAGTGCATAACAATACATAGACAATACGAGAAAATAATTCTCTAATAAAAATAGATATAGCCTTTTCAGGTTCCGATGAAGGACGCGTCATGTCAGAAACTTGCAGTGTCGAACTTGAGTATCTGATAGGATGGTGTGGAGGAGGAAAATCAAATGGTAACAATCAAAGACGTTGCACGGGATGCCGGTGTATCGGTGGGAACCGTGTCGAACGTACTGAATGGAGGACGTGTCAGTGAAGCGAGGAGAAAGCTGGTAGAAGCGTCCATAGAAAAACTGGGGTATCAGGTGAATACTCTGGCAAAGGGAATGCGGATGCAGAAGACCGATTATGTGGTTGTCATTCTGCCGAATCTGATCAATCCGTATTTTGCACTGTTGCTGGATGCTCTGGAAAGCGAATTGTCAGCAGTCGGAAAACAGGTACTGCTATGCCTGTCCGGTGATGATGCCGAACGGGAAGTGGCATTTATGGATATGGCAAAACAAAATAAAGTTGACGGAATCATTGGTGTGACTTACAGTAAGGTAGAAGAGGAACGGATCGAAAACATGGCTTTTGTTTCCATCGACCGTCACTACAAATCACACATCCCATGTGTGGCAGGAGATAACTGGCAGGGCGGCTGGCTTGCAGCAGAGAATCTGCATAAAAGAGGATCCACCAACTGTTGTGCTTTATGACAATGTCATCCGTAGACAGTGAAGTCCGAAAAAGAAGAGTCGGTTTTACTGAATATTGTATGGAACATGATCTTTCCTGTAACAGTGTGGAAATGTCAGAAAAACAGATTGTTTCGGTCTATGAATCCTACGGATCCAGAAAACTGATCCACAATATGCTGCGGGCTTATATTTCCCCTTCCATGGGAGAACATTCCATTGATGGAATCTTTACCAGTTCGGATCACCTCGCAACGATTGTACGGGAAGAACTCGAAGAGATGGGAAAACGGGTTCCGGAAGATATCCAGATTATCGGATACGATGGTCTGCAGTTTTTAAATCAGGGGAAACCAATCGTATCGAGCATTGCGCAGCCGGTGCATGAGATTGCAAAAGAGGCTGTAAGGTGCCTGAACGAACTGATCGCGAATGGAAAAACAGAAGGAAATACAAAGATTCCGGTGAGCTTTCAGGAGGGATCGACAACGAAAACGCTTGTGACAGAAGAAAAATAATGGAGGACTTGAGATGATAAAGTGGCTGGAAGATGCAGTGTTTTATGAGGTATATCCACAGAGTTTCCGCGACAGCAACGGAGACGGAATCGGGGATATCCCGGGAATTACAGAAAAATTAGAGTATATTCAGGAACTGGGCTGTAACGCCCTGTGGATCAATCCCTGTTTTACCTCACCGTTTTACGATGCGGGATATGATGTGGAAGATTATTATAGCGTGGCTCCGCGGTATGGAACCAATGAAGATCTGAAAAAATTATTTGAAGCGGCACACCAAAGAGGGATGCACGTACTTCTGGATCTGGTGCCGGGACATACCGCTGTGACACATCCGTGGTTTCAGGAATCGATGAAAGCGGAGAAAAATGAATATACCGACCGCTATGTATGGACCGACAGTCTGTATAAACGAATGGAAGATGTCAAAGGAATCGTCAGTGTCCTGCGTGGCATCTCCCCACGTCCGGCCAGCTGCGGCGTCAACTGTTTTTCCACGCAGCCGGCGCTGAACTATGGATTTGCTAATATTACCGATGCCGGCTGGCAGCAGCCGACCGATGCGCCGGGACCGATGGCTACCAGAGAAGAACTGAAAAACATCATGCGTTTCTGGCTGACACTTGGCTGTGACGGTTTCCGTGTGGATATGCCGGTTCGCTGGTGAAAAACGATGAAGATAAAAAAGAGACGATCCGCCTGTGGCAGGATGTGCGGGCATTTTTGAATAAAGAATTCCCGGAAGCGGCGCTGGTATCCGAGTGGGGAAAACCGGAGGTGGCACTGGAAGCGGGATTTGATATGGACTTTTATCTGCATTTTGGAGATACCGGTTATATGGATCTGTTCCGGGGAGATCATCCTTATTTTGGTGGAGATCCGGAGAGTGATATCTCTGTATTTGCAGGGATCTTTGCAAAAAATCAGGAGAATCTGCGGGGGAAAGGCATGATGTGTATGCCAAGCGGCAATCACGATATGGCCCGGATCTCTTATCAGCTGGATGAAGAGCAGCTGCGTCTGGCCTATGGATTTATCTATGGTTTTCCGGGAGCACCGTTCTTATATTATGGCGATGAGATCGGGATGCGTTATATCCCGGATATGATCTCTGTGGAAGGCGGTTACGAGCGTACCGGTTCGAGAACCCCGATGCAGTGGTCGAAGGGAGTCAACGGAGATTTTTCCAGTGCACCGTCCCGGATGTTATATATGGCGATGGATCCGGACACCGACCGTCCGGACGCGGAAAGCCAGATGGCGCAGGAAGACAGCTTATATCACTGGATCCAGCGGCTGATCGCACTCAGAAAAGCGTATCCGTGCTTTGAAAATGACGGGTATGCGGAATTTGTCAAGGCGGAAAAGGATGCTCTCCGATCGTGTTAAAAGAGAAAAGAAGGAAGCTGCGGATACGTGGTGCTGAATCCGTTCGATCAGCCACTTTTTGTTGAAGACTTCGGCATCGATCAGACCGAACAGTTGATCTGCCGTGGAGGGGCACCGAAAAAGACAGAAGATCATCAGCTGGAGATCGCTGCAAAGAGCATGGCCTGGCTGCTTGTAAAATAAAAGGAGGAATGAAATATGCCACAGATGCACTGTAATTTTTTTTCCTACTCCCTGGGACACGGAGTAGATCTTACGATCACCCTGCCGGGGGTAAGTCCCTGTGATATGGATGATCCGGCTTTATTAACACATCAGATGCCGGAAAAATTCCCGGTGTTATACCTCTTACACGGCCATGGAAATGATTATCTTTCCTGGCAGCGTTTTACCTGCGTCAGCCGTTATGCGGAAGAGTACCGGATCGCGGTAGTCTCGGTATCGGTAGGAAATACCCTGTACATGGATACCATCTACGGAGAAAAATACTATGAATTTATCGGAAAAGAGGTTCCGGAATTCGTGAAGGCATATTTCCCGGTCACAGACCGGCCGGAACACACGTATATTGCCGGTGCGTCCATGGGCGGCTACGGAGCACTTGTCCATGCGATGAAAGATACCGAGCAGTATCGTGCGGTCGGTGCTTTTTCACCGGCAACGGTATGGGCGAAAGATCTGGAAGAAAAAGTAGGCCATAAGTTCCCGGAACCGATGGATCTGTACCAGATCATCCGTGACGATGTGGATGCGGGTAAGAAGCTGCCGGATATCTTCTTCTGTGTGGGAAACAACGATTTCCTGATTGAATCGGTGGACCGTTTTGAAGAATATCTGAATGAATTAAAGATCGACCACCGCTTTGACCGGGTGGATGGTTATGAACATGAATGGAGATTCTGGGAGCTGGAACTGCCGGAATTCCTGGACTGGCTGCCGCGGACCGACAGTTACGCGAAAATGGGTAAACATAAGATGTAAAGGATACCAGGGGAACAATCCGGTATCATATGACAGGAGGAACTTCATGAATTTTGATGCATTCGAGAAAAAAGCAAAGGAACTGGGTGTGCTGGGGATCGTTGTGACGAAGGACGGCAAAGAGATCGGAAAGAAACTGTGGGATGAACAGTGCAGAAGAAATGTATATTCTGCAAGTAAAAGTTTCACTTCCACAGCTGTGGGAATCGCAGTAAAAGAAGGTCTGCTATCCCTGGATGAAAAACTGGTGGACTGTTTTGCCGAAGATCTTCCGGAAACTGTCAGTGACAATCTGGCAAAGGCAACAGTAAAAGACCTTTTGACTATGTGTCTCGGACAGGAAAAAGCAGAACTGATGGGTGCACAGCGTCCGGTTTACGAGGAAGAGGACTGGGTAAAGATGAGTCTTGCCTTCCCGTTTGTCTACGAGCCGGGCACAAAGTTTGTATACAATAACGTAGGTCCGTATCTTGCAGGTGTTCTGGTAGAGCGGAGAGCCGGATGTGATCTGGTATCCTACCTGTATCCGCGGCTGTTCAAACCGCTGGGCATCGCCCGTCCGACCTGGGAGCTGGATTCCTATGGTCATGTCTTTGGTGCCGGCGGACTTTTCCTGACAATGGACGAACTCCATAAACTGGGACTTCTCTATCTGCAGAACGGAAACTGGAACGGAAAACAACTGGTACCGGAAAACTGGGTAAAGGAAGCCACCAGCAAACAGGTGGAAAACGACAAAGACAGCTTCGGCTATGGCTATCTGTTCTGGGGCGGCAGGGAAAACACTTTCCGAGCGACGGAAAATATTGCCAGTGGTCCATCATCAGTCGGGAGAAAAACGCGGTTATCACTGTTATCGCAGAATGCCGCAGAGACCAGGAACTGATGGATGCGGTGTTTACGGAGGTATTTCCGCAGGTATAAACGGATACATATGGAAAATGAAAGTAAGCAGGAAAACGGAGAGCGTTTTTTGCTTCCTTTTGAATATATAATAGAAAATCTTACAACGAGTCCAATGCTGAACTATTTTAAGAATAGTATTATAATCACAGTAGGAGTTTTAATTCCGTTACTGTTGATCAGTTTTATGGCAGGGTTTGCGTTGAGTAAGATCCAATTCAGGGGAAATAAGAAGATTTTGTCTTACTTTTTACTTGGATTGATGCTTCCGTTTCAGGTTGCATTGATTCCGTTATTCACTATTTTTAGTAAGATGGGAATCCTCAACACCTATCCGGCAGTCATTTTGCCACAAATTGCGTTCTCTCTGTCATACTCGATTCAGCTGTTTTATTCATTCAGTAAATTCCTGCCGGATGAGATTATCGAGGCTGCAATCATTGATGGGTGTTCACCGATGCGGACATTTTTCAAGATTGTACTTCCGATGTCGACGAACTCGCTGCTGACGGTAGCAACGATGCAGGGTGTCTTTACATGGAATGATTTTATCAATGCCTATACGTTTACGAGATCTACCAATATGAAACTGTTACGTTGGGGCTGAACGACTTTGTCGGTTTTATGGGAACTACAGACTGGGGTGCTACATTTGCGGCAATTACCGTCACTGTGTTACCGACATTTTTGTTTTATTTCTTTACGAATAAGTACATGCTCAGCGGTTTGACCGCCGGAGCTGTCAAAGGATAATCATATGCCTGCGGGCAGGAAAGAGAGGAAAATTATGAAAATTTATTATCAGCATCCAAATACCTGGTTTGGCGATTGCATGCCTTTTGGAAAGGACGATACATTCTATCTGTTCCACCAGAGAGATACCAGAGTCCCGTGTCCTTTTGGAGAGCCGTTTGGCTGGGATCTGGCAACCACAAAGGATTTTGTGACTTATGAGGATTGCGGTGTGGCGATTCCGAGAGGAACGGATGAAGAGCAGGATCAGTTTATCTTTGCCGGAAGTATCTGCGAAGACAGAGAAGGGAAGTATCATGCATTCTACACCGGTTACAACAGAGATTATCCAAAACAGGGAAAACCATCTCAGGTACTGATGCATGCGGTCAGTGAGGATCTGAAACACTGGACAAAGACGCAGGATGCAGTGACCTTTGTTCCGCAGCCGGGATATGATCCGGATGACTGGAGAGATCCGTTTGTACTGTGGGATGACGAATCTGAAAAATATATTCTGATCCTGGGGGCACGTCTGGAAGGAGACAAGCATAAAACAACAGGAAGAACCGTTTATTTTACATCAGATAATCTTGCAGACTGGGAGTTCCAGGGGGATTTCTGGGCGCCGGATCTGTTTACCATGCATGAGATGCCGGATCTTTTCAAGATGGGAGACTGGTGGTATCTGATCACAACAGAATATTCCCATGCATCCACACAGGTGTACCGTATGGCAAAAAGCCTGAAAGGACCTTGGATCGCACCGGATGACGATGCTTTTGACGGAAGAGCTTATTATGCAGGAAGAACCTTTATGTTGAATAATCAGAGGATTCTGTTCGGATGGGTTCCGACACGTGCCAACGAGACGGACAGTGCAAATCTCTGGTACAGACCGGAGGCAGATAAAGAAGATTTTATCTGGGCAGGAACTTTTGTCGCACATGAACTGTATCAGAGAAAAGATGGCACTTTAGGGTGCCGGATTCCGGATACGGTATGGAATGCGTTTAAGGATGAGAAAAAGCTGGATGATGTAAAACTGGAAAAAGAATCAGGAAGAGCATTACGGCATGTAGTAACGGAGACCGGTGACTGCTATCGATACGAAGCAGATGTTACATTTGCTGAGGGAACACGTGGATTCTCCGTTGGCGTGCGCGCGCAGGAAGCGGATGATGAATTCTATTCTTCACATTTGAGTGTCCGAAGGATCGTGTGATCTTCGA
>ENA-OQCN01001168-OQCN01001168.1-human-gut-metagenome-genome-assembly--contig:-NODE-1168-length-13305-cov-3.369479_pt1 | contig 13305 bp, 13 predicted proteins | sample MGYA00242497_ERZ504576 | MGnify/ENA primary metagenome ERZ504576 (study PRJEB26092, sample SAMD00036296) | human gut metagenome | host: Homo sapiens | study: EMG produced TPA metagenomics assembly of...
TGCAAAACAAAAAATGATATTAAAACAATTTGATATGGATGAAAAATATATTGACAGAAGCATTGGTGAATTCAGCTACTAATGCTTCTTTTATTTTTAGTTATACAAATTCTGCAAAGTTAAGGTTATAAATATTGTGGTTGTCTTAATGTTGAAATGTTATAACAATAGTTCTATAATAGAATTGAATGTTATAACAATTAAACAGGAGGCAATTATGGAAATTAAAGACGCAAAAGTATTTCATGATTATTTAAATGGTGTAATTGAAGGGGAGGATGTTAAGAAGAGTACAAAATTGTATTCGAATGCTAAAACATTCTATTCTAGTGTGGATCCAAGTATTTCAGATGATCAAATTATGTATGAAGTGTATTCCTATGAACATGATGGTTTGTGTTATGGATTGACTGTGATGCAGCCAGTATGCGTGAATGGGGAATGTAATGTAACACGTGGACATTTCCATGAGAATTTAGATTGTGATGAAATCTATTGTGGTATGGGTGGTGAAGGTCTTCTTTTGTTGATGGATGAAGATTATCATTGTCATGCAGAAAAAGTAAAATGTGGAAGTGTACACTATATTGATGGGCACTTGGCACATCGCCTTGTGAATACAGGAAATAGTGAATTAAAAGTGCAATGTATGTGGCCAAGTCATGCGGGTCATGATTATAAGCGTGTAGAGGATCATCCTTTTGCAGTAAGAGTGTTTAAGAAAAATGGTGAATTAAAGGTGGAGAAAGAATGAGTTATCTAAATTTCAAATCGGAATATGATCGTTTCCCTAAAACAACAATAAAGAATCATAAAGCGTTTCGTGGATATGATGAAATCTATTGTGAATTAAATAAGAAAATAGATGATTCTTCTGTAGTTGTCTTTGATTATTATCCGGGTGTAGATGAAAAGGAAGTCTATGAATTAATTAAACGATTCAATTTTTCTTTAGAAATCAATATGCATGATATCTTTAAAGATGGCAAAACCATGACTGAACAAATGAAATATAATCTTACGGATGATCGTGTGTTTGGCAAGATGTATTATGGCAATCTTGTGGATTTTATAGATGAAGAAAAGCTAGAAGAAGCTAAAAATAAGGTGAAGGAACATAATGGTACAACTATCATTTACGGAGTGGGTGCTGGTTTAGTAAGTCATGGCGATGTGTATGTCTACTTTGATATGGCTAGATGGCAAATTCAATTGCGTTATCGTAAATCTATGCCAAATTATAATTGTGATAATTATGATGAAGATATCTTAAAGAAATATAAGCGTGGCTATTTTATCGAATGGCGTATAGCGGATAAGCACAAAGAAAAATGCTTTGAGTGCTTTGATTATGTGGTGGATACAAATGCTGCTAATGATCCAAAAATGATTTCAAGGGATACATTTAAGATAAGTTTGCATCAATTATCAAAACAACCATTTCGTACAGTACCATACTTTGATCCAGGCGTATGGGGTGGTCAATGGATGAAGGAAGTTTGTAACTTAGACAAGGATCAGCCAAATTATGCATGGAGTTTTGATGGTGTGCCTGAAGAAAACAGCATTCTATTTGATTATGATGGAGTTACTGTAGAGCTTCCAGCTATGGATCTAGTGTTGTATCAACCAAAAGAATTATTGGGAGAACAAGTCTATTCTCGTTTTGGGGCAGAATTTCCAATTCGCTTTGATTTTCTAGATACAATGGAAGGACAAAACTTATCTTTGCAGGTACATCCATTAACGGAATATATTAAAAAGAATTTTGGAATGTGTTACACCCAAGATGAAAGCTACTATATTTTGGATGCGAAAGAAGATGCCGTTGTTTATTTAGGCCTAAAAGAGGGAATTCAACCAACTGAAATGATTTCGGATTTAGAGTCAGCACAAAAAGGAGAAATTGTATTTGATGCCGATAAGTATATCAATAAGTTTCCGGCAAAGAAACATGATCATTTCTTGATTCCTGCAGGAACTTGTCATTGTTCAGGAAAGAATGCAATGGTATTAGAAATTAGTGCAACACCATATATTTTTACATTTAAATTGTGGGACTGGCAAAGACTAGGTTTAGATGGACTTCCTAGACCTATTCATATTGAACATGGAAAACAAGTCATTCAATGGGATCGTACTACAGAATGGGTTAAAGAAAATTTAGTGAATGCGACGTATGAAGTAAAAGAAGAAGGAAACGATTGCAAGATCGAACATACGGGTTTACATGAATTAGAATTTATTGAAACTAGAAGATATACAATCAAAGAGAATTCATCGCATAAAACACATGGAACTGTGAATATGTTGAATTTAGTGGATGGAAAGAGTGCAGTAATTGAAGGTGATTTTGAACCTTTCATTGTGCATTATGCAGAAACCTTCATTATTCCTGCAAGTATAAACGAGTATACGATCAAGCCTTATGATTGTGACGAAGTAAAGTATTAAAGGCATATGTAAGATCTTAAAAAAACGTCCAAAAGGGCGTTTTTGTATGCCGAAATAAAAAACTTGAGAAATCTCAGGCCGTCTTAGCCTTTTAAGGCATCTAATTCTTCTTGGGTTAACGCTCTAAATTCACCTAATGGTAAATCATCGAGTTTTAAAGGACCAAACTCAATGCGTTGAAGATAGGTAACAGTGCAGTTTGCCTTTTCAAATATTCTTTTGACTTGGTGGAATTAAAATATGTATGTTGTGTTTTTTTTAAAATAGTTCATAATAAACGTGTAGATACAATTATTAGAGCAGTGGCTCGAGAGTATCAAAATTTCATTAGGGCAGTGGCCCGCGGAACACGTCTCCCTCATTGGTAAGGACGTTTTTTATATTAAATTTTCTGTTTAATATTTAAATGTTGTAAATTGCATTTAACTAAATTTTTTAAATAAAATCATATTATAAGTGAATTTAATGTGAATAAAATATCATATAAACATATAAATGATATATAAAAGAAATTTAAATATATAATAAGTCCCAATAAGATTGATAATACTGTGGTGAATATAGTATAATATATTTCACAAGGAATTCTAGTTTTTGATAGTTATTAAAAAATACGAATTAGAAAAGGATTAATGAATTGTCAATTTTTCTTGATCATACAAGTGATTGTTTTTCTTTGGCGGTAATCGTTGGATTCAAAAAAGTTAAATAACCTTTTCTAGGATGAGGGAGGAATTATGCTGAATAATGGTTTGTTAAATGCAATAGGTAAAATGATATTTAAATTTCAAAAATATAATGTTAATGAGCAAATAAGAATATCAAAATCCATTATAAGTTGGATAAATAATTATTCTAAAACCAGATTCTCAGATGAAGACAATTTAAAAGTAAAACAAATAATATATGTTGATTTTGGTTTATCCATAACGCCAGAGATGGCATATTGTCATCCAGCTTTAGTGTTAAAAGTAGAAAATCATAGATGCGTTGTTTTACCTTGTACTTCGAATATAGAAAAGTTTGAAAATGCATATCATCCTGTATATAACAAACATGGTAACAAATCGTTTTATAGATTATATGTAAAAAATGGGGGACTTGAAAAAAATACTGCTGTTGATATAACACAAATACGAACGATTAGTTTTGGAAGAATAAAAAAAATATTTGATATAAAGGGTATTGAATTACAAGATTTTAAAAACATTATTTTTTTAGCACATTCTCGATTTTTTAATTATGAAAATCAAAAGATTATATATCAGACTAATGATATAAAAAAACTGAAAAAGGAGAACTCCTATTTAATGATGTGCCTTGCAATGCAGGAAATAGCGGATTTCTATAATATCTTCGAGATTAATGAGCTAAGTAGTTTGATAGACATTGATAATGAAAAATATACTATTATATTTGGAAATCCTGTTTTTAAAGAATGTACAAAGTATGAAGTTGAAATTAAATTAAAAGATAGGTATGAACAAGAAATAAGCAAAATGATTCAATATGATTTAATTGCTAAATGACATAAAAAATATATTAAATATAAAAAACCTGAAAAATCTCAGGTTTTCTTAGCCTTTTAAGGCATCTAATTCTTCTTGAGTTAATGCTCTAAATTCACCTAATGGTAAATTATCTAGTTTTAAAGGACCAAACTCAATACGTTGAAGATAGGTAACAGTGCAGTTTGCCTTTTCAAACATTCTTTTGACTTGGTGGAATTTTCCTTCATGAATCGTTAGATAGGCTTTGTTTGTATCTAAAATTTCTAGTTTTGAAGGGGCTGAAGTAAATTCTTCAAATTCCATAGGCTGATTAAAGAAGTCTACGGCATTTTCTGGTAGAGTCCCATCAAATTCAACATAATATTTTTTTGTCTACATGTTTTTTAGGAGATAATACTTCATGAGTTAACTTTCCATCATTGCTGATGAGTAACAAGCCTTCTGTATCTACGTCAAGTCTTCCCACAGGATATAGATCGTGTCTTTGACTTTGAATAAGTTCCATGACAGTCGGATAGAGCATATCTTCTGTGGCGCTCACATAGCCTTGTGGTTTATTCAAAATGTAATATTCAAATTCTACATAGCTTACGGGCTCATCATCCACAAAAACTTTATCATCTTCTTTTACGTTATAGTCTGCCTTTTTTATCGTTTCATCATTAATAGTAACCCAGCCGTTTTTAATTAATTTTTTAACGTCATTTCTTGTGCCAAATCCCATATGAGATAAATATTTGTCAAGTCTCATTGATAACGCCATCCTTTCGCATATTTATTTTTTAATGAGCCTTTAGAAAGTTTCGCAAAACCTAAAGGGAAGTTATTTACACAAACAAGTGTCCATCCAGATGTTTTTGAATCCAAATCCTTCACATCGAGAGTTTCACCTTTTAAGTATTTAATAACACGCTCATCTTCAATGGAAAAGTTTAATATATTTTTAAATTGTTCAGGACAAAGGGCAAGGGCAAGACTTTGGCTAGGTTCAAAATGTTTTCCTTTTAATTGACCTAATAATAAGCCAGATCTTAAGACGCGATAGCCTTTATAAGCTTGAAAATCTGTATTAAGCCAAATAACTTTGTCTTTTTTTACTTTAATGGTTCCTTTATTTAAATGAATGAGTTTTAAAAAATCAGTAACACAATCATCCAATTTATCGCTTGGTTCCAGTCTTACTTTTTTATGTTTTGTTTCTCCATCTTTGACAAGTAAAGCGACAAAGTGACCTTCTCCCTTGATTTTATGTGGATATAAACGAACGCATTCTTCCATGTTTATACCTGGCATCATACCATCGATTTTATTAATAGGAACAAGATGCAAGTCTGGATGCTTGTCTAATACATCTTGAATGACTTCTTCATTTTCGTGAATCGAAAAAGTACAAGTGGAATATACGATGGATCCACCAGGCTTTAACATGGATACAGTCGCATTTAAAATATTTTTTTGAATCGGAGGATAGAATGTATCATCCTTTTCAATCCAGCTTTTAATTAAGTCTGGTTCTTTACGAAACATTCCCTCACCACTACATGGGGCATCCACTAAAATCTTATCGAATGTTTCTGGGTAGTGTTCTTCCATGTTTGTCAAATCTTCACTGGTTACCCAGGCATTGTCACATCCGAATAATTCAATGTTTTTTAAGAGTCCTTTGGCATCTTGAAGAACTGATATCATTTGAAATTAAAAGTCCAGTATGATTGAGTTTTGTGGCAAGCTTTGTGCTTTTTCCACCAGGAGCTGCACACGTATCTAATACAATATCATTTTCGTCTACAGGAAGAACTTGTGCTGGTAACATAGCACTTGGTTCTTGAAGATAGTAAAGGCCTGCATAATAGTAGGGGTGTTTACTGGGTTTATCTTCACTTGAATAATAGAAGCCATCATTTGTCCATGGGATGGGTTTTAGTTTAAAGGGAGAAATCTTTAAGAATTCTTCAACAGAAATCTTAAGTGTATTGATTCTTAATCCATAATATCTTTCATGATCAAAACTTTGTAGATAGTCTTCATATTCATCTTGAAGAAGTCCTTTCATTTGTTCTTTAAATTTAACTGGAAGTTCCATTATAGATCAAAGGCCTTTCCTAAAGCTTGAACCGCTTTAACTTTGTCTTTCTTTTCAATAGTTAGTGAAATGGAAATTTCACTTGATGTGATCATATAATATTTAATATTGTTTTCACTTAAGATGTTTAATACTTTACTCGCAATACCTGAATGCGTAGAGATTCCTAGACCAACTAATGATAGCTTGATATATCCAAGCATTTGATGTACAGGATATTCTTTTGAAGCATTTTCCATGATTTGATTACTTTGTTCTTCGGAACAATATAAAGTAAAGTTGGCTAGGCCTTCATCATCTAGTTGTTGTGAAATTGTATCAAGGTTGATATTTAAATCGGAAATCATCTTAAATAGTTTTCCTAAATAAACACCATCGTTAGGTAAGTGCATAAAGCGCATGATCGCATAGTCATCTTTTACACTTAAACCTGTAATTGGCATATCTTCTAATTCTTTATGCATAATCCAAGTTCCTTTCTCTAAATCTGTTTCCAATGCTTTTCCTAAGAAAAGGGGAACATTATATTTACTAGCAAGCTCAACACTTCGAGTCTCTAATACTCCAGCACCTAAACAGGCCATCTGCATCATTTCTTCATAAGAAATCGATTTTAGCTTCTTAGCACGCGTATATAATCGTGGATCAATTGTGTAGACACCTGCAACATCTGTAAAGATATGGCATTGATAGTTTAGTTTTGCGGCAATCGCAACGGCTGTTGTATCACTTCCCCCACGACCTAAAGTAGTAATATCTCCATATTCAGTAGCGCCTTGAAAGCCGGCTACGACAACAACTTTTCCTTGGTCTAAATGAGATTGAATTGTGGTTGTATCAATATCTTTGATCAAAGCACGAGAATGGTGCTTGCTAGTAAGAAAACCTGCTTGATAGCCAGTTAAACTGATCGCATCCACACCGAGCGCATTCATCGCAATCGCAAGAAGTGTAATTGTTTGTTGCTCACCCGTAGATAATAAACTATCCAATTCTCGCTTGTTTGGATTGTTTGTGACACTATGAGCTAATTCTATTAATTTATTTGTGGTTTTTTCCATGGCACTGGCAACAATGACTAGATTGTGACCTTGTTCTTTCATGTGTTTGGCATGAAGCGCAATGGCTTGAATCTGTTCAATGGTTCCAACGCTGGTTCCACCATATTTTTCAACTATATTCATAATTTATTTTCTCCAACTACACCATTTTAACATATAAAAAGCTGTCTTAGACAGCTTATAGATATTATTTTTGATTAAAATGATATTTCTTCATAAATCGATCGAGTACAATCCATTCTTCTTTATCCAGGGAAATGAGTGTGTTAATGAATTTACGTTGTATCTTTGCTAAATCAGTATCGGATGAGAGGGCATTTTCAAAGAATGCTCGGATTTCATTTTCTCTAGATTCAGGAATAAACATTTCACCTTTTCCATATAATAACCATTCTTCATTGATATTGAATTGTTTGCATATAGAAATTAGATTGCTTCTTGATAGACTGTTATCGCCATTTTCTATTTTTGATACTGCTGCTTTTTTGATACCGATTAGTTCGCCAAATTGTTCTTGGCTAATTCCTTTTTGTAATCGAATTTTCCTAACTCTTTTGCCAATTTCATAATTCATTGTCATGTGCCTCACTATCTAATAATTATATATAAGAAAAGTATCTTAAATCAACATTTGAAATTGACTGAATATATCTAAGATACTATAATGTTTCTTGTAGATACTTAGGGAGTATATTATATGGAAAAACTAACTTTAGAAGAGTTGAAAGTCCTTGAGAGCATGCGAAAAAGCCTGCGAGAACTTCAAAAAAAAAGATTTAGAAGAAGTTATAGATTTTTCTGAAGAATTAAAAAAAAAGAAATATTCCAAAAGTAAAGATTATAACAAGGAATGGGAAGGAATAAAATGAACAACAAGAAAACATTAACTAGTTTGGCAGCAGCAGTATGGTAATCACACAAGCTGGACAGATGAGTGTATTCGCAAAAGGTGCTACAGCAGATCCAGAAACTCCAGCTGAAAAAGAAGAAACAAAAGTTGAAAAAACGCAGAAAGAATTATTAGAAGAAAAAATTAAAGAAGCACAAGAAAAATTAGATGCGACAAAAAAAGAAGCAGATGCAAAAAAAGCAGAAGCTGAAGCCGCAAAACAAGAAGCAGAAAAAGCAAAACAAGCTTATACTGCTCAAAACACAGTAGTACAAACAGGCTATGATGCTTTGAATGGATATATTGATGAAGTTTACAGTCATTATTGAATGAGATTGCAGATTTAGAAGCTAAGATTGCTCAAATGACAGTCAATTTGAATGCGGAACAAAAAGCTTCTCAAGAAGCAGAACAGGCTAAAAATGAAGCAGAAGTCAATTTGGCTAACAAGAAGGCTGAATTAGAAGATTTACAAAATCAATTAGCAGCTATGAAGACTCCTGAAGAACTTGAAACAGAATATAATCAGGCAACTGAAGATGTTGCAAAGGCTCAGGAAGAAACGGATGCGGTACAAAAAGAAGCTGATGAAGCTCAAACGGCTTTAGATGTTGCTCAAAGTGATTTGACAACTAAAGAAGATACTTTAAATCAGGCTCGTACTGATTACGAAAGTGCAACAGCTGAAGTAACAGAAAAACAAACAGCTGTAGATTCTGCTCAGGCTTTATTAGATTCTATGACAGATCCAGATGGAATGGAAACTGCGAAAGCTGAATTGGAAACTGCAAAAGCAGATTTACAGACTGCACAACAAAAACAGACAGATGCTGAAAACACATTAGCTTCTGCAAACTTAGCTTATGAAACGGCAAAAACTGCAAAGGAAACTGCCGAGACAAATTTAGCGAATGCTCAGCAGGCTGTAACAGATGCACAAAATAAGCTGAATGATGCAAAAACTAAAGAACAGTCAGCAAAAGATTCTTTAGATGCAGCAAACGCCGAAAAAGAAAAGAACGAAGCAGCAATCAAAGAATTAAATGCTAAGATTGCGACAGCTCAGAATGAAGTAAATCAGGCTCAAACAGCTTATGACAAGGCTTTAAATGATTTTAATTCGACAATGTCTCCATTGGAACAAGCTAAAAAGAATTTAGCTGACTTTGAAGCGAAATATGCTACGGAACTGGCTCGATTAAATCAAGGAAGTAAAGGATATTTTGATTCTATTGGAGCATCTGAAGCCGTTAATTTTGTTTTTGATAAAAACGACTCTAATATGGCAATTGCTAATTTAGCAAAATACACACAAATGGGGCAAAAGGATGATGCAACTAGTTTAGAAAACATGCAGGCTTCTATTGCATATATGAAAGAGTGTAATGAAATCCGTAAAAAAGAAGGACTTTCTGAATTAAAGGTTAGTGCATGGTTGATGGCTGTTGCTCAAGTAAATGCAAATCGAGCAAAAGTAAAAATGAGCCACTCAGGAACATATGCAACAGGAGAAAATCTTGCATGGGGATATGGAAATGCAAATACAGCAGGAAGCCCATTCCGTGGCTGGTATGACGAAGAAAAAGCTGAATATCTAGCTGGAAATCACAAATTCTCGGAGACTGGTCACTATCAAAATATTGTTGAAAAACAATATACTGTGACAGGCTTTGCAATTGGAACAAACGGTCAGTCTCAACGGCTCATTGTCAGGAGTTTTTGGACTATACATTAGACGTAGATGGTGAAGTTGTAATGACTGTATCTGAATTTGAGCAATCATTCAATAACTACTACAACAACTTGAAATCTGTAGATTCTCAGCACAAAACTTTACAGAACGCTGTTAACAACGCATCTGGCTCAGGCTCTAAAGATAACACGGCCGTAACAAACGCTCTTAATTTGTTAAACGCTAAGAAAAATGCGTTAACTTCTTTACAGAATCAGAAAACTGCAAAAGAAAACGAACGTGCTGGATTGCAGAATCGTGTAAATCAGGCAACGGCTTCTTACAACCAAGCTGTACAAAACACAAAAGCAGCTAATCAAAAGGTTGAAGAAACAAAAGCGGCTAAAGCAACTGCAGAAAACGCTTTGAATAGTGCAAAAGCAGAGTTAGCATCTAAAGAAAATGTACGTCAAACAGCTTCGGTAAATGTGGATACAGCAAAAGCTCAAGCTAAAGAAGCTCAGAACAAAGTGAATACTTTGAATGATAGAATCAACAACTGGACAGCAAACACGGAAAAAGCTGAAAAGAATTTAGCAGATGCAAAAGATGCTTTAGCAAAAGCTAAGACTAGAAAAGCACAGTTGAAAGATACATTCGATACAGCAACAGACGAACACAAAAAAGCATCTGACGTATTCAATGATGCAAAAGCTACTTCAGATGATGCAAATGCACGCTTGACAACAGCTAAAGAAAACTTGAGCAAGAAAGACGCATTGAGAAATGCTGCCAAAAAGGCTGTTGATACATACAATACAGCTTCTGCACAAGTCGAATCATTAGAAACAGACATCGCAAAATTAGCAGATACAATCACTGCTAAAGAAGCTGAAAAAGCAAAAGCAGATGAAAATATCGAAGCGTTGACAGCTGACATCGAAACAACTGCAAACGAAAAGGCTAAAGTAGATGCTGAAGCTGCTCCATTGAAAAACGTTAAAGTTGTGTTAAAAGACGTATTGATGAACGGCTCTAAAGCAGATATTTCAACAGTTGGAAATGAAATTTTAACAGCTAAGTTGAGTGCTTTACAGGTAGAAGTTGATAAAGCCAAAACCTTGAAAGCAGATTTAGAGGCTAAAAATACCGCCTACAATGACAAATACAACGAGTATTTGACAGCCAAATCAAACTTGGCAAAAGCAGAAGCAAACCACGCAGAAGCATGAAAGCGTTAAGCGATTACTTGAATAAATCAGATAAAAACGATAAAACTGAAACAAATAAATCAGCTAATGTTGGAAATAGTGTCGATACTAAAAAATCTAATGGTGTAAATACATCTGCTCAAACTGCATTAGGATTCTATGCATTGAGTGGTGTATTAGGACTTGCAGGTGTTGCATTTACAGGTAAACACGCTCGTAAAGAAGATTAGTTTATTATAGGAGAGATGAATGTCTCTCCTTGTTTTATGAGGTTAAATATGTCATTTAAAGTTAAAATACAAAATAATCGTGGAGACTGGTATCAAATTTTTCCAGATGATGATGTACCTATATCATTCATTCGGGTGATGAAGAAACAAAATGCTACATTTTATGAAGATGGCACTTTTGAATGTAGTGTATATGAAATTCAATCATTAATTGATTGTATTGAAGAATATATCAAAGATAAACAAAGAGAGTTTAGTTCAAGTAGAGCTTTAAGAGAAAGATTAAGTAAGCGTAAAGAAGAAATGAATCAAGGGGTATATAAGGTTGTGTTGAATAGTATGTTTGATTTAACAAACGATTATGTACCATATACGCGAAACTATAAAACGGGATATGATCTTTATCCAACATGGCGAATCATTGAAATGAATGCGATGTCTTGGACAATGTTTATGTCTTATAATTTTATTAAATTTATTGAATCTTCAATTTATCGTGCGGATGAATTGAGTTTTAAATTGAAGGAAAAAGAAAGATTGCTAGTAAAAGGAATTGTAGAATAAAAGGTAAAAAGAGAAGGTCACCCCTCATCATGTAAGATGAGGGGTCAGATTGTTGACAAAAGCCTATACCTTTTCGTAAGGACATAGGCTTTTTATTGTATATAGGCAATTTTCGAAATGAAATTGTCTTTTTTTGTATATTTTGAAGGATATATTGAATTTTTTGATGGCTTTCTTCTATATTTTCCTCTCCAAAGGGACATTTTCTTCAGATTATGGCACGCAAAAATCAACCAAGCATTCTGTTGGTTTTTCTTCAAGCCTTTTAACCTTGTGAAACGTAGTCCATTGTTTTCCTTACAGTCCGCAAATACTCGTTCAATGGTTTCTTTTCTCTGTGGATAAATTTCTTTCCATTCCACAGTATGACGAATCTCATCGGCATATTCTCTAAATTCTTCCCATAGGTGACGTTCGATAACTTTTGTCATGTTCTTACTCTTTGTACATTTGTTTCTAAGAGGACAATCCTTGCAGTCTTTTGGATCCGATTTATATTGTCTGTATCCATTTCTTGTAGTAGTTGTATACATTAGGAGCTTATCATTTGGACATAGATAACAGTCGTATTCTTCATCATAGACATATTCGTATTTTTTAAAGAAGCCTTTTTTGGTCATTGGTCTTTTATATGGCATATAAGGAATCTGATCATTCTGTACAATGGCTCTGCATATTGCGGGTGTCATGTATCCGGCATCCAGCGAAACATTCTTAATCAGGTATCCATATTTCCCATTGATCAATTCTTCATAGGCATCAAAAAAACTAACACTATCATGTACATTTCCAGGAACTGTTGTAACTGCCAGTACGAACGAATTCTTATCGCAGAAAGTTTGATGCGAGTACGCAAAACATTTCTCCTTCTCACCTTTATGGAAGCAGCCACTTTCTGGATCTATAGTGCTTTCTGTAATTGTTTTAGTTGAAGTTTTTTTTACTTCTTCACCCGTTTCTTCATCATGTACATATTCTGCATGCACCATTGAATCAAAGGCCTCTTTACCTATACATTCTCTATCCTCGTTGATTTCAACCAACAGATCATCTTCGTATTTCTTTTTGAGGATCTCTACTTCTTTTTTGACACTTTTTCTTTTATTGGCATTTGCTTCTGATGCGTACTGTCTCCAAATACCGTTGTGAAATCGACAAAACCATAATCAACGGCCTGTTCTAAGATTTCCATAAAGATCTCTTCAAATATAGTTGAGTCTTTATATCTACGAATATAGTACTGAGACCATGTAGAAAAGTTTGGAATCTTCTCATCAATACTTAATCCAAGAAACCAGCGATATGCCAGATTGACTTCGATCTCCTGACATGTCTTGCGCATAGAATTGATTCCAAACACGATATTTATGATAAGCATTTTAAAAAGAACCACAGGATCGATACTCGGTCTGCCGTGACGACTGTAAAGATGCTGAACTTTCGGATAAATAAACCGAAAATCAAGAGCCTCCTCCATCTTACGAACCAAATGATCCTGTGGTACTAATTCATCTAATGTATAGTAAATCATGCAATCTAATTTTGCATTGTTTCTGTTAGTCATAGCCATTGTGATATCCTCCATAAACCCTCTATAATTATATCATTTTTGGCATAATAAATGGCAGAA
>ENA-OQCN01001169-OQCN01001169.1-human-gut-metagenome-genome-assembly--contig:-NODE-1169-length-13295-cov-6.762834_pt1 | contig 13295 bp, 23 predicted proteins | sample MGYA00242497_ERZ504576 | MGnify/ENA primary metagenome ERZ504576 (study PRJEB26092, sample SAMD00036296) | human gut metagenome | host: Homo sapiens | study: EMG produced TPA metagenomics assembly of...
ATCTTGGCTTTCTTTTTCAGCTTCCGGGCATAGATGCTCTTGGAAATATCACGGACATTTCCTGCCGCTTTTTCGCCCTCGCTTAACGCCTGTGTGCCCACATTGTCGTCCTCGTACTGGTCAACCTCCCGATGCACCGCAGACCGGGCGGCAGCAGCGGCATACATAGCACGTTTCTGCTGCTTTGTCATGCGGGATGCTTCATCCGGGGTGATCTCGGCTTTGCCAAAACGCAGATGCTGGGATTTCTCCGCAGCTTTGTCTGCATCCTGTTTCAGTTTCTGCTTTTTGGGCACCGACTGCTCCACTTTAGACTTTTTCGGAGGGGAGCGTGTAGCCGTGCGCTCCTTTTCCTCCTCGAATTTCAGCTTCGGCTGTTTCTCACTCATGCTTTTGCGCCTCCGCGACTTCGGAAAGGCGGGTCGTAAGGATGCGGTAGAGTTCAAGGTCTTTCGGGAAGTGGTCAACAAAGGGCAGGATCACGTTACCGAAAAAAAGCAGCCCTTCACCTTCGCCGGAGTGGGTCACATAGGAAAGCTGATGGGGAGAGATATTGAGCTGCTTTGCGAGGATTTGCCGATCGCCGTTCGCCTGATTGAGCATATAAACGAAGTCCGAATTCTCAAAAATATTTGATACTTCGGGGCTTGCCAACAGGTCTTTGACGTTCTGCGTCAGGGCTGTCGGGATGCCGCCCCACTTACGGAAACGCTTCCAAATTTCAACGCTGTACGCCGCAGTCTGTTCCTCTTTCAGCAAAAGGTGGAACTCGTCTGCATAGTACCGGGTGGATTTTCCGGCTTCACGGTTGGCGGTGACACGCCCCCATACGGCATCCTGCACGATGAGCATACCGAGTTTTTTCAGCTGTTTGCCAAGCTGTTTGATATCAAAACAGACAATGCGGTTATTGATATCCACGTTGGTGTGGTGGTTAAAGATGTTCAGACTGCCCTTGACGTAGATTTCCAGTGCCGCCGCCACATGGCGCGCTTCCGGTTCGTCTTGCGTCAGCAGGGCGTTGTACAGATCTTCCAGCAGCGGCATATTTTCCGGGGTTGGATTCTCGAAATACTTGCGGTAGACCACATGAACACAGCGTCAATGACCGTCTTTTCCACCGGCTGCAATCCCTCTTTGCCGCCCACCACCAGTTCGCACAGGGACAGCACAAAGTCGGCTTTCAGTGCCAACGGGTTATCCTCTTCCGAGTAGTTGCTGTTGATGTCCATCGGGTTGATATACTGGGTGCTGGCAGGCTGATGTGGATGACCTGCCCATGCAGACGCTCCACCAGCGGAGCGTACTCTGCTTCCGGGTCGCAGATGATAATATCATCGTCCGTCACGAGAAACGCATTACAAATCTCACGCTTTGCGCTGAAGGATTTACCGGAACCGGGAGTGCCCAAAATCAGACCGTTGGGGTTCTTCAGCTTTTTGCGGTCAACCATAATCAGGTTGTTGGACAGGGCGTTCAAGCCATAATACAGACTTTCCTTGCCGTTGTCGAACAGCTCCTGTGTGGTAAACGGCACAAAAATCGCCGTGCTGCTGGTGGTCAGACCGCGCTGGATTTCGATCTGGCAGTCTGCCAGTGGCAGGCTGCTCATCAGACCCTGCTCCTGCTGGAAGTCAAGACGGCACAGTTCGCAGTTGTGCTTCTGCGCAATGCTGACCGCCTGAAACACGTTAGTTTCCAGTTCCTGCTCGGTCTTGCCGGTGTTCAACACGAGGAACGTCACCAAAAACATTCTCTCGTTCTGGCTTTGCAACTCCTTCAAAAGTGCTTGCATCTCTGCCGTAGGTTGCCAAATCGGACGGCAAAACGTCCATATCGTATCCTGCGCGGACGGCTTTTTTCTGCTCTTCGATTTTGCTGCGGTCCAGTTCCGTGATGGTGCGCTTGATGGTTTTGATGGCCTTGTTCTGGTCAACGGACTGGATGTGCATGGTAACGATCTGGCTGGAATCCATATCAAGGAAATCCTTCAAAAGCTGGTCGCTCAGGTCAGAAGCCGTGATATTCAGAAAGCTGACCGCTCCGAAGATGCCGCCCATCTGAAAGGTACGGCTGTTCTTAAACGCCAGCGCAGTGGGGGCAATGGCATCCTTTACGGACAGACCACTGGGCACAAGGTCTTTCCAGTTGAAGTGGAACTTGTTGGCTCCATCCATGTTCAGCATCCCATGCATCAGCGCAGGCGCTCCGTTCCGTCCAGCGGCTTTGCCAGAACGCCCAGCCGGTGGAAGTTGTTCATCAGGTCGTTCTGGATGTGCTCCAACCGGGGTTTGACCTGTTCCATGCTGTCGCCCTCGATGCCGTAGGTCAGGAATTTGGTCTTGGTCAGACCGTTGTTACCCTTGGAAAGCTGCTGCCGCAGCATCTGGGAATACTCGGCGCGCACATCGTCAAAACCATCCTGCTGGTATGGGATACGGATGGACTTTTCAAAGTCTGCCGAATCGGTGGCGGTATTCACAAAGGACAGTTCAAAGTGGATAGAGCTGTCGAAAAAGTTGAGAAAAGAGCACCATTCCTCAAAGATGGCGGTCTTATCCTCCTGCTGGGCGAGCTGATAATTGATGTCCTGATACTGGATGGTGCGGGTGTAGTAGCCGGGACGGACACGGCAGGTACCGTCCTCAAACATCCGCTGGAACGGAATGCTCTCCTGTGCCGTGCGGGGCACCGTGGACTTGGGCGGCTTTTTGCCGTCCTTATTCTTTTTCAGAAACGGAATCATGGGTGTCATCTCCCTTCATAAGCAGTGCATAGTAATTGCGGGTCTGGTACGGACGCACCTTCGGGCGAACAAAGCGCGCCTGAAAGTAGTACCGCAGGATCTTTTCAGCGGGCTGACCGTTTTCTGGTACATTGCCAGAAAAACATGGGCAGCATGACCGCCATCATGCCGAGGGTAGCGCCGGAATTGCCCGCGGTATCCCGCAGGACAAAGAACAGCGGCACCCCTACGACTGCCGCTGCACCAAAACAGACGAGCTGCCGGGCGGTCAAATTGAAGGCTACTTTGGACTTCACCTTGCTGAAATCGCGCGGCACGGAAATATAAGCTGCCAAATTTCACCTCCGAATCAATGGGCACCCAGCAGAGTTTTGGCGACAGAGCTGGTCTTGAACAGCGAGAAGCAGAGCAGCACGGTATACCCCACGATGCTCCAGATGGAGTTGATGGCATCCCCAGATATGGCAACATTCTGAAGCAGAACCGCGTAGATCGCCACGCAGATGAGGATGAGGAAACCCTGAAATCCCAATGCAAACAGGGACTTCAGGTAGTTCTGTCCTACATGGGATTGCTCGTGGTTGCCCCATGTTGCCATGGGCACCGGGGCAAGGCTGACCATCATGTAGATCTCAATCATTCTTCCGTAGACGATGACGAAAATCACGATGGACAGGATGCGCATGGTGATACCGATAAAGAAGGACTGCAAAAACAGTCCAAACAGGTCCTACGTCCATCTGCATCATGCTGGATTGCAGCATGGAAAGCCCGATGTCGTTCACCCGCGTGTTGCCAGAAATAATGCCGCTGGAATTTGCCACCACCTGCTGCGTCACATCGAACACCGCCATGATGATGTCGAAGGTGTTGGAGATCATCCACACCGAAATGGCAGTTTTGAAGATCCATTTCATCAGCAGCGCAGGTTCAAATTGTGCCATGTTGTTGTGCTCTGTTATGAGCTGAATCAGCTCATAACAAGCAATAAAGGTCAGAATCACGCCTGCAATGGGCAGCACTACGTTCCGAGAAAGAGCTTCGATCATCGCAAAAACGCGCGGTTCAAAATTGGATGGCTTTGTGCGACCTGCTGTGCGATGCTGCCCACCTGTGTATTGACATCATCAAACAGGCCGGACAGATTGGACATGATGGCCGCAGTCAGCAGCGACTTGATCCAATCTGAAATCGCTTTGAGAACAGTTTCCACTCAGAGCCACCACCTTAAAAGAAATGGTTGATGAGGGTCTGAGCAGGTTGAGAACAAAGATGAGGTTCGTCAAAAAATTCATAGAAACATCTCCTTTTTGATAGAACGTATGGCTTGAAAATTCGCTCCACAAGTACAAAAACCGTTAGCCACGGTGAGTTGGAGCAATATGTATGGGCGGCAGATGCCGCCCGCAGTTTTTAGCCGAACAGACCGCTCAGCAGGGGGATCAGGGTAATGCCGATCAGGGCGACACCACCGCCAGCCATGAGCTGCTTCATACCCTGACTCTTAGCAGAGGGGTTATCGCCGCCATAACCTTCCATGAGGTTGACGGCACCCCACACACCCAGACCGGCACCCAGAGCGACCACCAGAGTCTTCAGAACGTCCACTGCACTATTGAAAAATTCCATATTTCGTCTCCTTTGTTTGGCAAAAAGTGACCCTGCGCAGACCCGAAACCTACTTGTGAACTGCCGTAAACTGCGGCAAGGGTTGATTTGCTTGTGCGCCTTTTGGGTCAGGGTAAAAAATAACCGCTCGTCTTTGTCAGGCGGGCGGGAGTGAATCAACATCCACGAGGACGAACTGATCGTTCGGGCGGATTTTTTCTTTATGGCTCAGATATTTTTCAATATCCAGAGCATTTTTGGGGTCAGCATCCGATGTCATTTTATAGTTCGGATGCTGGGTCAGATCGTATTTGTCTGAAAGAAACGGTCTGACACCACGCAACTGCAGGATGCACTTGCCGCCGTCCAGCACTGCAAGCTCATCCCGGCTCATAAGTTCTTTGCCACAATGTCAAGTGATGAATTCAAAAAAGGGCAAAAAAATAACCCCTCTCCATTAAAAGAAGAGGGGATATATGTGATACGAACTATAATTTGTTTGCCTTTCAGCGTATCCATAAAATCGCCGCCAAAAGGGCATAAGAAAAGCACCGCCGAAGCGATGCTCTTAAAGCCATATTGTTAAATGTGTCACTTGTTCCGCTTTCCCGTATTCTCTGTCCCTCGGACTTCTTCATGGTAGAAATAATCTACGATGACCGGATGTCCCTGCGGCACTCTGCCATAGGGCATTTCATTGTCAACAAAGGGGCAGTCATATTTCCTGGCCATCTCCCCGGCTTTTTCTTCCAAAGCCTTGAAATAGCTGCGGTTGTGTTTGTTATAGATTTCATCATAAAGCGGCACAAGGTCAGGACGTTTTTCTGCGATATAATCCATAATCGTCTTCTTAAAACCGCCTCGCAGGTTCAGGTTTTCCAGCCAGAACAGGTCGCACTGATCCTTCACCCGCTCAAAAATCGCCTCGAAATCCGTGATGCCCGGAAAAACCGGCGCAACAAAACAGACGGTACGGATGCCTGCATCGTAAACCTGCTTCATGGCTGCCAGCCGCCGTTCGATGCTCACAGCATTGTCCATATCCTCTTTGAAATCCTCATCGAGCGTATTGATCGACCACGATACCGTGACCTGTCCCAGCTCCTTCAGCAGATCAATGTCACGAACCACAAGATCGGATTTGGTGCAGATTAAAATATCTGCGCCACTGCCTCGAAGCTGTTCCAGCAGTTTTCTGGTATTGCCGAACTGTTCCTCCTGCGGATTGTAGCCGTCCGTCACGGAGCCGATCACAATACGCTGTCCGGCAAATTTCTTTGGGTTTTTAATCTCCGGCCAGTGCTTTACATCAAGAAACGTACCCCATTCCTCCGTGTGCCCGGTAAAGCGCTTCATAAAAGACGCATAGCAATATTTACAGGCATGGGTACACCCCACATATGGATTGACCGAATAACCGCCCACCGGCAGGTTGGATTTCGTCATGATATTCTTTGTCTCGACTTCTCCAATAAGGATGCCGTTCATCTCTACTTTTGCCATTTTCTCTGTATCTCCAACACTTGATTGAACGCTTCCGGGAATTCCTGTACCATGTTTGCCTCGCCCACGATGGGAACAAGGTCTTCTTTCATAAAGGCAGGGATACCGAGCACATGAGCCTGTTCCACAAGGGAATACGCCCATTCTGGGGCTGTCCGTATTTTTTTGCTTTGCGCCCCGGTCATCGTTCCCACCACGATCCAGTCGATACCGGCGAGATCCACTTTACCAGGATCGTCAAACAATGGCTCAAAGGTAACGTGATAGTGCTTTGCCCGGATATTGGCCTTAAGCGTGTCGATGCGCCATAGCTCTGATTTTCTTGTGACAGTGACGCCAAACCATGCGTTTTCCAAGTCTGTCTCAAAATCCAGTAGGTCGGGGCGCTTTGACAAAAACAGGAATTGGTGCTGCGGGTTTTCCCGAATCTTTGCGAATACCTTATCCCGCCACTCCGGCTGCCATCCCGCCAAATCGCTCATGCCGGTCAGCAGGAAATTCTGCGGGCGCTTCTTTTCCATCAGCCGCAGCTTATTCGGAAAAAACTCCGGCTTGCTGAAGTCATCAATCATATGGTAACGCTTTACATTATTTCGGGCATAACAGTAGGAACAGCTACGGTACAGCCGATGACCAGATTCATGTTTTGAATATTGTCCTTAATGCAGACGCTCATCAGAGAACACCCTCCACATTTTTCAGGATGCGGTGGAGATAGTTCTCCAGCTGCTCGATTTCTTCCTCAGAAAATCCCTTATAATAAATGTTACTGATTTCTTCTGTTACTTCATTATATTCTTGTTCCAGACCTTTGGCTTCTTCTGTAAGGAAAATGAGAATCTTTCTACGGTCTTTGTCGCCACGATCCCGATAAATCAGATTTGCCGCCTCCATGCGGTCAAGCATACTGGTCAGCGTGGTCGTGGCAAGACCGGTCTCTTTTGACAGCTCACTGATGGGAACGCCATCCTTCTGCCAGAGGATATATAGAATCCTTCCCTGGGAGCCATTAAAAGCATCAATGTTTTTTTCGCTCAATATGCGTTCAAAAACACGTCCTCCGACCTGTTTGATCCGGGTTATCAAAAATCCGCCTTGTGTTTTCATATTGCCACCTCAAACCGCAAGGCGGCTATCCGCAGACAGCCGCCTTGTCCTTTCTTATTTCTGCTGCGCAGCCGCTAATTCAGCGTAACCTTTCCAGCCAAATACAGCATCCACATCTTCATCGCCGTAAACACCCTTGACATCGCAGAGGTGGACAACATGATCGTCCGCATCCATCGTCTGGGCAACAGTCGCATGAATGAGCAGCTTGCAAGGAACAGGAGCTTTGATATTTGTGCCCTCCACTTCCTGCATCGTCAGACCGACCTTAGTAGCCTTATCCGTATCACGTCCGGAGCAGGTGCCACAGCCAATCAGAGCGCCGGTCAGTTCAACTCCGGGAATGGCGAGAACAACTTCTTTCTTCTCAGCCAGCAGTTCAAGACTGTAAGCCCCTTTGTTCAGGGAGAACATGATCTTTCCGGGATTGGTGGACGCAAAAGCCCAGAATGCCAGAGTCGCAAGATTGGTGCTGCCATCCGGTTTCTCTGTACAGATCAGAGTCATGGAATTGGGAGAAGTATAAGCAGGCGCATTGCTGATATTGATTTTGTTCATTGTAGAAACCTCCTTATTTGATTTCATTTAGGATTATGCCATATAGGAATATCCTTTGTCAACTCTTTTTAGATTTTATATCAATTTCCCATATTTGTCAGGAATTGCCTTTTGTGATTTTGTATATAATTAGCCCTCCCCGGCATGGGGAGGGCTTCGCTGTTCTTATGCTGCAATCTCCGGGATTTCCCCGACAAAGTTATAAACGATTCGGACTTCCTGCACCTTCTGGCCGTCCACTTTCTTTACCTCGCCAATCAGAATCCGGCTGATGAGCCGGTTCAGCACTGCTTCGTCCAGTTCCTCGATGGTGGCATAGCGCCGGATTTCTTTGATAAAGGTACGGACTTCGCTTTCCTGGGCGTCAGCCCGGCTTTGCATCATTGCCAGGTCATGCAAGCGTTTCTGATTCGATTCCTGCTCCTGTTCCAGTGCCGCCGTCAGCTTCATAAACCGCTGCTCGGTCAGGATGCCTTTTTCCTTATCGGTGTACAGGCTCAGGAACATCCCGTCAATTTCCTGATTTCTGGATTCCAACCGCTGGCGTTCCTTCTCGGTCTGAGAAGCATCCACCAGATACCGGCGCTCCATCCGGCTGCTGAGCCGCTGGTAGAACGCATCGGCGTCCTTCATGGCCTGCGCAGCCAACTCTTGAATGTCCTTCAGCACCAGATTGTACAAATCTCTGGCCTCGATCTTGTGGCTGGAACAGACCTTGCAGCCCATCCGGTTGTAGGTCTGACAAATATAATACGCCTTGTCAATCGGTTCCCGCATCTCGCCGGTGAAGCGATTTTTTCCAGTTCGGCCTACTTTCTCATACCGCACCTGCATGGACTTCCCGCAGGTGGCGCAGTAGACCAGCCCGTGGAACAGGTTATAGAAGGGACAGGCATTGCCTTTCATAATGGGTGGCTTGCGGTCAATGAGTTCCTGTACCTGTTCCCATTCCTCCGGCGTCACAATGGCCTCATGGCAACCCTCAATGATTTCCCAGTCCTCACGGGGGATAATGTCATAGGTGTTGGAGCGGATACCTTTCTGATGCGTCCGAAAGACCAGATGTGCGCCTTATAAAAGGGATTCCGCAGGATATGGCTGATTCTGGCCCCGCCCCAGGAATAATAGTTGGCGTCAAACTCCGTGTTGGCCTTGACATGGGTAATGGGGATTTTTTCTTCCATCAGCCGTTTGGAAATCCTCATGCAGCCCATCCCGTCAAGGGCATAGTCATAGATTTTGCGGATGATCGGCGCTGTCTCCGGGTCAATGATGAGATGCCCTTTGTCCTCCGGGTCACGCATCAGACCGAAGGGCGGCGTCCCCCCGCAGAACTTTCCCTGCCGGGAACGGGTCGTGATGCCCGCCAGCACCTTTTTTGAAATATCCCGGCTGTACATATCGTTTAGGATATTCTTAAAAGGCGTGATGTCCATCTCCTGACGGGTCAGACTGTCCACGCCGTCGGTAATGGCGATATAGCGTACATTGTGTTTGGGGAAAAAGATTTCGATATAGCTTCCAGCTTCGATATAATTCCTGCCAAGTCTGGATAGTCTTTGGTGACCACGCAGCCGATTTTCCCTGCCTCAATGTCAGCGATCATACGCTGGAAGGCAGGGCGGTTGAAATTGCGGCCCGTATAACCGTCGTCCACATAATACTCATACTGGAACATTCCATGCTTTTCAGCAAAGTCCCGGAGCATGATTTTCTGGTTGCTGATGCTCATGCTCTCATTGTCGCCGCCGTCATCCAAAGAAATACGGCAGTAGAGAGCGGTGATTTTCTCATAGACTTGTTTTTTCCTGCTCATAGCGTTCTCCTTCTATGAACAGGGACACGATACCATTATAGTATCATGTCCCTGCCCCTGAATCAACCGTTTTTACGCAGCATTTTCCGCCATTTCACGCTGTTCCATCCATTCCTCGAAGTGTTCGCAGGTCTGGCGCTCGATCAGCTGCTCAAAGGCTTCCCGCATGGACTTCTCCCCGGAGACTCCCGCACCACCACAAAACGGACTTTATTTTTCTGCTGCTTGCTTTTTTCCATAGGCTACCTCCATAGAGTGGCAGGCCAGACGGCAGCACCGGCAACGAAGTCCGGCAACGACCCTCTGAAAACCTGTAAACTACCGTCTGACCTGCAAATCTTACTTTATCAATTTTCTTGAAAAATCTTGTTGCTTTCGTTGCCGGAGATAGTGATAGATATTAGAAAACGCCTTATTTACAGGCTTTTTCCGTATCCAGGCCGGAAAATCCCCGGCAACGAACCCGGCAACCAAGTGACAACCTGCCCGGCAACAGACCGCCATTTTCAGGCGATCCACTCCTTCGGCAGTTCCAGCTGGCGGCATTCTTCCTCGCTCAGCTCCACAAATCCATCTTCGTTGCCGGACAGTTCGTTGCCGGAAACGTCCCGTTCCCAGCCCCTCTGCCTGCCATATCCGGCGAACATCCGGGGATTGGAGAATGGTTTCCAACCCGTCACTACCGTGTTCATGATCTCGTTGATATTGTGCAGCTGCCACCGCTTCGGCTCGTCATAGGTGTGCCCCAGCGCCTCCTTGAACAGCTGTTTGGAACAGACCATGCTGCCGGTGTAGTGTTCCAGAAAGCCCTGTATCTGCCCGGCTTCGGTGTCCTCCGGCATGAAATCCTTCTGTACCTCCACCAGCTGGCGCTGGATGGCCTTGCTGAACTTCATGGAGTAGTGGCCGCTGCGGTAGATGGTCATGGCCTCCGCCCAGACCTGTAAAAGATAGGCTCTGGAAGCGTCTTCGTCCTCCAAAATGTGAACCTCCGCATTCTCCGGGTAAATCATAATCGGCAGGAAGCGCCGGTTTCCGGCCCGGTCAAGGGGCAGGAAGTCCAGCGTGTTGGACGAACCGCCGAACACGCACTGCCGCAGCCGGTCTTTTGGCTGGGCCTCGTAGGGCGTCCGGTAGGTTTCCTTCTGACGGCTGATGAAAGAACGGATTTCCTCAATGCTTTTGGCGCTGCTGGTAGCCAGCATCTCCGACATTTCGATGATCCAGTGGCCTTGCAGTTTCAAAAACACCCGGTCATCGTCCAGTTTTTTCAGGTCGTCACTGAACCACTCGTCCCGGATTGCCAGCAGACGGAAGAAGCTGGACTTCCCGGCTCCCTGGCCGCCCACCAGACAGAGCATTTCCTCGTATTTGGAGCCGGGGAAAAATACCCGCCGGATGGCCCCCAGCAGGAAGTGTTTCAGCATTTCTTCCACATAGTCGCTCTCGTCCGCACCCAAGAAGTGATGGAGACAGGAGCGGATGCGGGGCGTCCCGTCCCACACAAGGCCGTTTAATACGTCCTGTATGATGGTAGCAGTTCTCATTCGCCACGATGGAGAGCGCTGCCGTCATCTTTTTCTCGCTGGTCAGGCCGTAGTTCTGCTCAAAATAGAGAAGCAGATATTTCACGTCCGTATCCGTCAGGGCGCTGGTATTTCTGCGCCAGCCTAAATCCCGCACAATGTCCACCCGGTCAGTTAGGAGGTTCAGGCGGATCGCCCCACGCAGGAGAGGGTCATGGCAGAACACCGTCCGGCAGTTGCCGATGGTGTTGGCGGGCTGGCCCTTCTCGGTGACGGAAAGGCTTTCCCGCACCTCGTCAACGCTCTGCTCCGGCGCTAAGGCTTCGGCTGCGCTCATGGCGGCCTGCCGGGTGGCTGGCGGTAAACTCTGATATTCGCTGCTCAATCTTCCTCACCTCTTTTCCATAATCAGCGACCACGCAGGCACGTTCCTCCATGCTGCCGGACAGGAGAATATCCAGCAGATACTCCGTGTACGGCTTTTTTTGCAGGGCCTCCACGAACAGCGGGTTACACGCTTCCTCCGGCGTCAGCGGGGCGTATTCCTTCTCCCAGCGTTCCAGCAGATGCAGATAATCGCACAGTACCCGGAAACATTTCTGCTCCGCCTGCCGGTAGCGCAGTTCCTCGCTGATTTTCCGTCTGACCGGCCTCCTGCGGGGCGGGTCATGGCCTTTGGCGTCATAGCGGACAGAGAAATCCTCCGCCAGCTTCAGAGCCGCTTCCTTACTGCTCAGCCCGAACAGGCGGGCGGTAAAATTAATCACATCCCCATCCGCCTGACAGCCGAAGCAGTGGAACCGGCGGTCAACCTTCATGCTGGGATGTTTGTCATCGTGGAAGGGACAGCAGGCCATCCCGTTTCTGCCGACCTGCACCCCGTAATATTCCGCAGCCTGCCTTGTGGGGACAGACTGCTTCACCGCTTCAAATACATTCGATTTTCTCACCTCCAGACAGAGAAAAAGGCACCCAGTTTCCGCAGAAAATCAGGTGCCTCATAGCTCCATATCCTTCTTTTTTGTCGGGGCAATGCGCCCCTCCCGTTCCCAACGCTCCCGGTTATCCCGGTCAGCGTCAGCCTTCGCTCTTGCGATCATATCCTTGATCGATTCTTTGGCTTTTTTCTTGATCTGCTCTTTACCAGCTTTCTTGACCTCCGGCTGCATAAGCGTTTTCTGGATTTTTGCCAGGGCGTTCTGCATGACCCGCTTAATTTTGGTAATCACACCATCCAAGCGGGCGGCGGCGTAGTCACGCTCCTTCTTCGATGCCTTGCGCTCCGGCGACAGCACCCATTTTTTCGATTCCTCCACCAGACGAATATCTTCCTTGTGGGTTTCCAGCCGGACGGCATCGGTCACCACCTCCACCGCCTTGTCGTAGGCCGCATCGGAAACATCATCCAGCAGCGTCTCCACGTCCTCGATTTTGAGTGTCAGTTCTTCCAGCTTCTGCTCCTGCGCCGCCAGCTGCTCCTTCTGCTTCATCAGGATATAGTCCTGCTTTTCCAGATACTCCCGACCGCCGTAGGACGGCTCCTGATCCAGATGCAGCCCATGCCGCTTCGTGATGTCAAACAAAATCGTCCGGCAGACCGCATCGAAGGTCTGTTTCCGGTTGTTATGCCTGTCTTTTGGCTTCTCCGGATTCGGGAGAGGAATGCCCAGTTCCTCCAGCGCTTTTTCCTGCTGGGGGCACAATTCCCCGTAGCGTTCTGGCAGTCAAACACATGGCGCTCGTGGATGTGCGGCGTCCCCTCGTCCAGATGGAGCGCCCAGTCTAAGATGTGAATATGGGAACCGAAGCGGCGCTCAAATTCCTCATAGAATTCATTGATGATACGAAAGAGAGTTTCCGGTGAGACGGATTCTCCCAGCGTGCCGATCTGGTAGATGCTTTCCTCCGGGCAGGTCTTGTTGTTTTTCAGCAAGTCCTCCACAGTGCGGTTACGCTCGGTGTGCCGGGTTTTCTCATTCCGGGCGTTCTGTGCCTCCACATGGTCAGAATAATGCTCGTAGTAATACATCCGCTCGATTTCCTCAAAGCTGAAATCCGGCTGCTCTGGGTTCTCCCGGAACTCGTGTGTCGTGAAGCCCCGGTAGCAGTCCCAGTACACGTTCTGCCTTGCCCGTTCGGCATCGATGTGTTCGCTGTTCTCCACATCGAACCGGCGGTCATTGTGGCGGGGATTATAGGTGCCATGCTTGCCGGAGCGCCCGTTGTGTCGTGTCAGTTTCAAACAATTTCCCTCCTTCCTGCGAAGATGTTCCGGGGACGGGGAAAGGCGGCGAAGCGCAAATCCTGCGAAGTCTGCGTCAGGTAATACCAGTACAAGTTGACGCAGGCATCAACTTTCCCTGGGCAAGGCGTTTCACCCTTGACCCGATGGGGCGGCTGCCCTCAACCCGCCAATGGGCGTTGCCCCTTG
>ENA-OQCN01001170-OQCN01001170.1-human-gut-metagenome-genome-assembly--contig:-NODE-1170-length-13287-cov-2.330699_pt1 | contig 13287 bp, 23 predicted proteins | sample MGYA00242497_ERZ504576 | MGnify/ENA primary metagenome ERZ504576 (study PRJEB26092, sample SAMD00036296) | human gut metagenome | host: Homo sapiens | study: EMG produced TPA metagenomics assembly of...
CAGAAGCGCGAGGAGGAGATCGTCGGCGAGGCCAGAGCTGAGGCGGCGTCCATCCGCGCTGCGGCGGAGGCAGACATTGCCCAGGAACGCAAGAAGGCTGTCAACGACCTGAAAAATGAGATCGGCGGCATGGCTGTCGAAATTGCCGGTAAGGTCGTGGAGCGCGAGATCAACGAGTCTGACCATCAGGCCCTGATCGATGAGTTTATCAGGAATGTGGGGGATGCCTCATGACCGAGCTTGCAAAGCGCTACGGCGGCAGCTTGTATGAGCTGGCGGCAGAGGAAAATCTGACCGACGAGCTTTTGCAGCAACTGCGCACCGCGGTAAACAGCATCGAAGCCGAGCCGCAGTACCTGCGTCTGCTCTCGACGCCCAGCGTTCCCAAAAAAGAGCGCTGCGCCCTGCTGGACAAGGCGTTCGAGGGAGCCCACCCCTACCTCGTCAGCTTCCTCAAGCTGCTGTGCGAGGAGGATCTGCTGGGTGAGCTGCCGGGCTGTCTGCGCGCGTATCAGGACCGCTACAATGTTGACCACAATATCCTTGAGGTCACGGCAGTATCGGCCATTGCGCTGACCGCGCCCAGCCGCGAAAAGTTACTGGCAAAATTGCAGAAAATGACAGGCAAAAACATCGTCCTGACCGAGACTGTGGATCCCGCCGTTTTAGGCGGTCTGCGGCTTGACATGGACGGCACACGCCTGGACGGCACCGTGCAGCGCCATCTGGAGCGCCTGCGTACAGAAATCGACGGTGCAGTCCTTTAAGTAAAATCGCACCCATTCTATAGATTGTGTGGTGAACCAAACAGTGCAACTGAAACCCGAACAGATTTCCCGCATCATCCGTTCCCAAATCAAGTACTACGAGAATGCCATTGAGCAGACTGAGACCGGAACGGTAACGATGGTGGGCGACGGTATTGCGCGCGCCGCGGGGCTTGACAACTGTATGGCCGGTGAGCTGGTCCAGTTTGAGAGCGGCACCTACGGCATGGCGCAGAACCTGGAGGAAAACAGTGTCTCCATCGTCCTGCTTGGTGATGATGAAGGCATCAAGGAGGGCAGTACCATCAAGCGCACCGGCAAGGTCGTTTCCGTGCCGGTGGGCGAGGGTATGATTGGCCGCGTGGTCAACGCGCTGGGCCAGCCCATCGACGGCAAGGGTCCCATCGAGCTGCCGACTACCGCGCCATTGAGTCCCCGGCACCCGGCATCCTGGACCGTCAGCCCGTCAAGCAGCCTTTGCAGACCGGCATTAAGGCCATCGACTCGATGATTCCGATTGGCCGCGGCAGCGTGAGCTTATCATCGGTGACCGCCAGACCGGCAAGACCGTCATTGCCACCGATACCATCATCAACCAGAAGGGCAAGGACGTTCTGTGCATCTATGTTGCCATCGGTCAGAAACGCTCTACCGTGCAACGCTGGTCGAGAATCTCGAGAGAAACGGCGCTATGGCGTACACAACCGTCGTCTGCGCTACCGCGTCCGAGCTGTCGCCTTTGCAGTATATCGCCCCCTACGCAGGCTGCGCCATGGTGAATACTTCATGAACAAGGGCAAGCACGTCCTGATCATCTACGATGACCTGTCCAAGCACGCTGTCGCGTACCGTGCGCTCTCGCTGCTGATTCGCCGTCCCCCTGGACGCGAGGCTTACCCCGGCGACGTTTTCTACCTGCACAGCCGCCTGCTGGAGCGCGCGGCCAAGCTGAGTGACGCCAAGGGCGGCGGCTCGCTGACCGCACTGCCCATCATCGAGACGCAGGCGGGCGACGTTTCCGCCTATATCCCGACGAACGTCATTTCCATTACCGACGGCAGATCTTCCTTGAGACAGAGCTGTTCCACGCGGGCATCCGCCCCGCCGTCAACCCCGGCATCTCGGTTTCCCGTGTCGGCGGCAACGCCCAGATCAAGGCCATGAAAAAGGTCGCCGGTACGCTGAAGCTGATTTACTCTCAGTATCGTGAGCTGCAGGGCTTCGCCCAGTTCGGCTCTGACCTGGACGCCGACACCAAGTCCCGTCTGGCCCAGGGCGAGCGCATCGTCGAGGTGCTCAAGCAGGACCGCAACAGCCCCGTCGCCGTCGAAAAGCAGGTTGCCATCCTGTACGCGACCATTCACAGCTACCTGAAGGATGTGGCCGTTGCCGATATTGCAGAGTATGAGCACCGCCTGTATGAGTACCTGGACGAGAACGTCACCGCCGCGGGCGTGATGGAGACCATCCGCACGACGGGCGATCTGAAGCCTGAAACCGAGGAGCAGCTCAAGCAGGTGCTGGCTGACTTCACAACCCAATTCCTCAAAGAAAAATAAACTGCAAAGGAGGTGCCGCCGATGGCCGGTTCCATGAAGGAAATCAAGCTGCGTATCCGAAGCGTCGAAAGCACCATGCAGATCACCAAGGCCATGGAGCTTGTGGCATCCAGCAAGCTGCGCCGTGCCAAGGAGCGCGTCGAGGGCAGCCGCCCATATTTTGAGACGCTCTACAGCACGCTGTATGACATTGTCAGCGCGGACTCGGGGTTCGACAGTCCGTATCTCGTCAAGCGGGATACGAACCGCCGCCTGTATATCGTTATCGCGGGTGACCGCGGTCTGGCGGGCGGGCTACAACTCCAATATCCTCAAGGCCATCGAGGCGGACGCCGAGGGCGCGGACTATTGCGTACTGCCCATCGGCAAAAAGGCCGTCGAGCACTTTGAGCGCCGCAAGGCAGCCATCCTGACCACGCTTTCGCGGAGGCAGGGGATTTGTCTGTCAGCGATTGCTTTGAGATTTCCCGCCTCGTCTGCAGAAATTCCTGGCAGGGGAGTTTGACGAGATCCGCCTTGGTTTTACGCAATTTGTCTCTATGCTTACCCAGACGGCCACCGTGCTGCCGGTCCTGCCCTTTGACGCTCAGCGCCCCGAGCCGGGCCACGAGCGCGAAAGCCTGATGATGTATGAGCCGGACGGAAAGACCGTCTTTGACGCCATTATTCCCGAGTATCTCGCGGGCGTCGTCTACGGTGCCCTGTGCGAGAGCGTTGCCAGTGAGCAGGCGCGCGCCGTATGGCGATGGACGCCGCCACCAAGAACGCAGGCGAGATGATCGACCATCTGAACCTGTACTACAACCGTGCGCGTCAGGCCGCTATCACCCAGGAAATCACCGAGATTGTGGCCGGTGCCGATGCAGAGTCTTAAGGCAACACCGCATAATTCCCGCCTAACGGCTTAAGCACCGCTCCGGCGGCTGCGGCACGGCATCTGCGTTGCCAAAATGCTCGATAATACACAAAGTATTATCTGCGCTTTTGGCTTAGCAGCTGCCGCACCTCGTTCGCCGTATCGGCACTTAGAATTATGCGGTATTGCCTTAAAGAAAAAGCCCACTAAAGGAGTGTGTGCTATGCCAGAAAAACACATCGGAAAGGTCGTACAGGTCATGGGACCTGTACTGGACATCCGATTCAGGGACGGTGAACTGCCCGCCCTTCTGAACGCCGTTGAACTGGAAAACAACGGCAAAAAGCTGATCGTTGAGGTTGCCCAGCACATTGGCGATAACGTCGTGCGCTGCATTGCCATGGCGGCCACCGACGGCCTTGTCCGCGGTACGGATGCCGTGGATACCGGCGAACCGATCAAAGTGCCCGTTGGTGACGAGTGCCTGGGCCGCGTGTTCAACCTGCTGGGCGAGCCCGTCGACGAGCAGCCCGCGCCGGAGAACATCGAGCGCTGGCCCATCCACCGTCCGGCTCCTGCCTTTGACGAGCAGGAGTCCGCCACGGAAATTCTCGAGACCGGCATCAAGGTCGTTGACCTGATCTGCCCCTACGCCAAGGGCGGCAAGATCGGTCTGTTCGGCGGTGCCGGTGTCGGCAAGACCGTTCTGATTCAGGAACTGATTTATAACATCGCCACGGCCCACAACGGCTATTCCGTCTTTACCGGCGTCGGTGAGCGCACCCGCGAGGGCAACGACCTGTACGGTGAAATGCGCGAGAGCGGCGTTCTGAACAAGACAGCGTTGGTCTACGGCCAGATGAACGAGCCGCCGGGAGCCCGTATGCGCGTCGCCCTGTCCGGCTTGACGATGGCGGAATACTTCCGCGACGTCAAGCACCAGGACGTGCTGCTCTTCATCGACAATATCTTCCGCTTCACCCAGGCCGGTTCCGAGGTTTCGGCGCTGCTGGGCCGTATGCCCTCTGCCGTCGCTACCAGCCACGCTGGCCACCGAGATGGGCGCCTGCAGGAGCGTATTACCTCCACCCGCAAGGGCTCGATCACGTCGTGCAGGCCGTCTATGTGCCCGCGGACGACCTGACCGACCCCGCGCCCGCCACGACCTTCACCCACCTGGACGCCACCACGGTTCTGAGCCGTGACATCGCCTCCCAGGGCATTTATCCGGCTGTCGACCCGCTGGACTCCACCTCCCGTATCCTCTCGCCCGAAGTTGTCGGCCAGGAGCACTACGAGGTCGCCCGCGCCGTGCAGCAGGTGCTGCAGCGCTACAAGGAGCTGCAGGACATTATAGCCATCATGGGTATGGACGAGCTGTCCGAGGAGGACAAGATCACGGTGGCCCGTGCCCGCAAGGTGCAGCGCTTCCTGTCCCAGTCCTTCCATGTTGCGGAGCAGTTCACCGGTATGCCCGGCCAGTATGTGCCGTTGAAGGAGACCCTGCGTGGCTTCAAGATGATTTTGAACGGCGAGTGCGACAGCATCCCCGAGAGCTGTTTCCTGTTCGCCGGTACGATTGATGATGTCCTGGCCAAGGCCAAGCAGCAGTAAGGCGGTGGGAGTATGGCAACTTTCCCGCTCAAGATCATGACGCCGGACGGCGTTGCGTTTGATGGCTCGGTCACGTCGGTATCCTGCCGCACCATCAACGGCCAGCTTCAGTTGCTGGCGCGGCATATCGACATCTGCACGGCGCTGGGCATGGGCGAGGCTCATATTAAGCTGGAGGACGGCACGGTCCGCCGCGCAGCCTGTATGGGCGGTATGCTGAGCATGCTTGGCGGCGAGTGCCATCTGCTGGCAACGACCTTGAATGGGCCGATGCCATTGATGCCGAGCGCGCCGCCCGCAGCAAGGCCCGTGCCGAAGCGTTGCTGGCCCAGAAGAATCTGGACAAGCGCGACATGCAGCTTGCCGAGGCCCGTTTAAGGCGTGCCTTGGTGCGCAGCAGCGTGGCCGCCCGCAAGGATATTTGAATCCGACTGCCCTCGCCGTTTGGCGGGGGCATTTTATTTTTCGAACCCGCCGCAAAGCACTGTGGTCAGTGTCTCAAACGCCCCGCCGCGCTTGCCTTTTGCGCCCGCACACGGTATAATACAGATATGAATACTGCAATGATTTACATCCTTATTATGAATGTCATCGGCTTCTGCCTGATGGGGCTGGACAAGCACCGCGCCTGCATACGGCAGTGGCGCGTGCCGGAGAAGATCCTGTTTGGCGCGGCTCTGCTGGGCGGCAGTGCCGGTGCGTGGGCCGGTATGTACGTGTTCCATCACAAGACGCGCCACTGGTATTTTGTAGTGGGCATACCGCTGATCCTTGCGGCCCAGCTGGCGCTGGCTGTTTATTTTACGCGCTGAACCAGGCAGGGGAGGTGTCCCGCCGTGTCATTTTTTACCGCGCTGTTCTCCGGGCACAAAAAGTCTGCCGCTCTGCTGACGCCGCCTGACGGCATGCGGGAGACGGATATTGCGCTGGAAAGCAGCACCTGCACCGGAGAGACGGTCAACGGCTTTCGCAGCAAAGCGGACGGTCATCTGCTGAATGCCGTTGTCGTGCGCAGCCGTGCGGATATTGAGACATTTTACAAAAGCTACGGCTTTGTGTACACAGGCAAATTTGATAAATAATCCACAAACCACGCTTGATATTTTATTAACTTTATGAAATATATTGCCTTGCCTTCTCTTTTCGCACATATATTGCACAGATTTCTGCCGTTTCGCACGTTTTCTTTGCAAAGCGCAAAATGGGTGCTATAATAGCTGTGTAAGTGCTAAGCAGCTATGTGCTGCATAAATACTGGAGGAGTATCAGACTATGTCCATTTTCGAAAATTTTGAGAAGAAGCTGCAGGCTGAGCCGAAGTCCATCGTCTTTACCGAGGGTACCGACGCCCGTATTCTGTCCGCTGCAAGCCGTCTGCTGGCAGGCAAGACCCTGAAGGTCATCCTGCTGGGCGAGGTCGAAGCCGTCAAGAAGGCCGCTGCTGACGGCAGCTTTGACATCACCGGTGCGAGATCATCGCCCCTGCCAACTACGAGGGCTTTGATGAGATGGTCGCAAGATGGTCGAGCTGCGCAAGGGCAAGATGACCGATGAGCAGTGCCGTGCCGCTCTGTCCAAGGGCAATTACTTCGGCACCATGCTGGTCAAGCAGGGCAAGGCTGACTGCCTGCTGGGCGGCGCTACCTACTCCACCGCTGACACCGTCCGCCCGGCTCTGCAGCTGATCAAGTGCAAGCCCGGCATCAAGTCTGTCAGCTCCTGCTTCATCCTGACCCGCGGCGAGGAGAGCATCGCCATGGGCGACTGTGCCATCAACATCGATCCCTCCGAGGACGAAATCGTCGAGTCCACCGTCGAGACCGCTCACACCGCAGAGATTTTCGGCATCGACCCCCGTGTTGCACTGCTGTCCTACTCCACCAAGGGTTCCGGCAAGGGTGAGACCGTCGACAAGATGCGCAACGCTACCGCCCGCGTTCAGGAGGCTCACCCCGAACTGAAGGTCGACGGTGAACTGCAGTTTGACGCTGCCGTTGCTCCCGAGGTCGGCCAGCTGAAGCTCCCGGCTCCAAGGTCGCCGGCTATGCCAACACCTTCATCTTCCCCAACATCAACGCCGGCAACATCGGCTACAAAATTGCCCAGCGCTTGGGTGGCTTTGAAGCCTACGGCCCCATTCTCCAGGGCCTGAACGCCCCCATCAACGACCTGTCCCGCGGCTGCAATGCCGAAGAGGTCTACAAGATGGCCCTGATCACCGCCGCGCTGATCTGAGTTAAAATCCCTACATAAAAAGCAACTGCCGCCCGCGATATACAAAACGGGCGGCATTTTTTGTGTGGCAGGGGGCGCATATAGATGCCCCCCTGCGGAAATTGCAATTTTCTTGTGGTATAAACTAAATTTTCTGCGTGTAGGGGTCGATGCTTGCATCCGCCCCTATAAAAAATGTCCGCTGCAATTTTTACCGCAGCGGACATTTTATGAACTACCAATCAATAGTGCAGCTTTTCCGCATCCAGCCCCTCCAGCACGGGCAGCATGGCGGCGGCCTCGGCGCGGGCGGCAATGGGTCCATCATCAGTTAGTTGCCGCACTCGACGGCGGATGCGCCGGGAATCTCTCCCTCATACTCCGCCATCCAAGCAAAGGCGCTGCGGGTCAGGTCAAGCGCCTCGGCGGGCGTCAGGCCGGTGGTCAGCAGGTAAAAGCCGGTCAAACAGCCCATGGGGCCGACATAGACAACACCCCTGCTGTACTTGCTGTTGCGCGCATAGGTTGCAAACAGATGCTCCAGCGTGTGAGCCGCGGCGGGGGAAAGATAGCTGCCCTTGTTGGGCTGCTTCATGCGGATGTCCCAGGTCAAAATCTCGCCGTCAGCACCGTCCTGGCGGGACAGGTACATACCCGGCAGCAGCCTGGTGTGGTCAACACAGAAGCTCGCGATACGTTCCATCGTGGTCCGCCTCACTTCGCCATCGCCTGCACAACACCGCGGGCGCAGTCCATGGAAATCGTCATGCCGTCCTTCAGCGTGCGGGTGGCATTGGTAGCACCAACGATAACGGCCTTATCCAGCGTCAGACCGACAATGGCGGAATGGCTGTTCGTACCGGCCTCCTCGGTGATGATACCGGCAGCCTCACGCATGAAAGGCAGCGTGTCGTTGGTAGTGAAGGGTACGACCAAAATCTGGCCGGGCTTGAACTTCTTGGCAGCCTCGGTGGCGTTGCGGCACACGCAGACCACACCCTTGGCGTTGTGGTTGCCGATGCCGACACCGGCCAGCAGGGAATCGCCGACCATATGGACCTTGATCATGTTGGTGGTGCCGGAGATGCCGACGGGAACACGGCGGTGACGACGACGAGGTCGCCGTCCTGCACAAGGCCCGCGGTCTTGGCCTTCGCAACCGACATACTGATGAGCTCATCCGTGGAGGTCGCGTAGTCCATCAGCAACGGGGTAACGCCGCGGTAGACGTTCAGCTGGCAGCGGGTAGTTTCATCAAGCACACAGGCAATAATTTGGGTGTCAGGACGGAAGCGGCTCAACAGGCGGGCGGTCTCACCGCTCTTGGAAGCCGTGATGATGCGGAAGCGCCGATGTCTGTAGCGGTGGTGCAGGCGGCATGGCCGACGGCAGCGCTGATGTTCAGGCGGCTGTTGTCCGTACCGGAGTGGTGGACCAGACTGTCAAAGCTGGAGTCTGCCTCGGTGGTCTCGGCAATCGTAGCCATGGCCTTCAGCGCCTCTACGGGGTACTTGCCCGCGGCGGTTTCACCGGAGAGCATGACCGCGCCGGTGCCGTCGTAGATGGCGTTGGCCACGTCGGTGATCTCGGCACGGGTCGGGCGGGGGTTGACGATCATGGAATCCAGCATCTGGGTAGCGGTAATGCAAATCTTACCGGCGCTCATGGCGCGGTCGATCAGGTGCTTCTGGATGGCCGGGATCTCGGCAAAGTCGATCTCAACGCCCATATCGCCGCGGGCAACCATGATGCCGTCGGCCACGGTCAGAATCTCGTCGATGTTGTCGATGCCCTCCTGGTTCTCGATCTTCGCGATGATGCGGATCTTGGAGTTGTGCTCGTCCAGGATGTGGCGGATATCCATAATGTCCTGCGCGTTGCGGGCAAAGCTGGCGGAGATCAGGTCAAAGCCCTGCTCGACACCAAACAGAATATCGCTCGTGTCGCGCTGGCTCATATACGGCATGGACAGATGCACGCCGGGAACGTTGACGCCTTCTTGGTCTTGATGATGCCGTCATTGCAGACCGTGCAGACAATGTCGGTGTCGCCGACCTCGTCAATGCGCAGCTCAATCAGACCGTCGTCCAGCATGATCCGGCCACCGGGCTTGACGTCGTGGGGCAGTTCTTTGTAAGTGACGGAGCAGATTTCGTTCGTGCCCTCTACGCTGCGGGAGTCAGGGTGAACTTCTGGCCGGTGGTCAGCTTCTCCACACCGTTCTTGAACTCACCCAGACGAATCTCGGGACCCTTGGTGTCCAGCATACAGGCAATGGGCAGGTCCAGCTCCTTGGACAGTGCGCGTACCTTGTCATAGCGGCCCTTGTGCTCCTCGTAGTCGCCATGAGAAAAGTTGAAACGCGCGACGTTCATGCCGTTCTCCATCAGCTGGCGCAGAATGCCCGGCTTATCGGTGGACGGACCCATAGTACAGACGATCTTGGTTTTACGCATAAAGTTTATCCTCCGTTTTACATTTCTACCTATTTATATACTTTAGCAAACCTCAGCGGTATTATACTACAAGTCCGCCGTGGGAGACAAGAGGAAAACGGCTTTCGTCTGAAAAAAACCGCACAAAAATTGTTTCCTTTCTGCCCGTTAATTTTTACACAATTTCAGCTCGTTCCGTGCAAATTCTGCCACAGCCCGGGTACGGTCCGACTTACAGGCCACCGGCGTTCTTCTGTGCCCGGCGGGTCCGATTTGCAAGCATTGATTACATGTTTACTTTTTGCGGTGTTTACGGTATAATAAGGCCATGAATAGTCCTTTACCACTTACTATACAGGAGAAGCATCATGGCAAAACGTGTATTTCTGATTGTGCTCGACAGCTTCGGCGTCGGAGCAGAGCCGGACGCGCCCCTTTTCGGCGATGTCGGCACCAACACACTGGGGGCCATTGCAGGGCATCCCAATTTCAGGGGTGATAACCTTGCCAGGCTCGGCATGTTCAATCTGGACGGCGTGACCTGCGGCACCCCCGCAGCCGCCCCCATCGGCAGCTATGCCCGCCTGCGTGAAGCCAGTGCCGGCAAGGATACGACCATCGGCCACTGGGAAATCGCGGGTCTGCTGAGTGCCGAACCGCTGCCCACCTTCCCGGACGGTTTCCCGCAGGAGCTGCTGGATGCGTTCACCGCCAAAACCGGCTATAAGGTTCTGTGCAACAAGCCCTATTCTGGCACCGACGTCATCCGCGACTACGGCGAGGAGCACATGAAAACCGGTGCACTCATCGTCTACACCTCCGCCGACAGTGTGTTCCAGATCGCCGCGAACGAGGCCATCGTCCTGTGGAAAAGCTGTACGAGATCTGCGCACAAGCGCGGGAGCTGCTGACCGGCAAATACGGCGTGGCCGCGTCATTGCCCGCCCGTTCGTGGGCGACCGCGCCGCCAACTTCACCCGCACGCCGCGCCGCCATGACTACAGTCTGGTCCCGCCGCATGACACGATGCTCGACGCCATCCTGGCCGCGGGCAAGCAGACCATCGGTGTCGGCAAGATCCACGACATCTTTGCGGGCAAGGGCATCGGCGAGACTATCCGCACCTCCGGCAACACCGAGGGTCTGCAAGTCACGTTGGAGTTGGCGGACCGCGATTTTGAGGGTCTGGCCTTCGTCAACCTCGTCGACTTTGATATGCTCTACGGCCACCGCCGCAACATTGCGGGCTACGCCGCCGCCGCTGCCGAGTTCAACGATTGGCTGCCCGGCTTTATGGCAAAAATGCGCCCGGGTGACATCCTGATGGTCACGGCGGATCACGGCTGCGACCCCAGCTACACCAAGACCACCGACCACACCCGTGAGCACGTGCCGTTCCTGATTTACGGCGACGAGATCAAACCCGGCGTCAACCTGCACACCCGCTACAGCTTCGCCACGATTGCCGACACTGTCTGCAAGGCGCTGGGCGTTGACTACTGCCCGGCGGGCTGCGGTGTTTATGATGAAATTGCCCGCTAAGGTGGGCGTTCTTGTGCTGGACCTGCTGGCCGCAGTGCTGGTCCTCTATTCGGTTTCGCTGATTTTTCTGTCCAACTTCAACATGGGCAACCTGATGGTCTGGCTGCTGACGGCTGCGTGGCCGGGTACGCCGTGTTCCGCCGCCCGCTAAGCCTGTGGTTTTCCGCAGGCGCAGGACGGGTCGTTTTCTGGGTGCTGGCCGTTCTGGCCGGGGTGTATCTGGCGCTGATCGCCTTTGTGTCGGTCAGCGGCTATATGAACCCGCCCACGGGGGACGAAAGGGTCATCATCGTGCTGGGGGCCGGGCTGCATAAGGATAAGCCCAGCAAGCTCCTGCAATGCCGCCTGAATAAGGCGTATGACTACGCCGCCGCCCACCCGGACACACTGGTTATCACCAGCGGCGGGCAGGGCCGCGACGAATGGCGGCCCGAGGGCGACGCCATGCGGGACTACCTGATTGCCAAAGGACTGCCTGCGGACCGCGTGCTTGCCGAATCCGGCTCGACCTCCACCGAGGAAAACTTTGCCTTCTCACTGACCATCCTGCGGGAGCATGGCTTTGATGAGACAACGCCCATCGTCTACGTTTCCAATGCGTTCCACTGCTACCGCGCCGGGAAATACGCCGCCCTGGCGGGCTTTACCAAAGCCACGGCGCTGCCCGCCGCAACGCCGCTGCGCAGTGTGCTGCCATGCTATCTGCGGGAGGCACTGGCACTGCTCTACTACTGGGTATTCAAAACGTCCGCCAGCGGACCGATGCATGCGATGGTCGGCTTGCTGGAGCTGAATAAAAATTTCTTTTATAAATAGGAGGGGACTGCCATGCAGATCCGCTATTACAAGGAGTACAGCCGGTTTCTGAACCGTTTTATGGAGTTTAAGGTCTACGGCCATGCCGGACGCCCCATCGTCATTTTCCCGTGCCAGAGTGGCCGCTTCTTCGACTGGGAGGACCGTAATATGTGCAACGCGGCGGCCCCTGGATTGACAGCGGCAAGCTGCAGATCTTCACCGTCGACAGCATCGACCTCGAGAGTTGGGACAATAACGGCCCCGAACGCCCGCGCATCGAGATGCAGGAGCGCTGGTACAACTATATCTGTGAGGAGTTCGTCCCCCGTCTGCTGGAGATCAACCGCGAGCAGGGCGAGGACCACACAGGCTGCATCCTGACCGGCGGTGCAGCATGGGCGGCGGCCACGCCGTCAACTTCTACCTGCGCCGACCCGACATCTTCAACGGCACGATTGCCCTGAGCGGCCTGTACTCCTCCGGCATGTTCTTCGGCAGCTACATGGACGACCTTGTCTACCGCAATTCTCCCTGCGATTACATGCGCAACTTCCCGACGACTCACCCCTACATGAAGCTGTTTGAAAAGGCCGACAAGTTCATTATGTGCTGCGGCCAGGGCGCGTGGGAAGCTGACCTGCTGGCCTCCACGAAGGAGCTGCAGGCCATTCTCGAGAGCAAGGGCATCCATCCCATCGTGGACATCTGGGGCCAGGATGTCTCCCACGACTGGTACTGGTGGGAGAAGCAGTGGGTCTACTTCCTGCAGATGACCCTGGGCGACGCATAACGAATACAGTAAGGAACACGATTCTATGGATTTTTGGCACGATGCAGCGGCGCAAAAGCGCTGGCTGCGCCGCTTTGCGCTGCTGACGGGCGTGCTGCTGCTGCCCGTGCTGGTGCTGGCGGTCTTTGCGCGCCCCTCGGCAGATGATTTCATCTACGCCGCCCGCACCCATGCCGTGGTGCAGCAGTACGGCCTTGACCTGCCGCGTCTGCTGCGGGCCGCGTGGGACACCAACGTCTACTACTATGAGAACTGGCAGGGACTCTACGTTTCCGGCTTTACGCTGCGTTTCAGCCCGCCATCTTCGGCAACAAATATTATGGTGCCACGCTGGTCTGCGTGCTGCTGCCGCTGTTTTTCTGCCTGTATGGGCTGGCACGGTGCGTGGTGCTGCGTCTGGACCCGGCGCAAAGGCGTCTGCCCTGGGCACTGGCGCTGCTGCTGACCTTCGCCTTTATCGAGGGCATGCCCGCCCCCGTGGAGGGATTGTACTGGTTCAACGGTGCCATGAACTACCTGCCGTACTTTTCGCTGGCCGTGCTGAACGCCGGGCTGGCGTTTGCGCTCTGCTTTGCCGATAAGCTGCCGACCCGCCGCAAATTTTTCTATGCGGCAGCGGGCTGTGTGTGCAGTCTTGTCATCGGCGGCGGGCATCAGGTGGCCGGGCTGCTGAACGTGCTGGTCCTGCTGTTGGCCGCGGCGCTCTGCGCTG
>ENA-OQCN01001172-OQCN01001172.1-human-gut-metagenome-genome-assembly--contig:-NODE-1172-length-13267-cov-2.326560_pt1 | contig 13267 bp, 28 predicted proteins | sample MGYA00242497_ERZ504576 | MGnify/ENA primary metagenome ERZ504576 (study PRJEB26092, sample SAMD00036296) | human gut metagenome | host: Homo sapiens | study: EMG produced TPA metagenomics assembly of...
TCCAGGCCCATGTACTCCTTGGGGTAAACCTGCTCTTGGTCTTAAGATAGAAAGAAGAATAAATCTTCTAACAAGCTGATCGTAAGACGTAGAGACGGAAAAGCCTTAAAATAAGCTGGCGCTTATTTTAAGGCTTGGAAGAAGCAAGGACGGTTTCTTCCGGTTCACAACGGTGATCCGGGGAGAGATAAGAGACGACTTCTTCCGGTCTTTGAAAAAAATAATAAAAAATTGGAAAACCGGGAGAAGTTTTACTTGCTTCTTCCGGTAATCTCTGATATAATAAACAAGATGTTCGGAGTCCGAGGAAACACACGGCAGTGTGTAAAGGGGACTGACAAAATAGGAGGTAAATTATGGCTCGTTCATTAAAAAAAGGACCATTCGCTGATGCAAGCCTGCTGAAAAAAGTAGACGCTATGAATGCATCCGGTGACAAATCTGTTATTAAGACATGGTCACGTCGTTCTACAATCTTCCCTCAGTTCGTTGGTCATACCATCGCTGTTCATGACGGAAGAAAACATGTACCTGTATATGTAACAGAGGATATGGTTGGACATAAACTTGGTGAGTTCGTTGCAACAAGAACTTACAGAGGACATGGAAAAGACGAAAAGAAATCAGGCGTTAGATAAGATATTTGAAAGGAGGTTTCATCCATGGCTAAGGGACATAGAAGTCAGATTAAAAGAGAGAGAAATGAAGTAAAAGATACCAGACCTTCCGCTAAGTTATCTTACGCAAGAGTGTCTGTTCAGAAAGCTTGTTTCGTATTAGACGCAATCCGTGGAAAGGATGTTCAGACAGCATTAGCTATCGTAACATACAATCCGAGATATGCTTCAAGCTTAGTAAAGAAATTATTAGAGTCAGCAATCGCAAACGCTGAGAACAACAATGGAATGAAAGCAGAAAACCTTTATGTTGCAGAGTGCTACGCAAATAAAGGACCGACAATGAAGAGAATCAGACCGAGAGCACAGGGTAGAGCTTACAGAATCGAGAAGAGAATGAGCACATCACAATCGTGCTTGACGAGAAATAAGGAGGTCAAATATGGGACAGAAAGTTAATCCACATGGCTTAAGAGTCGGCGTTATCAAAGACTGGGACTCTAAATGGTATGCGGAAGCAGATTTTGCAGATTTCTTAGTAGAAGATTACAATATCAGAACATATCTGAAAAAGAAATTATATGCAGCAGGTGTTTCTAAGATCGAGATCGAGAGAGCATCTGACCGTGTGAAAGTTATCATCTACACAGCTAAACCGGGTGTAGTAATCGGAAAAGGCGGAGCTGAGATCGAGAAGATCAAAGGCGAAGTTCAGAAATTCACAGATAAGAAATTAGTTGTTGATATCAAAGAAGTTAAAAGACCGGATCGTGATGCTCAGTTAGTAGCTGAGAACATTGCATTACAGTTAGAGAACCGTGTTTCTTTCCGTAGAGCAATGAAATCCTGCATGGGAAGAACCATGAAATCAGGAGCAAAGGGAATCAAAACATCCTGTTCCGGACGTCTTGGCGGTGCTGATATGGCTCGTACAGAGTTCTATTCAGAGGGAACTATTCCGCTTCAGACATTAAGAGCTGATATTGATTATGGATTCGCTGAGGCAGATACAACCTACGGTAAGTTGGTGTTAAGGTTTGGATCTACAAAGGCGAGGTACTTCCGACAAGAGCTAATAAGGAAGGAGGAGTACAGTAATGTTAATGCCAAAAAGAGTAAAACATCGTAAACAGTTCCGTGGTTCTATGAGCGGAAAGGCTACAAGAGGTAATACGATCACTTATGGTGAGTACGGTATTATTTCAACTGAGCCATGCTGGATCAAAGCAAACCAGATCGAGGCAGCCCGTGTTGCGATGACAAGATATATCAAACGTGGTGGTAAAGTTGGATCAAAATTTTCCCAGAGAAACCAATTACTCATAAACCTATGGGTGTTCGTATGGGTAAAGGAAAGGGTGCTCCAGAGTACTGGGTAGCCGTTGTGAAACCAGGTCGTGTATTATTTGAAATCTCCGGTGTTCCGGAAGACGTTGCGAAAGAAGCGTTACGTCTTGCTACACACAAATTACCTTGCAAATGTAAGAATAGTTTCACGTGCAGATTTAGAAGGCGGTGTATCAAATGAAAACTAGTAAATATTTAGAAGAATTAAAAGGCCAGTCTGTAACAGACTTAAAATGCGCAGTTAGTAGAAGCTAAAAAAAGAACTTTTTCAATTTGAGATTCCAGAACGCAACGAATCAGCTGGACAACACAAGCAGAATCAAAGAAGTAAGAAAGAATATTGCAAGAATTCAGACAATCATTACTGAGAAAGAAAAAGTTGCGCAGTAGGATTCCAGAAAGGAGATTAATCGGTCGTGGAAGAAAGAAATCTTAGAAAAACACGTGTTGGTATTGTTGTAAGCGACAAGATGGATAAAACAATCACTGTTGCAATCCAGGATAACGTAAGACATCCTCTTTACAACAAGATCGTTAAGAAAACATACAAATTAAAAGCTCATGACGAGAATAACGAATGTAAGATCGGTGATAAAGTAAAAGTTATGGAGACAAGACCATTATCGAAAGATAAGAGATGGAGACTTGTAGAAATCATGGAAAGAGCAAAATAATAAAAGGAGGCTACAAGCATGGTACAACAGGAAAGTAGACTTAAGGTAGCCGATAACACAGGAGCAAGAGAGTTACTCGTTATTCGTGTTATGGGTGGATCTACTAGAAGATATGCGAATATTGGTGATGTAGTAGTTGCTACGGTCAAAGAGGCAACACCAGGCGGTGTTGTTAAAAAAGGTGATGTCGTAAAAGCTGTAGTTGTTCGTTCAGTAAAAGGCGCACGTCGTAAAGACGGTTCTTATATCAAATTTGATGAAAACGCAGCAGTTATTATTAAAGATGACAAAACTCCAAGAGGAACCCGTATTTTTGGACCAGTAGCTAGAGAGCTTCGTGATAAACAGTTTATGAAAATTGTTTCCTTAGCTCCGGAAGTATTGTAGGAGGACCAGGATATGGCAACCATGAAAATTAAAAAAGGCGATATGGTCAAAGTGATCGCTGGTAAAGATAAAGACAAAGAAGGCAAAGTTATTGCTGTAAATACAAAGAACAATACCGTTCTGGTAGAGGGTATCAACATGGTGACAAAACATGCAAAACCAAGCATGGCTAATCAGCAGGGTGGTATCATCCATCAGGAGGGACCTGTTGACATTTCAAACGTTATGTATCTTCACAAAGGAACAGCTACCCGCGTAGGTTTCAAGATGGATGGAGATAAAAAAGTACGTTTCGCAAAGAAAACAGGCGAAGTGATCGATTAATTGAAGAGAGGAGGCAAAACAGTTGAGCAGACTTAAAGAACAGTACCAGAATGAGATCGTAGATGCTATGATCAAAAAATTTGGATATAAAAATATCATGGAAGTGCCGAAGCTCGATAAGATCGTTGTAAACATGGGCGTTGGCGAAGCAAAAGAGAACGCAAAATTATTAGAAGCTGCAATCAAAGATATGGAGACAATCACAGGTCAGAAAGCAGTTCCTACAAAAGCTAAAAACGCGATTGCAAACTTCAAGATCAGAGAAGGAATGGCAATCGGTTGTAAGACAACACTGCGTGGCGAGAAGATGTACGAGTTTATGGATCGTTTAATCAACCTTGCATTACCGCGTGTACGTGACTTCAGAGGTGTTAACCCGAATGCATTTGACGGCCGTGGAAACTACGCTCTTGGTATCAAAGAGCAGTTAATCTTCCCTGAGATCGAGTATGATAAAGTTGATAAAGTTCGTGGTATGGATATCATTTTCGTTACCACAGCAAAAACAGACGAAGAAGCTCGTGAGTTATTGACATTGTTCAATATGCCGTTCGCCAAATAATAGGAGGGAATTTTAATGGCTAAAACATCTATGAAAGTAAAACAGCAGCGTAAACCAAAGTTCTCTACCAGAGCTTACACACGTTGCAAAATTTGTGGACGTCCACATTCTGTTTTAAGAAAATACGGAATCTGCAGAGTATGTTTCCGTGAATTAGCATACAAAGGCCAGATACCAGGCGTTAAGAAAGCAAGCTGGTAATCAGACGGCTGTGTCCGCTATGTGCGGCGCAGTAACTTAATAAAGGAGGAAATATACATCATGACAACAAGTGATCCAATCGCAGATATGCTTACAAGAATCCGTAATGCAAATACTGCTAAACATGATACAGTAGATGTTCCGGCATCTAAAATGAAAATCGCAATCGCAGATATTCTTGTAGATGAAGGATATATCGCAAAATATGATATCGTTGAAGATGGTAACTTCAAAACAATCCGCATCACATTAAAATATGGTGCAGATAAGAATGAGAAGATCATCACAGGACTTAAGAGAATCTCAAAACCGGGTCTTCGTGTATACGCAGGCAAGGATGAGCTTCCAAGAGTACTTGGCGGTTTAGGAATCGCAATCCTTTCTACCAACCAGGGTATCGTAACCGATAAAGAGGCTAGAAAGCTTCAGGTTGGCGGCGAAGTATTAGCATTCGTATGGTAAATTTTGCCCGCCATTCGACGGACAAAATTAAAAGAATCTTCGGTTTTTTCGGAAGTATTTAAACTTCCGATTCTTCCGGGTTATCGCAACCGGGGAGAGAAGGTTCTTAAAGAATCAGGTAACTACGGCGCAAGCCGCAATTATACATTCACGATCGCAGGTCATAAGATCTATGGTCGAAAAAAATTTTAGGAGGTACGGGCATGTCACGTATAGGAAGAATGCCAATCGCAGTTCCGGCTGGTGTTACAGTGGATATTGCAGAAAATAATCATGTGACTGTAAAAGGTCCTAAGGGAACTCTGGAAAGAACCCTTCCATCTGAGATGGACATCAAATTAGAGGGTGACGAGATCATCGTTACAAGACCTAACGATTTGAAAAAAATGAAATCCTTACACGGATTAACAAGAACACTGATCAACAACATGGTTGTTGGTGTTACCAATGGATATACCAAGGAACTCGAGGTTAACGGTGTTGGTTATAGAGCTTCTAAAGCTGGTAAAGTGCTCACACTGAACTTAGGATATTCTCATCCGGTTGAGATGGAAGATCCGGAAGGACTTGAGTCCAAAGTTGATGGAAATAAAATCATTGTATCTGGTATCGATAAAGAAAAAGTTGGCCAGTACGCAGCTGAAATCAGAGATAAGAGAAGACCTGAGCCTTACAAAGGAAAAGGTATCAAATATGCTGATGAAGTTATTAGACGTAAAGTTGGTAAGACTGGTAAGAAATAATTAAAGGAGTGACGAAAAATGGTTAGTAAGAAATCAAGAACAGCAGTTCGCGAAAACAAACATAGAAGAATGCGTCATCATCTTGCAGGTACAGCGATGAGACCACGTCTGGCTGTTTTCAGAAGTAATAATCATATGTACGCTCAGATTATTGACGATACAGTTGGAAATACACTTGTTTCTGCATCTACACTTGATAAGGATGTAAAAGCAGAGTTAGAGAAGACCAATAACGTCGAAGCAGCAGCTAAGCTTGGTACTGTTATTGCAAAGAAAGCTTTAGACAAGGGTATTTCAACGGTTGTCTTTGATAGAGGCGGCTTTATATATGCAGGTAAGGTAAAGGCATTAGCGAAGCAGCAAGAGAAGCTGGTTTAGACTTTTAATAGGAGGAAACGCAAAACATGAAACGTGAAATCATTGATGCTAGTCAATTAGAATTAAACGAAAAAGTGGTATCAATTAAACGTGTAACAAAAGTTGTTAAAGGTGGACGTAACTTCCGTTTTACAGCTTTAGTTGTTGTCGGCGACGGCAATGGCCATGTTGGTGCTGGCTTAGGAAAAGCATCCGAGATTCCGGAAGCAATCCGCAAAGGAAAAGAAGATGCTATGAAGAAACTCATCACTGTAAAATTAGATGAGGTTGGCAGTGTTACACATGATGTTACCGGAAAACATACAGGTGCATCTGTATTATTAAAGAAATCTCCAGAAGGTACTGGTATCATCGCCGGTGGTCCTGCTCGTAACGTATGTGAGCTGGCTGGTATTAAAAATATCCGTACAAAATCTCTGGGATCTAACAACAAGCAGAACGTTGTTCTTGCAACAATCAATGCTTTAAGTCAGTTAAAATCTCCGGAAGAAGTTGCAAAACTTCGTGGAAATCAGTTGAAGAGATTGTAGGTTAAGGAGGAGTTTTAAGATGGCAGATAAGAAATTAAAAGTAACACTTGTAAAATCTACAATCGGTGCTGTTCCAAAGAACAAAAAAACAATCGAAGCACTTGGACTGAATAAGTTATATAAAACTGTTGAGCTGCCGGATAATGCAGCAACAGCAGGTGCACTTCGTAAAGTAGCACCTTATGTAAAGGTAGAAGAGATCTAATAATAAGATAAGGAGGTGTCAGTAATGGACTTATCCAATTTACAGGCAGCAGCAGGTTCTGCACATAGCGATAATTTCAGAAGAGGTCGTGGACACGGCTCAGGAAACGGTAAGACTGCTGGTAAGGGACACAAGGGACAGAAAGCTCGTTCCGGAGCTCCGAGACCAGGTTTTGAAGGTGGTCAGATGCCGTTATACAGAAGATTGCCAAAGAGAGGTTTCAAATGCAGAAACTCTAAGACAATCATCGGAATCAACCTTTCTGCTCTTGAGGCATTTGAGAACGATTCCGTTGTTTCAGTAGAAACATTAATCGAGGCTGGTATCGTTAAGAATCCTAGAGATGGAGTTAAGATTCTGGGTAATGGCGAACTTACTAAGAAACTCACCGTTCAGGCAAATGCATTCAGCGCAGCTGCAAAAGAAAAAATTGAGGCTCTTGGTGGAAAAGCAGAGGTGATCTAATGCTGGAAACACTCCGTAATGCATTCAAGATTAAAGATATTCGAAACAGAATTATTTTTACATTTCTCATGTTAGTTGTAATCAGGATCGGAAGCCAGCTTCCGATTCCTGGTGTTAACAATGAACTGTTTTCAAACTGGTTTGCAAGTCAGACCGCAGATGGAATGGGATTTTTTGATGCAATTACCGGTGGATCATTCTATAACATGTCAATCTTTGCATTGAACATTACACCGTATATTACTTCATCCATTATTATGCAGCTTCTCACTATCGCAATTCCAAAATTGGAAGAGATGCAGCGTGACGGAGAAGAAGGACGTAAAAAGATTGCAGAGATTACCAGATATCTTACCGTAGCTCTTGCCTTGATCGAGGCGATTGCAATGGCAATCAGCTTTAAGAGAGGTCAGATGCTGCAGAGTGATGGTATTCTTACAATTATTATGGTTATCTTCACATTAACTGCAGGATCAGCAGTATTAATGTGGATCGGTGAACGTATTACAGAAAAAGGTGTTGGAAATGGTATCTCTATCGTACTTACCATTAACATCATCTCCCGTGTTCCAAATGATATGGGAACACTGTATCAGCAGTTCATCACAGGAAAATCCATACCGAAGGGAATTCTTGCGGCAGTGATCATTATTGCAATTATTGTTGCAATGGTCGTATTTGTCGTATTCTTACAGGGCGGTGAGAGAAGAATTCCGGTTCAGTATTCCAAAAAGATTCAGGGAAGAAAACAGGTTGGCGGACAGTCAACATATATCCCATTAAAGGTTAATACCGGCGGCGTTATCCCGGTTATCTTTGCACAGTCTCTGTTGCAGACACCGGTTATCATTGCAAGTCTTCTTGGAAAAGGAAACGGAACCGGTATCGGAAGCAAAGATTTTAAAAGGAATGTCTCAGTCAAACTGGTGCAATCCAAAAGAGCCGGTTTATTCCATCGGACTGGTGGTATATATCGTACTCATCATTGCTTTCGCTTACTTCTATACTTCAATTACATTCAATCCATTAGAGATTGCTAATAATATGAAGAAAGCCGGCGGATTTATTCCGGGTATCAGACCTGGTAAACCAACCAGTGATTATCTGAACCGGATGTTAAATTACATCGTATTTATAGGAGCAGTAGCACTTGCATTTATCGCATTTGTCCCGATTTTCTTCAACGGAGTGTTCGGTGCAGATGTATCGTTCGGTGGAACATCTATCATCATTATTGTAGGTGTTGTCATTGAGACATTAAAACAGATCGAATCACAGATGCGTGTTCGTTACTATAAGGGATTTTTAAATGATTAATCTGACAGCATGCTGTCAGATTGGCAAAGGAGCAACGCTGGGCTTTTTAAGTTCAGCGTTACTTTCCTATTAAGCGATATTTGTATGATGAAGGTATTTTGGACAATGGAGGTATTGCTGTGAAAAATAAGATTTTTCACACGCAAGATTAGTGCTTACGCACAAACTTGAGATGCGCAAAAAACAACGCAGGAAGGGAGAATTTTATGAAGATTATCATGTTAGGAGCTCCGGGAGCAGGAAAAGGAACACAGGCAAAACAGATTGCTGATAAATATCATATTCCGCATATCTCAACAGGAGATATTTTCCGTGCGAACATCAAAAACGGAACCGAACTTGGAAATAAAGCAAAACAGTATATGGATCAGGCTTATTAGTGCCGGATGAGCTGACCTGCGATCTTGTTATGGACAGAATCAAACAGGATGACTGTGAGAATGGATTTGTACTTGATGGTTTTCCAAGGACCATTCCACAGGCAGAAGCACTTACAGCTGCACTTGAGAAGATCAATGAAAAAATGGATTATGCGATTGATGTAGATGTACCGGATGAGAACATCGTAAACCGTATGAGCGGAAGACGTGCTTGTTTAAACTGTGGTGCTACATACCACATTGTTTCCATTCCGACAAAGGTGGAGGGAATCTGCGACAGATGCGGACAGCCGGTTGTCTTAAGAGATGATGATAACCGGAGACCGTTCAGAAGAGACTTACCGTATATCATGAGCAGACCCAGCCATTGATCGATTATTACAAAAACAGAGTATCTTAAAAACAGTTGACGGTACGCAGCCGATGGAAAAGGTATTTGCAGATATCGTTGCGATTTTAGGCGAGTAGAGGAACCGGAGTAATGGCTGTAACAATAAAATCTTCCCAGGAAATAGAACTGATGCGCCAGGCAGGAAAAATCCTTGCAAAGGTGCATGAGGGATTAAAAAAAGAATTAAAACCCGGAATGTCGACACTTGATATTGACAGGATTGGGGAGGAAATGATTCGGAGTTTTGGATGCGAACCATCTTTTAAGAATTATCAGGGATATCCGGCATCCGTCTGTGTCTCCATCAATGAAGAAGTTGTACACGGGATTCCGCGCAAAGACAGAATCATTGAAGAGGGAGATATTGTGAGTCTTGATACCGGCGTGATTTATAAGGGGTATCAGTCAGATGCCGCAAGAACACATGGTGTAGGTGAGATTACTGAGGATGCAAGACTTCTGATCGAACGTACCAGACAGAGCTTTTTTGAAGGAATGAAATATGCGGTGGCAGGAAATCATCTGCATGATATTTCCGGTGCAATCGGTGATTATGCCGAGAGTTTTGGCTATGGTGTGGTACGGGATTTATGTGGACACGGAATCGGTACACATATGCATGAGGATCCGGAGATCCCAAATTACCGCAAATTCCGCAGGGGCATTAAGCTGAGAGCCGGAATGACATTAGCGGTGGAACCGATGATAAATCTGGGAACAGAAAGAGTCGTATGGATGGATGATGACTGGACGGTCGTCACACAGGATATGGATCTGTCGGCTCATTATGAAAATACCATCCTGATTCGGGAAGGAAAACCGGAGATATTATCACTTACGGATTCTGAGATCGCCGAAGGAATCTGGAGTAATGATCCAATTCTGTAAAGCATATAGAAAAGAACCGGAGGATATTTCAGAAATGGAATTTGCAAGATCCAAGTCGGGACACGACAAAAATCAGATTTATCTTATCAAAGAAAAAGATGAAAAATTTGTATATCTGGTAAACGGAACGACCCGTACCTGGATATGCCAAAGAAAAAAATGCAAAGCATATTCAGATTATCAAAAATCTACCGATAGAAGTTACGGAGATTTTGGAAGAAAACTTATCAGATCTTACAGTAAAAAGAGCAATCAAACAGTACTGCCAAATGAATGAGGGCAGACAGGAATCATAAAACAGGAGGATTTATTCAATGTCAAAAGCAGACGTAATTGAAGTAGAAGGAACCGTTGTTGAGAAACTCCCGAATGCATTTTTCAAGGTGGAGTTAGAGAATGGACATCAGATTTTAGCAACTATCAGCGGAAAACTTCGTATGAACTTTATTCGTATTTTACCGGGTGATAAAGTTACCATCGAGATGTCTCCATATGACCTGACAAAGGGAAGAATCATCTGGAGAGACAAATAAGATTTTTTATGAAAGATCTTATTCAAAAAAATAGTTGACTTCTAAACAGTGTCCGTGCTATAATGCTAAACGGACACTTTTGGATAGTGCCTTTTTGTGCGTGCGCATTTTGCTGCAACAGCACAGAAAAGAGCCTTGTTAAGAAAGGAGGATTTGCTGTGAAGGTAAGATCATCAGTAAACCTATTTGCGAAAAATGCAAAGTCATCAAGAGAAAAGGAAGCATCAGAATTATCTGTGAGAATCCGAAACACAAACAGAGACAGGGCTGATTCAGTTCTTGTCTTATTTGTGCGAATGGGGTAATATGCGCATTTTTAATGAGCTAAAACCCGCCAAATTATGTGCGGCTGCAGTGGAACGCCTGGTAGGGTTGTTCACACTGTTATCATAATCAAACAGCCGGGATAGCTGCTTTTTATGTCTACATACCGAGGACATAGAAAGGACATATCCAAATAAGAAGAAAGACGGATGGGACACACATTTCAGGCCGCTGACAACGGAGCTGTCTCAGATGATTTCTGAAATAAAGTCACAGCGTCAGGTGATTTGAAAAATGAAACAATATAACAGGTGCAAAATGCATCGGATGAATTAATGGAGGTTAAAAAGCACATGGCTCGTATTGCAGGTGTAGATTTACCAAGAGAAAAACGCATCGAAATCGGTTTGACATACATCTACGGATTGGTAGAACAAGCTCTAGCCGTATCCTTGCAGCAGCAACGTAAATCCTGATACTCGTGTCAGAGATTTAACAGACGATGAAGTAAAGAGAATCAGCGCAGTAATCGATGAGACTCAGTTAGTAGAAGGTGATTTAAGAAGAGAGATCGCTTTCAACATCAAGAGACTTCAGGAGATCGGATGCTATCGTGGAATCCGTCACAGAAAAGGTCTTCCGGTTCGTGGACAGAAGACAAAGACAAACGCTAGAACACGTAAGGGTCCAAAGCGCACCGTTGCAAATAAGAAAAAATAAAGTTTCCTGAGGTACGCTTTAGAGAACTGTTGCAAATAAGAAAAAATAATGCAGCATAGAGGAAGTTCTCTTTGTGTATTGTAGCAAACAAGAAGAAATCATTCGTATCAGTCGATATTTTATATTTTAGAGAAAGTAGGTTAGTTTAGATATGGCTAAAGTTACAAAAAAAAGTGACAAAAAAGCGTGTAAAGAAAAAACGTTGAACGCGGACAGGCACATATTCAGTCATCTTTTAATAATACAATCGTAACTATCACAGATGCTGAAGGTAATGCTTTATCATGGGCAAGTGCCGGTGGTCTTGGATTTAGAGGTTCAAAGAAATCTACTCCATATGCTGCACAGATGGCAGCTGAGACAGCTACAAAAGCAGCTTTAATCCACGGATTAAAGACCGTAGATGTTATGGTTAAAGGACCGGGTTCAGGAAGAGAAGCAGCGATCCGTGCACTTTCTGCATGTGGTCTTGAGGTTACCAGCATCAAAGACGTAACTCCAGTACCTCACAATGGATGTCGTCCACCAAAACGCAGAAGAGTTTAATTAGGAGGGAAAGACGAAGATGGCAGTAAATAAAGTTCCTGTTCTGAAAAGATGTAGATCACTTGGTTTAGAGCCAAGTTACCTTGGATATGATAAAAAATCCAACAGAGAGTTAAAGAGAGCAAATAAGAAAGTTTCCGAGTACGGACTTCAGTTAAGAGAAAAACAGAAAGCTAAATTCATCTATGGTGTTCTGGAAAAACCTTTCCACAACTACTATGAGAAAGCTGATCAGATGAAGGGCATGACTGGTACAAACTTAATGACCATGTTAGAGTCCAGATTAGATAACGTAGTATTCCGTATGGGATTCGCTAGAACAAGAAAAGAAGCAAGACAGATCGTTGACCACAAGTTCATCTTAGTAAATGGCAAACAGGTTAACATTCCTTCTTACTTAGTAAAAGCTGGCGATGTTATCGAGATCAAAGAGAAGAACAAAGGTCTTCAGAGAATGAAAGACATCGTTGAAGTTACCGGCGGAAGATTAGTTCCGGAGTGGTTAGATGTTGACGCTGAGAAATTACAGGGAACTGTAAAAGAATTACCTTCCAGAGAGCAGATCGACGTTCCTGTTGATGAGATGCTTATCGTCGAGTTATATTCTAAGTAATAGTTAAGCAAATTACCCGAGAAGGAGGGACTTTGTAGTGTTCGATTTTCAAAAACCAAAAATTGAAATCGCAGAAATTTCAGAAGACAAGAAGTACGGAAAGTTTGTTGTAGAACCTTTGGAAAGAGGCTATGGTACGACACTTGGTAATTCTTTAAGAAGAATCATGCTTTCTTCTTTACCGGGTGCTGCTGTCAGCCAGGTTAAGATCGACGGTGTTTTACATGAATTCAGTTCCATTCCTGGCGTTAAGGAAGATGTAACTGAGATTATTATGAATATCAAAAATCTTGCCATCAGAAATAACAGCTCTACAAATGAACCTAAAGTTGCTTACATTGAATTCGAGGGCGAAGGTGTAGTCACAGCAGCAGATATCCAGGTTGATTCTGATATTCAGATTTTAAATCCGGATCTGGTAATTGCCAATTTAAATGGCGGACCTGACTGCAAGCTTTACATGGAGCTTACCATTACAAACGGCAGAGGCTATGTAAGTGCAGACAAGAATAAGACAGAGGATATTCCGATCGGCGTTATTGCCATCGACTCTATCTATACACCGGTAGAAAGAGTAAATCTTTTGATTGAAAATACCCGTGTTGGTCAGATTACAGACTATGATAAGCTTACTTTGGACGTTTATACAAACGGTACCTTAGAGCCAGATGAGGCTGTCAGCTTAGCTGCTAAGGTTTTAAGCTGAGCATTTAAAGTCTT
>ENA-OQCN01001173-OQCN01001173.1-human-gut-metagenome-genome-assembly--contig:-NODE-1173-length-13264-cov-2.556824_pt1 | contig 13264 bp, 14 predicted proteins | sample MGYA00242497_ERZ504576 | MGnify/ENA primary metagenome ERZ504576 (study PRJEB26092, sample SAMD00036296) | human gut metagenome | host: Homo sapiens | study: EMG produced TPA metagenomics assembly of...
TAAACTGCACCTAACCATAACACCCTGTGTAAAGAACTTCTGGATGAATGGGTAAACACAAAGAATCGGGACAGTTGCCACTACAGTAGATGCCATACGAACTGCCTTAGACGGCGGTGCTCCATTTGAACCCCAGTCCATAAGCTCATCTGTCTCTGCCTGCTGTGCCTGCTGCATAACCTCACGCAGTACCTGCTGTACAACCTTCATGTTAACATTATCAATATACAGCAGTGAGTTGAAGTATGCGTTCCAGTGTCCTACTGCGTAGAACAGACCTACAGAAGCCAAAACTGGCTTGGAAAGAGGAAGAACAACCTTAAGGAAAATGGTAAGGTCAGATGCACCATCGATGTGTGATGCTTCCTCAAGTTCCTTTGGAAGACCCTGGAAATAGTTCTTGATAATAATCATGTTGAATGCACTGATTGCACCTGGCAGCCACAGTGCCCAATATGTATTACGAAGATGAAGAATATTTACAACTAAGATGTAGCTTGGTACCATACCACCGCCAAACAGCATCGTAACTATAACCATGTTTGTGATACCGTTTCTCCAGCGGAAGTCGGAACGAGCCAGAGGATATGCAAGTGTGGTACTCATAAACATATTGATAAAAGTACCAACTGCTGTTACAAGCAAAGAGTTTGCAAGACCTCTAAAAATAGAACCATCTTTTATAATGTAAGAATATGCATTGGTAGAAAATACTGTCGGGAACAGGAAGAATGACTTTTCAGTCAGCTCTGCCTCTGTCGCGAAGGAACCAGCCAATACATATAAAAACGGGACAACGGTTGCTATGGCAAAAAGTGCTACGATCACATACAGAAGAACCTGTACAAATGCATCACCAGGCGACCGCTTAATTTTGTTTGCTCTTGAAATGTTGTTAGCCATCGCTTTTGCCTCCTTAATAGAATCCGCTCTCACCACAGAGCTTTGCAATCTTATTTGCACTTAAAACAAGAATCAAACTGACAATAGACTTAAAGAGTCCTGCTGCCGCTGATACAGAATACTGACCGCTTACAATACCTCTCTCATAAATGTAGGTATCAAATACCTGTGCTCTTTCAGCATTCAAATCGTTCTTCATCAAATAGATCTGCTCGAAACCTGTGTTTAAGATACTTCCGCACTTCATGATCAGCATGATAACAACTGTACCACGGATGGCCGGAAGTGTGATGTGCCACATCAGTCTCCATCTGCCTGCACCATCTACACGTGCTGCCTCATACAGCTGCATGTCAACACCGGAAAGTGCTGCTAAGAAAATGATAGTACCGTAACCAGTCTCCTTCCAGATACTCTGTCCTACAATCAACTGATTGAAGAACTTCGGATCGGTCAGAACCTTCGGTGTCCCATCACCCATAAACATCTTCATTAACTGGTAAACAGCACCGTCATTAGAGTTAAACAGCTGCTGTGTTAAAGATGCAACAATAACTAAGGATACGAAGTGAGGAATGTAAACCAGTGTCTGTGAAATACGCTTAAACGGCATACATCTTAACTCATTAAGCATCAATGAAAGAATAATCGGTGCTGGGAAAAACAATGCCAGACTCAATAATGAGATGGACAATGTATTTCTAAACAGCGACCAGAAACTAACTGTTTTACTTGTAAAGAATTCCTTAAAATTATCCAGTCCTACAAATTCACTGTAGATGAAACTGGAAAAGATGCCTGAATGACCACGAATACGTAACTTGTAATTCTGAAATGCCATTACCAGGCCGCCCATAGGCAGATAACAGAAAATGATCATCCAGATAACGCCTGGAAGAACCATCAGATACAGCCACTTATGACGCTTCATGTCAGTGATCAGCGGAGTCTTCTTATGCTGATAGGCTGATGTGTTATTTTTCTTACCCATGATTTTCTCCTTCCTTCTTTTCTACTCCGATCCTTTTAGAGTGCATTCTATGCATTTACGACCAAGTTTTTTTATAAACTTTGATTTTCAAAGATGATATCTGCTGCACACGGATGGTGTATTTTCATTGTCGATATTATATAATACTTTGCTTATTTTTTCAATAGTTTTTTTGCTTTTTTGTTCCAAAAATTTTATTTTTTTCTATTTTTTGTTAAAAATTTATCATTTGTCATTGGGTAGAACAAACAAATTTTGGATGTCTATTCAATTTATTTTTAGTTCGTAGCAAAAACGACCATTTATGTGAATAGACGCTTTTTGAGCTATATTCTTTTAATTTTCAAAGTTATAAACTTTAAGCTTTGAATACTCTCCTATCATCGGTGCAAGCTGTCTAAATCCAATTTTTCCACCTTCTAAGCATGGACCATATGTTGTTCCATCATCGTTGAAATTGAATACTTCTAAGTCATTGACAAAGAACCGCACCTGATTCTCATATTTTAAAAGACCAAGCTTATATGGTTTGGATGCGTCTGCAACGTCTGGAATAGGATCAGCGCCCTGCGCAACAAGATAAAATCCATAGCTCTTTCTTAAGTTGCATGTGTGGAAACTTCTCTCATCTGGCTCTTTTCTTCTGAAATAAGATACATGGAAGGCATTTATATCTCCGTGATGATAAAGCGGATACTCTCCTGTTCTTGGCTGAAGTGATTCATCAAAGAGGTCTTCTCCATTTCTTCCCTTTGCAGCAAAGAAAAGGATTGCAAGTCCTGGCTCCTTTAATGGCTGAAACTCCCATTCAATGTAAACATTGGATGGAAAATCCTTCGGACACCATAAAACGTAGTTTGCCTTCTGACCCTGCGCAGCACTTAAGCCGTTTTCCATGCGAAGCTTGCCCTCAGGAAATGAAATATTAGCTGTACCTTCAAGCACAAAGCCGTCGATATCGGACTTGGATGCAAGTGGGTTGTTGTAAATTAGTTTTGGAGTTTCTGTGATTCCATACTTTGTAAATTCCATGGTAGATATTCCTTTCTTTTTTATTGTATTGTAACCCGAGAGGTTATCGAAGGGGACCTAAGCGAAGTGTTTGTCGGCCACCCATTTACGTAACTAGTTATCAATTTCAGCAGTAGCACTCTTTTCAGAAGTGACATTTTGCAAATTATTCAAAACTTGCTTACCGTTTTTCTTACTATCTTCTAAGTGAGCTAATTTTCGCTGTTTAATCCTCTTTTTCCAAACGGCCATCTCTTCTTCCTCTGCCAAAAGAAGATTGATTACCGATGCGCTAAAGATATCCTGCGGCAACTGTCCCTTAAACTCTGGATTAGCAGTCGTGTCTGCCTCTTTTTGATACCAGCCGTCTGGTTCCATTGCCCAGAAGCAACTCTTTCCCGGTGCGCTAAATGTATCGAGTGCAGTGAAACGAATACGATCTGTATATACCTCATGCAAAAAGGCTATGCGCTTTGGTTCGTAGGATGACGAAAGCTTACCTTTTTGAACTTGTTTCCATGTACCGTCTAACCATGCCTCGATAAGATAGCTGCGAAGCTCACCCTCATGTTCACGATGATTTTGACGCGGCATATAGAGTATACCAGAAATGTCATGCTTTTGTGGTGTCTGAATAATGAAGGAATACGGATAGCCACCCGTAAGCCGCACAAAGGTCTGCGGATTTCCATCAAGACAGGCAGATAATGAATCATCATCTATCTTTGCACCTAGTTCTTTCATTACATCATTTATCTCAAACAGCGATGATAATTGTTTCCATGATACTTGTCCCTGCGGTTCAAAAGCATCGCTCTTCATATAAGAAAGAATGCTTTTCTTTAGGGCTGCGGCCTGTGGGGTATCCTGTTCAAGATTTATGGAAGTCATCATAAGACGGGCTGTTCCAACCTGACACTCAAAAAGAAGGCTCATCTTGTTGTTTCTGTTCCATTCGTCAATCGGCTGAACAAGGTTTGTAATGCAATCGCAGCCAAGTTTTTCTACTCGAAGACCTCTTGCATTTTCAATTAATGACTGCCACTGCCATCCGCCGTCAGCAGTTGTTGGAAATGATGCAAATGCCGGATGTGCATTTTGAATTATCATGCCCATACCTCGCGCCCAAGTCGGTCCCATCTGTGAGTTCCAGAAGGACGGATTAAAGCGAACAGGCGGACAATCATATGAAGTATCCTCATATGGCAATTCAAACAATACACGCTTTCCTTCATTAAGAAGTGTTTCGGCGTGGAAGCGGTCTGAAGTGATGAAAACTGCTTCGTGCGTATCAGACTCTGCTTTTGACTCGTCTGGTGTAGAAACTGGATTTAATTTGCTGCTGTCAAATATCCAAAGTTGCCAGGTATTCTCCACTATCCTTCCATTTGCCTTCATGCTTACGCGCAATGTATAAACACGATTTGGCTCTATATCTTCCATATTCAAGTAAATGCAGCCGGCAGACTGATTTTTCTCTAGCGCATAATCTCTTTGCTTTAGTGTTCCGCAAAGAACAGGCGACTGAAATACGGTCTGCGTAAGTGTCTTGCCATGTTCACCGTATGTATACTCGGTAACTGGCTGCTGCTCAAGCTGCCAATGAATGCAAACAGACTGTAACGGTGCGCGACCAAAATGGCTGACCTCGATTGGGATGCTGATCGTAGCATTTTTTGCACAGTCGATGCAGTAGGACTCGATGCGCGCAAGAAGTACGGTTTCATCACAAAACTGACGCCACTCGTTTGGAGTAACATAGCCTTTTGAATCCCAGAATGGATCGAGAATACCGACAAGTGCCGTTCCCTGTCCCAAATAATCATGAAGATCAAGAAGTTCAAAACCGTATATATAAGGTGTTCGCAGATTTGCTTCAAGATCTTCCTTTAACATACGCACCTGCTGCCGTCCTGAATTATAGACAAATTCCTTATTTTGCCCCAACACATCATGCGCACGCGCACTCTCACGAAAGATCTCTAAATTCCCCGGCTGCAAATAGCCTGTAAATTTATCAATCACATCAAAATCCGGATACGCACACCACTGGCCAAGCTCATGACATATTACAGGGTAAGAGATATCTTTTAATGATTCACGGTAATCACCACCATTCCAACCGCGCGGTCCACGGATGGTTCCGCCTGGCTGTATGCCAAAGCCTGATCTATGAAAATAGACATAATTTGTTCCCGTGATTTTATCCGGCTCCATAGGATATGGCCATCCGGACTGAATGGTATAAAGATGTCTGCTATCATATGCGCGACACTTTGATACCCAATCAGTAAGTGGCATAAGCCAGTCTCCACCCGGCTCATTGCTCGGAGACAGCATTAAAAAGGACGGATGATTGCCAAATGTATCAAGTATACGCTTTGTCTCTTCCCACAATACGTTGTTCATTTGCGCATCTGGCGCAAACACATTCCACATATCGCACTCTATCTGCAAATAGACACCAGCGCGGTCAGCTGCTTCAAATGCAGCTCTGGCGGACAATATGAATGGCACCTGATAAGTTCATGCCCCACGTCTTCACAGCTCCATGATTTTATCCCAGTATGCGCTGTCACAATCCGGAATGCCGCTTAAAGGATAATCGCCTCCAAAATGAGTTCCACGAAGATATGTGTTTCGCCCATTGATAACAAAATGACCGTCCTTTACCTCTGCCCTGCGAAAACCAAAGGTGACTTCTTTAGTCTGTAGTACTGCTTTTGGAAACTGCGATACCATTTCTTTGCTCTGTAATGGTAATTGTGTGATGGATGATTGCATTTCTCCTTGCGGTGCATTGCTTATAGAGGACAATGTTACTATAAGGTTCTGTAAGCCTTGATCAAACTCATCCCAAAGTAATGTATCAGATGAATAGTTCAGCGTAAGCTCACAAATCTGGCTTCCCGGTGTGAGCACGCAGATCATCTTGGCACTGATATCCGTGCGTGCAATATCCTGTACGCGAATTATACAGTTTTGAGTATGGCTTGTCTCATTTTTCAGGTGCACCTGTATGGTAGCCTGCGGCAGCTGCGCATTCACCTGAACACGCTCAATCCAAACACGATTGAATAGTTCTAAGGTAATCGCTCCTGCCACACCGTTCCATGTTGCGCCTAGCGCATCTGACACGCCATGACCATCTGGCCGATACGGCAGCTGCCAGCCATTGTCAATACAAAGCGTAACGATATGCTCTCCTGCTGACAATGCTCCTGTCTCATATACGTGCGGCGCACAAAGACTTACTATGCTGCCTTTGCATTCCCCATCAATCCAAAGCGTTGTCTTCCATTTTGTGTTCTCAAGCGTCAGACGGCCAACAAACCCATCTGATTTTTCAGGCACAAAAATTGTCTTCTGATACCACGCCTTTCCTGTATAGTGGCGCGGCGGCTGACTCAAAAATGCACTTTTGTTCCATTCTCCTGCGCATACGCATATTCGCCGCGCTGATACCACAGCGCATCATACAAACTTTGAACCCACGGTGTATCTTCACTGATCGCATCACCATAGCCCTGCGCCTGCAGACATCCAGGCAGCGTGATCGTATGTGTCAGTCTTCGTTTTTCCCAGTGCTCGGCAAAGCCTCTGTCCTCTTTATCAATCTCAAAGCGCCAGATTCCTGCCAGATCACATGTCTGTCTTTTTTCCATCTGTTTCCTCCGCAAATATACCTTCCATCAAAATGATAAAGCTATGATACCACACAAAAAGGTACGATACAATGCAGGTTAGATGCTTCTTATATGCAAAAAAGACCACATTGTTTGCGGTCTCTTTAAACTGTGACAGAGCTGCGTCAAAAAAACGCCATAGCCGCTTTTGCAGCTTCTGGCGCCTTTTGCATAACTTTATTCCCATTTTATGTGTATCTGCACGTTTTATGTAATGCACATAAATTTAAACTCGCATCTATATCAGAATTTCTTTAATTCCTCCATATAAAGTTCAGCTATATATGCTGGACCATTACACCACAACTTTGTGTTCTCATCATACAGTGCTTTTCCAGTCTTTGAACACAGAAAATCTGTCAATACCTCTTTTCTGTCTTTTCCCGTCTCTTCTGCAATTTCTTCTGTCACCATAGTAATAAGAAGATCGATTGTATAATTTATTTTTTCTTTTGAAATTTTTACTTCAGCCATATCTTCTCACCTTTCACAAATTTCAGACACTTAATAGCAGCTTCTGTTTTGAAGCAATATTGATCTTTTAATTTATTAGGCAGTAACTGTCTGATACAAAAATCATCTGCTACCTTATCACCTGCAGTCCCAAAAACCCCGGCAAGATATGCGGTAAGAGTAGCGTTTGTTGCATCATCAGCAATCTTTCCTACAATGATATCATATTTTGCATTTCACGTTCAAACTCGGCAAGTTGTCGTTCTAAGCTAAACTATTTTGTTTAAGTTTCATTTGAGATCTGCCTATATTTTACTTTATTTGCACACTTTATTTTAGCTTACTGATTTTCTGTTGCCAAAGTGTTGCCATGTACCAATTATAATCACTCCCAACAGAAGAGTCAATCGTTCCTACTTCTTTTCATAATTCTATATGTGCAAAGGAATTGTTTCCAAATAACGCCTTTCTACATTTGCATGAACAACTCCATACTCTATCATCTCATCCCATGTTTCATCTCTTTTTAAAGATATTTCAAACCATTTACCTTTTAACATAACAAGCAATTTATCTTCACTAAAGGCATGACAGTACCATGTTTCTTTAATGTGCTGTTTCAACACATCCGCTACATCCGTGATTTTATGTTCCGCAACTTGATACTCGTTTATATGCCATACTGGATATTCATCTTCCGGCACATTTTCAATACGCTGTGACACAAAATATGAAGCCAAACTACATAATACATTTTTATTATCAATACTTTCTTCAATTATCCCCAGTCTATACATAACAATCTCCTTTTCTTAAGTATTGGTCATTTGCAACGCTTCCTTCAGCATAAAATACACATCCTGCACGCTATCAAAAGCATTCAAAATACAATTCAGCATATCTCTTCCGTAAAAAACATTACTTAGTTCATCTTCATGTACAAACGATATTTTCTTGCGTTCCAACCACTCCTGCAACACTGCGTTCTCATCCGGATAATATGCTCTTTTATATTTTTCTCCGCGTACTTCCAGTAATCCTGCCTTATTGAATTTTTCAATTATTTCTTTCGCATAATGTTTATTATCCAATATGTAATCTCGTATCTTCTCCATACCTCTTGCATCTAAATTATAAATATTCAATCCAAATTTATACCCTGTTAAAGAGGCATCAAAAAAGAACCCAAGGGCATTTTTCTTATTGGCTGTATCCAGCTTAAATCGAATATAGAAATATTCCTTTATGGGGGTGTCACTACAAAAGCGAGCATCATTATATGCCGAAGAAATACTTCTTCTCTTATTGGTTAGTAAATCACTGTCTATTTTACTAAAATAGCTATACAGTTCATAATACAATTCCTCCAGTGGATATTTCACACCTTCAAGATATAGTACTTGATTATCTTGATGAGTATTTTGCAGTTATTCGTGCTGATTGCCTGATAATAGCCTATTGTAGACTCATTAAAACCTTCAAACATCGTTTATCTTCCTATTCGCCAATTATTTCTAATTCATCCGGAAATTCTCGTATGACAAGGGCACAGGTATTGGTTAATCTGATGTTATCCTTTAGCGGATATTCTACCTTACCTCTCACTTCTCCATCCGGACAATGCACATCCAATCTTGTATTTATCAGCCCTAAATTTCCTACCAAATTATTTGAGAAAAGAAGGCTTCCGGCACTCACACCAATTACCATTCCATCCTGCTTAATATACTCCATTAAGGTTGTACTAAATCCGGTAGCATTTACTCTTTCAAGCAAATAAGTTGTATCCCCACCACACAAATATACCACATCATATTTCTGTAATTCAGCTATTTCCATTCCTGTGTGCAAATCAAAAACTTTAATATTTTTATTAGAAATACCACATTTTAATAAATCATTCATGCATTTCGGCAACACCTCTATTGCCCCTGCATCTATAGCTGCTGTAGGGATAAATAACGCCTTTACCTCTGACACAGCTTTTCCCAACATTTTCACAAAATAGTCTTTGATTTCTTCTGTTTCCAAACCTGCTGATGTTAATAATACTCTCATATCCGCTCCTATTCTGACCAATTCATTTCCCCGTCGGTAATTCCCATCTTCCGACATTCGTTGCATACATAATCTTTTTCTTTCTGATTGCCAATCTGATATTTCAATATTTTATTTTTGAAAACAATGTACTTCTCATTTCCAGCCTTAAAATCAACAAACCAATTTCCACCGTTATCCGGGTCATTCCCCATTACTTTGGATACTTGCTCTGGAAAATCCTTTTTATCACTGGTAAAAAACAATACCGTCCAATATTTCGGCTTTCCACCGGTATTCCATAATTCAATCTTATGTACATTCAGCAAGTCAATGATGGTATCATCTGTTACACTTTCTTTAATCAATACTCCTTCATATACTTCCTGCTTCTTCCCTTGAATTGCATTATTTCCACAAGTGTGCACTTCCTTAACTTCACTTAATGTCAATTCATCCTTTAACAACACATCCATGGAAACATGAAACAATTCTCCCAGTATTAACAATTTATCCGTTTCCGGCAACGCAATATCCGCTTCCCACTTGGATATGGATTGTCTGCTTACGTTACACTTTGCTGCAAGTTCTTCCTGCGTCATTCCATTTGCTTTTCGCAATTCGATTATTTTTTCAGACAACTTCATAAATGATTACCTCCTGCTATGTTTGATTTCGTCCATATAATCAATATCTTTCTATATCATGTTTATCTGTTTCAGGAGTTGTTCTTTCGTCTGCTCGATGGCATTGTGGTACACCTCCATCTGCCGGGGAAAGAACTCTTCGAGCCACGCGTCCTTCTCGATACGGTCGTGAATGAAGCGTATGGCCTGCTCCCGTTCGATCTCCACCGAGGCTTCCCCTTCCTCCCGGTTGTTGAACCATGCCTTCGTCCACCATCGGATTCCGGCACGGTCGGGATAGACGGAGACGATTCTCGGTATGTCGAAGCTCTGGATGTCGATGTCCAGCTCCGCCAACGGGTCGATGAGACCGCCGTGTGTTACTGCTTCGTCATGAAGTTTTTTTTTACGTCGCCGCCCGTCGTGGAGAGGTACACCTCATGCCGCAGGCAAGGTAGTTCAGGAAATCCGCTATCAGCAGGTTCTGCACCTTGCAGGCCAGCGGCATGGCCTTGCGCCCCAGTCCGAGCGGATTGGCGATGCTCGGCATCTGCTCGTAGAAATACTCCTTCACCGCGCCCATCATGAAGATATGGCGCAGCGACTGCTCCGTGTGTTCGGGCAGGCGGTACGCCCCATGCTGCAAATCCTCCATGTAGTGCGGTAGGAAGCGCAACATCAGCTCCTCGATTTCCCGCCTGTCTTTCTCGTAATCGGTTGCCGGTCCCGGTTCTGCCCCGTAGAGACCGGACGCCCCGTCCCCGACGGCTCCTGCAGCGCACGGATATTGCCGTACAGCATGGTCAGGAACTCCAGCGGGTTCAGCTCCTCGCCCTTGAAGCGGACTTCGACGTGCAGCCGCTCACCGCTCAAGGCTACCGTCTGCCCGGCCTTGACACGCTGCCCGAACTGGGCATAGACATTCGACAGGTGTCCGTATATCACTTCGTACTCACCGTAACGTATCGTCTGGCAGATGCCATGCACGGGGTCGTTGCCCACGCCCGATACGATACCGCTGGCCACTGCCGAAAGGATGTGGCACCGCACGTTGAAGTCGATGCGTGGTGAAAGAATTTCCCGCCCGTTTCCGGGTGCGTCTGCTCGCCGTAGCCGAGCGACATCTCCACGTCTTTTCCCTGCGGCTCCTCGAACGGCATACAGTAGCCGCTGTCGGAATGCAGGATCATTTCTTCTGTATATTTCATTGTTCCGTATTATTTTGTCCGTCTATCTTCTCATTCCGCCGCTCTGGGTCTGCTCCTCCGGGGAGAGCGCCGGTGCTGTGTCCTCGGCACACTCTCCTGCGGTGTCGTGCGGAGGACGCCCGCGTTGTTGCCGATGAGCAGCATTCCCAGGAATAACCCGGCGATCTTGCCCAGCCAGCCGCGTTGTCCGAACACGAGGAACGCTGCGGCGACCAGTCCCGCAATACTCAACCCCGACACGTTGCCACGGCCAAGGTTGCTGAAGAATCCGCCGAGCATGTCCATCAGGCCGCCCCCGGAGGTCGCCTGCATGAAATTCGACACGCCGTTCAACTGCGAGCCGGCGCCGCTTACCGCACTGCCTATCGCCGAGACGGTCTCCCCGGCCTTCTCCTTCAGTTCCCGGGCGTCATCGACCGTACTTGCAAGGACGTTCGTGGCGGGTTTGCCGACCACGGCCTCGCTGACGATACGTGCGACACTCGCGTCTGTGGTCAGCTTTTTCCAGCCCACATAGCCGAATGCACCGCCGATGGTGGCAGTCTTGACAGCCTGCCCCGCGCCCCGCAAGGCTCTGCGAAGGGTGCAGAACCGCATTGCCCATGTTTTTGCCGGCGGTTGCCGTGGCCTGTCCGGCACCCTTCATGGCCTTGCCGCCATATTTCAATATCGTATTCCAAAATCCCATATCGTTTGATTTTTTTAAGGTCTTACATTCTTTCCGTTCTGCCTCCAGCGGCGTTTGGCGGCTTCCACGATGCCTCGTTTGTCGGTAACGGGACGTGCGCCCCCGTCGATTTCACGCCAGATGTCGCCCATCGTGGTGTACTTCACCGCCTTGGTCAGCCGTTGCAGGGTCTTGTTCATCGTCTGGAGTTTCGGACGGATGCCGAAGACGATTTCCATGCGCTCCCGCTCCGTCATTTTATTGCCCGAGAGACAGGCCGTGCGTATGTCGTTCACGATTTCCACGCTGTTCAATATCATTTCCCTGTAAATCCGGTTCCGCCGCGTGGAAAGGGCGACAGCCAGGGCGTTGGTCGTGTTACGGCCCAGCTGTTTGGTAAAGTCGCCCATGTTGTCCGTCAGCCTCGCTATTTCGTGGTAGAAGCCGTAGATCTGTGCCGCGTAGCAGACAATCGAGCGGAACGAGTTCAGGTAGTTGTTGAACTCCCTCTGCAGGTCGGTCGTGGCCTCCACTTCCTCTTTCGTCCATAGATGTCCCGTGGTCTGCATCAGCATGACCTTCTCCTGGTTTTTCAGTTCCTTCTCCGCCTTTTCGGTATAGAGCAGGATCATGCCCGCCAGTACCGGGTCGTTCTGTGCCTGTACCTTCGGGATGCCGGTACACAGCAGCAGGATACATATCCAGATTGTCCGTTTCATAGGCATTCGGTTTTAGCGGACAAGGGCTGCCGACCTGCGCCAGCGGGACATGGCCATACGGGCCGCCTCGCCGTTGCTCCGGTCTATCATGCCCGCCGTTATATTGTTCCATACATCGTTGAACGTGTAATAGCGGATGCTCAGGTAGAGCAGGTGCAGCTTCCTGCTGAACGCCGATAGCTTGTCGTTCAGTTCCCACAGGGTTTTGCTCCGTTCCGCGCCCGTGAGCATGTTCTCCGTTCCGCCCTTGGCCACCGCGTCGTTCAGGAGCGTGAACACCGATACCAGTTCCGTGGCCGTTTCGATATAGAGGTTGTTCATGTTCATGCTGGCGACGATGCCCTGCGGGTTGTCCTTGACGGCCTTGCCCAGTTTCCCCAGCGTGAGGAATATCCGGACGCCGTCATTATAAAGGTGGGTACAGGCTTTCAGCGACGAGGCGTAACCGCTCGCCGTCTTGAGGTAGCTGTTGTACTGTTTCCCACCGGTGTAATGCGGTTGAACTCCGCCGCGATGGTATTTTGCAGCAGGGCTGTCTGCGTCTGACCCTTGATCTGTTTCTCGATTTGGCTGTTTATGACCTCGTTACCCTCGGCCAAAGCCGCCCATTCCAACGGATTGGACGCGGCGATCTGCGCCTTGGCCGGTTGCGGAAGCAGGCCGGCGAGCACGAGGGCCACTCCCAGGCTAATGATTCGTGATTTCATATATTCCCTTTTTTCGTTTGTTGTATTCCACCCGTTCGCGGATGAGCGGTACGATGTCGTTGCCGCGCCTGACCCCGGCAAGGTCGAGGCGTGGCGTGTTCCGGTCCATCGAGAGGATACGGACTGTCTTCAGGCCGCAAAGCTGTTGCAGGAGGCTCTGGTGTTCCTGAAAGTCCACGATACGGTACAGTTCTATATAATCCACCTTGCGGATGAAAACACCGTGCTCGCTGATGAACTGCTCCGGGCCGATACG
>ENA-OQCN01001174-OQCN01001174.1-human-gut-metagenome-genome-assembly--contig:-NODE-1174-length-13256-cov-4.227055_pt1 | contig 13256 bp, 13 predicted proteins | sample MGYA00242497_ERZ504576 | MGnify/ENA primary metagenome ERZ504576 (study PRJEB26092, sample SAMD00036296) | human gut metagenome | host: Homo sapiens | study: EMG produced TPA metagenomics assembly of...
TATTGTGCCGACGTACCTCCCCCGTAGCACTAAAAACCGTTATGGAAAGGGGCGTTTGGCATCTTTGGGGGAAAGATACCTGTCCGCCCCAGTCATAGCGTTGCACGAATGGTCATTACTTGACCGTGCATTATTATACTTGCCAGCACCGTTTTTTGTCTGCTCCAATGGGTAGGCTTTCAAATCCATTTAGCTGTTTTCTGAAAAGAAAAAGGGAGCTTGCTTCATCAGCAAACTCCCCGTGTGGCAGAGTATTATTTTTTTCGGCTCGAAAGAATCCCCAAAATACCAAAGATCAATCCAGTTACCAGAGATATTACCACTAAAACCAGAATGATAAAAGCTGAATCATTTCCGTTGAAGCCAAGTGCTGTTAAAGTATAGAGAAATACAAGAGTGAGCATCAAGCAAAAGATACCGAAAAGGAGTTTAGTGTTATCGCTCATATTTATCAGCCTCTCTCCTAATTAGCTCTAAGTGTGACCGGAGCTGCTGTGTACTTTGAATATAGAGTATTATTTTTCTGGCATAAAACGGTTTCCAAAATCAGCGGTCTTTTCCTTTTGATAGTAAATATATAATAGCCGCTCCAATAATGCTAACCGACATTACTACCCCGATGCCTGGATTGAAAAAAGCAAACCAAGTTCCAACTATTGCGCTAACAAGTCCAATCAAAACAGCAATAACAATTCTCATGATTTCACCTAATAGCTAAAAGTTTTCTGATTGCCTCGTTCGTCAGAGGAACCGAGATTTTTATTCATAGAATACTTTCTCTCAAAAAGGCACCTTATCTGTTTGGTTAGAGTTATTATATGAAATATCGCTTTTTGTGTCCGCTCCATAAAGGAGATTTTTTTACCCAAAAAGCAAGAGATTTTTTGAGTAAAAATCCAATCAGCAGGTTTTCCAATCCAAAGGGCAATATCAGCTCCCAAGCCATTGACTAAGGGCTTTTTTGTGAATATACTGGCGGCATGAACGATTAAACATCCTTTTAATTGTTCAGCATGTCAAACCAACCAAATCACAAAAAGAAAGGGGGCTATCTCCATGAAAAAGACAATTAAGCTGATTGACCTGGATTGTGGTCACTGTGCAGACAAAATCCAGAACGCCGTAAAGAAAATCGACGGTGTTACCAGCGTATCCGTCAACTTCCTGGGCCAGAAGATGGTTCTGGAAGCGCCGGATGACAAGTTTGATGCCGTCCTGGCCGAAGCAAAGGCACTGATTAAAAAGATCGAGCCGGATGTAACCGTCAAGGCGTAATAAAAGCCATCCACCGGCTGCCATCCCTGGTAGCCGGTGTTTTCATGAAAGGAGAACTTAACTTATGACACGAAAACAAAAGCATCTGCTTACACGCATCCTTGTGGCGGCGGTGCTGTTCCTTGCAGGCAGTCTGCTCCATCTCCCGAATATGTGGAGATGGGAGTATTCCTTGTCTGCTATGCAGTAGTTGGGTGGGATATTGTTTGGAAAGCAATTACGAACATTCTGCATGGGCAGGTGTTTGATGAAAATTTCCTGATGACGATTGCCACCATCGGCGCATTGATTTTAGGCGAACATTCAGAGGGTGTCGCCGTTATGCTGTTCTATCAGGTTGGAGAATGGTTCCAATCTTATGCGGTTTCCAAATCCAGAAAATCTATTGCCAGTCTGATGGATATTCGACCGGACTATGCGAACGTCGAACAGGACGGCAAACTGGTGCAGGTTGACCCTGACAAAGTTCAGATCGGTTCTGTTATCGTAGTAAAGCCGGGTGAACGTATCCCGTTGGATGGAACCATCATCAAAGGTTCTTCCGCTCTGGATACATCCGCCCTCACAGGCGAATCCATGCCTCGTGAGGTGGAACCGGGAATGGAGGTCATCAGCGGCTGCATCAATCAGACTGGTATCTTGACTATCCAGACAACAAAAGAGTTTGGGGAATCCACCGTAGCGAAAATCCTTGACCTGGTTGAAAATGCAAGCGATAAAAAAGGAAAAACCGAGAACTTTATTACACGCTTTGCCCGTTACTACACGCCTGCGGTGGTGTTTGCCGCCCTTGCGCTGGCAGTCCTGCCGCCGCTTATTACTGGGCAGGCGTTTGGCGTCTGGATTTACAGAGCCTTGACTTTCCTGGTTATTTCCTGTCCTTGTGCGCTGGTCATTTCCATCCCGCTTAGCTTCTTTGGCGGTATCGGCGGTGCTTCCAAGATTGGTGTTCTCGTAAAGGGCAGCAACTATCTGGAATCTCTGGCTCATGCCGAAGTTGTAGTCTTTGATAAGACTGGCACTTTGACCAAAGGATCTTTTGCGGTAAGTGAAATCCATCCCAATGGCATGAAAGAGGAAAAACTTCTGGAGCTGGCGGCATACGCAGAGGATTATTCCAACCATCCTATTTCGCTCTCGATCAAGAAAGCCTATGGGAAGAAAATCGACAACAGCCGTATTTCCAACGTGCAGGAAATTGCCGGTCATGGTGTGCAGGCTGTCATTGACGGCAAATCGGTTCTGGCTGGCAACGCCAAACTAATGGAAAAGGAACACATCAAGTACAAACCATCTGTTTCCATTGGTACAGTGGTTTATCTGGCCTGTGACGGAAAATATGCCGGGTGTATTGTCATCGAAGATGAAGTCAAGGAAGATGCACCGGCAGCTATTAAGCTGCTGAAATCTTCCGGTATCCGCAAAACTGTTATGCTGACCGGTGATGCAGATGCGGTTGGGCAAAAGGTAGCCGGCCGCCTTGGTCTGGATCAGGCATATACCGAACTGCTCCCGGCTGACAAGGTTGACCGTGTGGAAGATCTGCTGAAGCAGAAAAGCGAAAAGGGCAAGCTGGTCTTTGTCGGGGATGGTATCAATGATGCCCCTGTGCTGGCAAGAGCCGATGTAGGTATTGCTATGGGAGGTTTGGGTTCCGACGCTGCTATCGAAGCTGCCGACGTCGTTCTGATGACGGATGAACCGTCCAAGATTGCCGCCGTTATGAAGATTGCCCGTAAGACCATTGGTATTGCCAATCAGAACATCGTATTTGCCTGGGCGTTAAATTCCTGGTACTGGTTTTAGGCGCTTTGGGGTATGCAAATATGTGGGCGGCGGTATTCGCTGACGTAGGTGTTTCTGTCATCGCTATCCTGAACGCAATCCGGGCCATGCGTGTGAAGCAGCCGAATATGACTGCGTAAAGAAAATACAGGTTGGAGAATAAAAGCAGAAATGCGCCGCTGTTTTCTTCTGCGGCGCATTTCTCTATTACAAATCAGTCGGACATGATATTTCAAACAACGCATCTATGGAACGGTGCAGCAGCTTTGCCTGTGGCGTGTCGGCTAAAGAATAATAGACTTCCTTTCCGTCCCTCCGGCTGGATATAATGCCGCTTTTCTTTAGTATCCGCAGATGATGCGATACAGCCGGGGCACTCATATCAACAGCCGCCGCAATATTGCAGACACATTCGTCGCAATGGCACAAAAGCCATAATATCCGCAGGCGTGTCGGATCTCCAAGTTGCTGAAACAGAAAAGCTATATCTGTGAAGTCCTCTGTGTGAGGCATTTTATTTAAAACCCGTTCCATATTCTGCCCGTGGTTATGAGGTAAATTATAATGCGGCATAAGGCTCAGCTCCTTCCTGAAATAATGATACCTGCATCTATTTTATCTGTCAAACAGCTTATATAGATTGGAGAAAATACATGGACAAAACAGAAAAAATTGTTTCCGCAATTCCCAGCGCTGCCGAATTAGAGCAACTGGCTGAATTGCATAAGGCAATGGGCGACCATACCCGAATGCGAATCCTCTGGCATCTAACGCAGAAAGAATACTGCGTCAGTGATCTTGCCAAGGAAATCGGTGTTACAGAATCCGCTTTATCCCACCAACTCCGTGCATTGCGGATTGTTCGATTAGTCCGGTCACGCAAAGAGGGAAAGAAAGTAATCTATTCCTTGCAGGATGAACATATCGGATGGGTACTGGAAGAAACCTATGCCCATATTTCAGAAAGATGAAAAGGCAGCCCCTGCGTTGTGGGCAGGGGCTGCGCTGGGCGCTCGTTACAGGTTTTCGTAGGAAACCAACTGGCTCATCGGGATACGCTGGGAATCGAAACGATTGGTGTCAGCGTCCTCCTCATCTGAGTAGCCGACAACCAGGATATTGACCGGCTCCAAGTTGGCCGGGAGGTTAAATTCCTGCTTCAGCACATCAGGCTGGAAATAGCAAACCCATACCGTGCCAAGTCCCAGCTCTGTGGCCTGGAGCATCATGTGATCTGTCAAAATGGAAGCGTCGATGTCACCGCTCTGCTTCTTATCGAAAGGCCGTGTCCATGCCTTGTTGTGATCGGCGCACACGATGATTGCCATGGGCGCACCGTAGATGCCCGCTGCCTTGCTGATTTTGGCAAGGCCCTCCTCACTCTGAACGACAAGCAGATGAACCGGCTGGAGGTTCGCCGCAGTCGGAGCCACATGAGCGGCTTCCAAAATCTGCTCCAGCTTTTCCGGCTCAACTTTCTGGTTAGTGTAACTGCGTACCGAGTGACGTTTTTTTGCGATATTGATAAAATCCATAGTATGAAGTCCTTTCTGTAATCATGTATTGTGTCAAATCAACCGTTAAATTTATTGTAGCACTTAGAATGAAAACCGCAAGAATGCACTTTTTTGATAGGCACTATCCCAAAAGATAGCAGCTTGCGTGAAAGGAGTTATCTTAAATGAAATGCGAAACGAACCCAAATAACTGCCCTATTGAAGTAACATTGTCCTTAATCGGCGGCAAATATAAGCCGGTGATTCTCTGGTTTCTGATAGACCATCCCCTGCACTATGCTGAATTGCAGCGACTCATACCAAAAGCAACCCCTAAAATGCTCTCTCAACAGCTCCATGATCTGGAAAACAGTGGTATCATTCATCGTGAAGTTATACCGGAAAAGCCACCAAAGACTCTGTATTCCCTCACTGCTTTTGGCAAGAGCCTTATCCCTATTTTGGACGCAATGTGCCAATGGGGAAACAGTTATCTGGACGGGCTGGATGTTCAGGCACCATGCTGTCAAAATCATAACTCTCAATAATACAAAAATTGGATAATCGCCTTTTCATGGTAACTACCCGTATGTTGTGCTTTGTTAGAATGTGTTGTATCATAAGAACCAAACTGTCATAATATGAGCCAATAAATCTGGAATTTGTAAAGGAGATATAGAAAGAAAATTGAGAAATCAAATTTGGGATTGCCTAATATAATTACACAGCGCAACAAAGTCAACATCTGGACTTTTACCCAAAATATTTTTCAAGCTTTCTTCCGCCTTTTTATGCAGCTCCGGCTTTTTCAGATCATCCAGCAGAAAGAAAATGTTGAGCCGCCTGCCAATCGTAAAAAGAAGTTTTTCATCCGGGGATAAAGACAAAAACCGATCAATCGCCGATAGCATTTCCTGTTTCTCTGTCCGCAAATTGCCCCGGACTTCCAGAAGAAGATTGATGATGTGTTCATTTACATAGTAGCTGTCCATCGCTTGTAACTGCTGCAAAAACATCTTTTGCTCTATTACAATTTCTTCTTCTGATTGCAAGGTGAAAGAGCCATCACGGACGAACTCCCCCAGCTTGGATTCCGGTTTAATACCCGTAGCATGGACACGGATAAAATCAGGCTGGATCACGTTCAATGCTTTTGCCGTCTGGATCGCATTTTCTTCCGATAACTCTTTACCGCCGATCCCAAGCAATATAAACTCTGACAAAATCATGTCAGCGTCTTTTGCCATGCAGCCACTTCGTACAACCGTATCTGAATCGAATCCTTTATTTATTAGTCTCAATATCTGAGCTGAACCGGTTTCCATTCCGCAGTAGAGATGATTTAGTCCAGCTTGCCGGAGTATCTTTAACTCTGCTGGAGTTTTCCGAGTGATACTATCCGCACGGGCATAGGAAGTGATGTATTGAATGTCGGGGAAATACTGATTGATTGCGTCCAATATGCGAAGCAAATAATCTGTTTTCAACACCAGAGCATCCCCGTCCTGCAAGAAACAGGAATTGATTTTCTTGCCCTGATAAAACTGGGCTTGCTGTCTAATGTCCTCTATGGTTTCGTCGATGGGACGCATGGAAAACTGCATGGATTTATAAAGCCCACAGAAATAGCACTTATTCCAATGACATCCTCTTGTAACTCGTATCAGTAGGCTATTACTCTCAGAGGGCGGCGAATAGGCCCAATTTCTATATCTTTCATGAGTATATGTCCTTTCTATGTATTCATGTTTAGGGTATCATCCCGGACAAATCTAAACAAGAATGTACTTTTTGAAAGGCACTATCCTTTTGGAAAGTAGCAAGATGCGGTACACGGGAGCAAATAACGAAAGATTTTGCAAGCAATGGAAAGGGATATCCTTTTGCCCTCCGCCCCTTATAGCTGCTGGCAGAAGTTTATCCCTTTCCGCTTGTTGGGGAGTTCCCCAAGCCCCCGGCAGAGTGCTGGCGCAACTCTGACCGAACACCACAAAATTGTGATGGCTACGCTTCGCTTATAAAAGAAAAAACCGGAAGCTGGGCACTATGCCACAGCTTCCGGTTTTCCTAATACCTTAACGGTCTTGCTCCTGTTTCTTCTCTTGTTTCTGTTCTTTCTTTTCTTCTTGTTTAATCTGAAGCAGGCTGTCCACGTTGGACTTGACCGCCTGCAATTCCTGGTTTTCCTGCCGCAGCCGTTTGAAATCCTCATAGGCGGCTTTTTTCTTTGCCAGCAGATCAGTGTACTCCGCTTGCAGCACTTTGACGGTCGGCAGTTTTTTCACACCCAGGGCATCAAACGCCCGCTTCGCCGCTTCATGCAAAAGCAGATCTGTTTCATGGGCTGCCCTAAACGCCGGTTTATCCGCAGCTTTGGTTTTCCGATAAGCCAGATAGGTATTCCGGGTCTTGGCATAGTTGATGATATGCGTCTTTAAGGCTGCGATCTGTTCCATACGATGCTCCATCTGCTTGATGGAGATAGAAACCGTTTCAAAATCTGCCGCAGCCGTTTCCACTCTGGATGCCAGAACATCATACTCCGTGATACCATGCTCTGTAAGGTAGTTGAGGGTCTTTGCAGCCTCTTTCAGATTGTGAATCTTCATCCACCGCTCCATGCCGGGGCCACGCCCTTGCAAGCGGGCCTGAATGTCCATAAGCAGATTGATACGGGTATCCTTTTGCAGATTGACTTTCTTTTTACGGCGGGGCAACTGGGTCTTGCCAATGCGCTCTTGCAGAACTTCCAGCGTGTAGTCAGCCCCCAGTATCCGGGAACGGGTAAAACGCTCCTGACCCTGGGCACGAAATTTCAAAATCTTTTTACTCTGAACGACCTCATAGCCCTCCTGCCGCATAGCTTCCAAAAATTCATCAAAAGTCTTGACCGTAGGCAGTATCCGGTCAATATTTTTCCGCAAGAGATTTTTCCAACTCTTGCCGGTTTTCTCTGCCGCCCACTCTACATAGTGCTTGCCTTTTTCCTGGGGTTCTTCAATGATGTTCAGACCAAATTCCTGGCATATCCGGTCATTGGCTTTCCGCAGGGGGAGAAAGCTGTTTTTCACATTGTTGAACTTGTGGGAGCAGTCCAGAGCAGTGCTGTTAAATTCGATGTGATTATGGATATGCTTCTTATCCACATGAGTTGCCACAATGAATTGATGTTCCCCACCGGTAAACTCCATCGCCAGTTTATACCCCAGCTTATTGGCATCCTCCGGCGTGATGGTTCCCGGCTCAAAAGACTGAATAATCAGATAAGAAATCACATCCTGATCCGGGGCACGTTTGCGTCCGGTAGTGGCGGTATAAATCTGCTTGGATACCGCAAATTCCTGCCATGCCGTATCCGGGGAACACTGATAGCCAGTGACCAGTAAGCCGCCGTCTGTTTTCTCTGGATTCTTGTCATAGTCCAGCCGGTCTTTTAACGCAGCGGCAATGCTGCGTCCCTCGCTGGCATGGCGGGGTTTGAGTTTTGAGATTGCCATACAGCGGCTCCTTTCTGTCAAAAGTAAGGGCACGGCAGCTTGAAAATACTGCCGTGCCCGGTTGGGGTTATGCTGTTAAATTGCCTTTCGCATACTGTTTATATCGTCCACTCGTTCTGTCAGCCAGACAGCCGCCCCCGGCGGTTCATAAGTCCTCAAACTTGGAGAGCAGGGAGCTGAACGCTCCCCACAGTTCTCCGTATCTGGTTTTTAAATCTGCGATGTCCTCCTCATACAGATTGCCGGTGCTGTTCACACGCCTTGCGATCTGGTTCAAATTGTTGGAGCAGGTGCGCAGCAGGGCGGCCAGTTCCTTAACGTCTGTCATATCTACCCGGACAACGTAGCCGTCCACCGCCATTTTTCTGAGGTACGCCCTCTGGTTGTGCGTGCCGAGCAGTTCCATCTTTTTGTCAATAATCTCTTTTTCTTCGGGCGATACTTTGAAATACAAGGGAATGGTGCGCCCACTGCGTGGATTCATTAAATTGCCACCTCCATTTCTTTATCTTTCTTTGGTGCTGCACTGGCGGCGGACTCCACACCCATACGGCGCAAAAGCCGCTTGATGGAAGTCTTGCCGTCATGCTTTTGCCGTTCCCGGCTGTTTGGTTTGTCTTTGCCGCCGATATTTAACGCCACATTTAAGGCAGCCAGCCGCTCCGATTTTTCCGCAAGTTCCGCTTCCTGGGGGAATGGGCGCTTGACCTCAACCTTGGCGTCCTCCATCTGCTGGAGCAGGTTTCCAAGAACCGTCTGATGCTGTTCCAGGTTATCCCGCATTCCCTCCAGCACATTGTCCATACGGGTGATGTTGCCAAAGGGGTCGCTGCCCGGTTCAAAAGTATGGGAGCGGGTATGCTTCAAAGTAATCTGAAGCTTCGGGGACAGTCCGCTGTCGGATACCCATAACGTCATGGGGAACCCACGATATTCGCCCAGTTCTACCTTGTCGCTCAAATCTTTCAGGCTTTCAAACGCAGCGATGATCGCCTGGCCTGCTTCTTTCTTTTCGGTGTAAGTAGTGCCCATGACCGTCATGGAAAAATGCTCCTTATCCGGCGGCGTATGGGCTTCCAGGTGCCGGATGTCCGTTTCCAGGTCAGCAATCGTTTCCTGTTCCCGTTTGATTGCCTGGGGATAGAACTTAATCAGGTTATCCTCCAGGGCGTACCGCTGGCTTTCATGGTTGGCTTTTAACAGCTTTAGCTTCGTGACCTGCCCATCCAGTTCGGTCTTTTCCATAATCCTGGGGTCGCCGGATGCCAGCGCCTTAACTTCCGCATAGGAAAGGGCAGCTTCGTCCACATCCTCACAGGAGCGGGACGGGTTCTTGCCGCTCATAAGCTGGCCGATGAATTTCTGCTTGTTCTCGATCAGCCCCCAGTTATAGGCGTCAAAGGTTCCCTCCGTCACATACTTAAAGATTTTGACACTCTTAAACTGGTTGCCCTGGCGCAGAATGCGCCCCTCACGCTGTTCGATGTCCGCAGGCCGCCAGGGGCAGTCCAAATGGTGAAGCGCCGCAAGCCGTGTCTGGACGTTTGTGCCAGCCCCCATCTTGGAGGTGGAGCCTAAGAGAACACGCACCTGGCCTTTCCGCACTTTAGAAAACAGTTCCGCTTTCTGAACGTCGGTCTTTGCGTCATGGATAAAGGCGATCTGTTCCGGTGGAACGCCCTGTGCCATCAGCTTCTGTTTGATGTCATCGTACACATTAAAGGAGCCGTCCCCGTGGGGCGTGGAGAGGTCGCAGAAAACAAGCTGGGCACCTTTCTGGGGTTCCGTATCCCGCCAGACTTGCAGCACATTCCCCACACAGGCATTGACCTTGCTTTCCGGGTCGTCAGGCAGTTCAGGGTATGCCAGACGCTGATCCAGCGCCAGCTTCCTGCCGTCCGACGTAATCTTGAGCATATTGTCCTCCCTGGGTTCCACTAAGCGGTTTCTCACATCCTCCGCACGTTCCCCCAGTTCGGCAACCAGTTCTTTTTGAAATTCGCTGGGTTTTGTGACTACCGTGATATTTTCCGATGCCGGAACCGGCAGCTTTAACATTTCAGCAGTCTGGATGTCCGCCGCCTCTTTCCACATGGCCATCAGTTCCGGCAGGTTAAAGAACTTGGCAAACCGGGTCTTGGCACGGAAACCGCCGCCCTCCGGGGCCAGCTCCAGCGCCGTGACCGTTTCGCCAAATGCTGCCGCCCAGCTATCAAAATGGTCAAGGCCGGTTTCTTTTAGCAGGTCATATTGCAGGTAGCGCATCATGGTGTAAAGTTCCACCATGCTGTTGCTGACCGGGGTTCCGGTGGCAAACACCACGCCTTTCCCTCCGGTCAGATCGTCCAGATACCGGCACTTGGCAAACATATCACTGGATTTCTGGGCTTCGGACTGCCCGATACCGGCAACATTCCGCATTTTTGTTGTGAGGAAAAGATTTTTAAATCCGTGCGCCTCGTCCACAAACAGCTTATCCACACCCAGTTCCTCAAAAGTGACCACATCATCTTGCGGCTCTGGTCATTTAGCTTTTCCAGTTTTGCCTGCAAGGATTTCCGGGATTTTTCAAGCTGTTTGATGGTGTAGCGTTCACCGTTCTGGGCTTTGGCTTCCTCAATGCCGTCAATCACCTGGTCGATCTGCTCCCGCAGGATTGCTTTCTGCCGCTCCGGGGAGAGGGGGATTTTCTCAAACTGGGAATGCCCGATCACCACCGCATCATAATCGCCGGTGGCAATCCGGGAGCAAAATTTCTTCCGGTTCTGGGGTTCAAAGTCTTTCTTTGTGGCAACCAGCACTTTGGCACCGGGATAGAGCCGCAGAAAATCTGCGCCCCATTGTTCCGTCAGATGGTTAGGAACCACTACAAGGTTTTTCCGGCATAAGCCCAGTCGTTTGCCCTCCATAGCCGCCGCAATAATTTCAAAGGTCTTGCCAGCGCCCACACAGTGGGCAAGCAGGCTGTTCCCGCCGTAAAGCATCCGGGCAACGGCATTCTGCTGGTGAGAGCGCAGCTTGATTTCCGGTGTCATACCGGTAAAGCGGATATGGCTGCCGTCATATTCACGGGGTTTGATGCTGTTGAAGATCTCATTGTATTTCTGGCACAGCACTTCCCGGCGCTCCGGGTCTTCCATACCCAGGATTTAAAGGCTTCCCGCACCATTTCCTGTTTCTGCTGGGCCAGCATGGTTTCTTTCGTGTTGAGGACACGCTTTTCCGTGCCGTCTGCATCGTGGATGGTGTCATACACCCGGCAGTCCCGCAGATTTAAGCTGTCCTCAATGATGGCATAGGCGTTCTTGCGCTTGGTTCCGTAAGTCACATAGGCAAGGGTATTGTTCGTACTGTCACGGGTCTTGCCGCTGATGTTCCACTCGCCGGTAGCGGCGGAATACCGTGCGGCAATGGTATCGCCCCTGAGATAGCAGGGGTCTTTAAAAGTTCATAGGTAAACTGGGTGTAATACTTCGGGTCAATCCAGGTTGCGCCGATCCGCACATCAATCTCAGCCGCAGAGAGGTCTTTGGGCTGTGACTGCTCCAGTGCAGATACGTTGACCGCATACGCCGGGTCATGTTCCGCCGCAGCCCTGGCAGCCGCCAGCTTCTTCCGCACATTGCCGGAAAGGTACTCGTCAGCGTTTCCCAGCCCCCCAGCGGATGATCCAGCCCTTTTTCCGGTTCTTAAAGATCACGCCGGAGAGTTCCTTGGCAATCTCCAGTTCCTCACCGGGACGGTCTAATATCTCCGCCATAAAGGAAAGGTCAACCCCGGCCCGTTCCCCAATGGACACCGCCAGGGCTTCCACCGGGGTATCCACATGGTCAATGCGCTTTTCCTGGTTGATGGTGCGCTTGGAGAACATATCCGCTTTGCGCTCCAGGTTCCTGTCCTCGTCCAGCACTTCCAGGGAACATAACAGGCAGTAGGAGCTGTCCTGCTCAAACGCCCGCTTGTTGCCGGTGCTGTTGAGAAGCCCCCATTTTGCGGTGAAGCTGTCATAAGCCGAGTTCAGCCGTGTCTGAAGCTGTGCAATCTGCGCATCGGAACCGCCATTTAGCTGGGTTTCAATTAAGTTCCGGGTAATGTCCCGCAGGGCGATCATGCCCCGGATGCGTTCCTCCGTAGCAGCCGGGACTTCGACCGGAATCAGCCCGCCATCTTCCTTGTAGTAAAGTTTTCCGTTTGCTTCGGTGTAACTGAAATTGCGGACTTCGGCAGGGGCGTCCAGGGTTTCGGCATTCTGCTCCGGTGCAGCTGCTTCCTGCATCAGCAGGGCTTTGTCCGGTGCGCTTAAATTTGCCACCGCAGCGGCAAGCTGTTCTTTTAAGTCGGCATCCGGCAGCGGCTTGCAGGCGGTTTCCTGCCCGTAGGGGCCGCTTTCCCATACCATAGAACCCAGAACCATTTCCGGGTGCTGTTCAAAATATTTGTTGACGGGAATGCCGTCAGCGGACTGGGAAACGTCTACCCAGTCCGGCATCTGTTCCGGCGGTGCGGCCCGTTTCTGCAAAAAGATGATGTCGCTGGTCACTTCCGTACCGGCATTTTTAAACGCATTATCCGGCAGGCGGACAGCGCCCAAAAGGTCGGCTCTCTCTGCCAGGTATTCCCGGACGGCGGTGTTCGGCTTATCCAGTGTGCCTTTTGATGTGATAAATGCCACGATACCGCCTGGGCGCACTTTATCCAACGTCTTTCCAAAGAAATAATCGTGGATGAAAAAGTGCTGCTTATCATACCGGGCGTCGGCTATCTGGTAGTTGCCAAAGGGCACGTTGCCCACCGCCAAATCAAACCGGTTATCGGCAAAGTTGACACGCTCGAACCCGTCCACTGTGATATGCGCCTGGGGATAAAGCTGCTTGGCGATCCTGCCCGTGATGGAATCCAGTTCCACGCCGTAAAGGGCAGTATCTTTCATGGAATCCGGCACCATGCCAAAAAAAATTGCCGGTGCCCATCGCAGGCTCCAGCATGGTTTTTGGTTCTAAGCCATCTGCTCCACGGCATGATAAATGCTTTCAATGATGACCGGTGCGGTGTAATGGGCGTTTAGGGTCGAACCTCTGGCGGCTTCATATTCAGCCGGTGTTAAAAGCCCTTTCAGTTCGGCATATTCTGTTTTCCACTTTTCATCGGAACCGTCAAACGCCTGGGGAATGCCGCCCCAGCCCACATAACGGGACAGGGTTTC
>ENA-OQCN01001175-OQCN01001175.1-human-gut-metagenome-genome-assembly--contig:-NODE-1175-length-13239-cov-3.019372_pt1 | contig 13239 bp, 16 predicted proteins | sample MGYA00242497_ERZ504576 | MGnify/ENA primary metagenome ERZ504576 (study PRJEB26092, sample SAMD00036296) | human gut metagenome | host: Homo sapiens | study: EMG produced TPA metagenomics assembly of...
GCTTTACGCGGCATCACGAAGCAGTACAAGACTTTACCCTTGGACCGGTTGATATGACCGTGCCCGCGGCAGCATTGTCGGTCTGATCGGCGAGAACGGCGCAGGCAAGACGACGCTTTTGAAAATCCTCTGCGGCGTCAACCGGGCGGATGACGGCACGGTTGACCTGTTGGGCGGCTCCCCTGCCGATGCCGCCACTCGCGCTAAGATTGGCGTTGTGTTTGAGGATGCCTTTTTCTACGGGAGCTTCACCGCCGCGCAGGTCGCGCGCAGTCTGGCCGGAATGTACGGTGCGCGGTGGAATGCGGACAGCTTTTCCGCCTATCTGCGCCGCTTTGGTCTGGACGCAGGCAAGAAGCTCAAAGAGTACAGCCGCGGCATGCGGTTAAAACTGAGCCTGGCTGCGGCGCTGGCCCATGACCCCGAACTGCTGGTGCTGGACGAAGCCACCGCCGGTCTTGACCCGGTGGTGCGCGGTGCGCTGCTGGACCTGTTTTTGGAGTTCATCCAGGACGAGCGGCACAGCATTGTCATGAGCAGCCACATCACGGCGGACCTTGAGCAGATTGCGGATTCCATCGCGTACCTGCACAACGGACAGCTGCTGTTTCAGGAGAACAAGGATGACCTTTTGCAGGAATACGGCGTGCTGCACTGCGGTGAGGATGTACTGACTTCCCTGCCCGCCGTTGGTGGTGTTCACCAGGCGCGGGGCCTATGGGTGTGAAAGTCTGGTCAGGGAACGGCGCACCGTGCAGGAGCTTCTGCCGGAGGCGTCTGCGACGCGGCAAGGCTCGATGATATTATGCGGTTTTACAGCGGGAGGGATGCACAATGAAAGGGCTTTTGTATAAAGAATGGGCCACCCTGACAAGTTCCTACAAACAGACTGTATTTTTTATCGCGTTCCTCTACGGCGGCATCAGCATTCTGACTGGGCAGACCGGGATGGCCTATGCATTGCTCGTTGTATTTTCCATTCTGATCACCTCCACGATTTCGTTTGACGAGAACTCCCATTGGGACATCTACGCCCGCACGCTGCCCGTAACACCCGCACAGCTTGTGGGCAGCAAATACCTGTTTGGGCTGTGCGGGCTGGCGCTGGGCACAGTGTGTACGGTGCTGATCGTAGCGCTGAACAATGTGCTGCCGCCTCTGCTGTTCTGGCACACCGCGTATAAAGTACCGCCCCTCGAGTGTCTGGCAACCCTGCTGGCCTGCGGCAGCATGGCGCTGCTGTTGGTCGCGCTTTTGCTGCCGCTGTCCTATCGGTTCAACAGTGTCAAGGCCCGCAGCTGGTTGTTTCTGATCCTCGGTGTGCTCGGCGGTTGTATTGGGCTGGTCGCTTCCGTCTCGCCCGATTTGATGCAGCTGTTCAATGCCTCCGACGAAGTGCTGCTGACGGGGCTGGTTGCAGCGTTTGTGGGGCTGCTGGCGGTGTATTTTGTGAGCTATAAGGTATGCGTGGGGATTTATAAGCGGAAGGAATACTGAGTTCCTGCCGCAATGTGCCCGGGCGGATATGGAATCCGCCCCTACGTGTGTGGCTCCCCTGCGGGCGAGCAATGCTCGCCCCTACAAGGGAGGCTTTATAACAAAAATCCTGTGCCTTTTGCGGACACAGGATTTTTTAGTATGCACTTATTCGCAGCCCAGATAGGCTTTGCGGACCTCGATGTTGTTGGCGAGCTCGGTAGCCTCGCCTCCATCTTGATCGTGCCGGTCTCCAGAACATAAGCGCGGTTGGCGATCTCCAAGGCCATCTTTGCGTTCTGCTCCACCAGCAGCACGGTCACGCCGTTGCGGTTGACCTGGCGGATGATCTTGAAGATTTCCTTGACCAGCAGCGGGGACAGGCCCATGGACGGCTCGTCCAGCAGCAGCATTTTGGGCTTGCACATCAGTGCGCGGCCCATGGCCAGCATCTGCTGCTCGCCGCCGGAGAGCGTACCGGCGGGCTGGTTGCGGCGCTCCTTCAGACGCGGCAGCAGGTCAAAGACCATGTCGAAGTCATTCTGGATGGCCTCCTTGCCGTCGCGGCGTGTGTATGCGCCCATCTGCAGGTTCTGCTGCACGGTCAGGCCGCTGAACACGCGGCGGCCCTCCGGTACCTGCGCCAGGCCCAGGCGGATGATCTTGTGCGCCTCCATCTTGCTGATGGTCTGGCCGCAGTAGTCGATCTCGCCGCTCTGCAGCTTCAGCAGACCGGAGATCGCGTGCATCGTCGTGGTCTTGCCCGCGCCGTTCGCACCGATCAGGGTGACGATCTCGCCCTCATTGACATGGAACGAAATGTCCTTGATGGCGTGGATCGAGCCATAGTAAACATTGATATTTTTGACAGAAAGCATCTCGCCCATCGTCAGTCACCTCCCAGATATGCCGCAATGACCTTCGGGTTGTTGCGGATGGCTTTGCCGTCGCCGCGGGCAATCACACGGCCATAGTCCAGCACGGTGATCTCCTCGCAGATGCCCATGACAAAGTTCATATCGTGCTCGATGAGCAGGATGGCGACGCCGAACTGGTCGCGCACGCTGTGGATGGTGTGCATCAACTCCTCGGTCTCGTTGGGGTTCATACCGGCGGCGGGCTCGTCCAGCAACAACAGCTTCGGGTTCGTGGCCAGTGCGCGGGCAATTTCCAGCTTGCGCTGCTTGCCGTAGGGCAGCTGGCTGGCCTTGTAGTCAGCCTCCTTGTCCAGGTCAAAGATTTTGAGCAGCTTCATGGCCTCGCGGTTCATCTCGTGCTCTTTTTCTTTGTAAGCAGGCAGACGCAGGATGCCGGTCCACATATTGTACCTGATCTGGTTGTGCAGACCGACCTTGACGTTATCCAGCACCGTCATATCATTGAACAGGCGGATATTCTGGAAGGTACGTGCAATACCGGACTTGCTGATAAGCTCGGGGTTCTGGCCGGTAATGTCCTTGCCGTCCAGAATGATGTTGCCCTCGGTGGCTTATAGACGCCGGTCAGCATGTTAAAGACCGTCGTCTTGCCCGCGCCGTTGGGGCCGATCAGGCCGTACAGATGACCCTTTTCAATGGAAAGATCGAGCTGCGCAACGGCCTGCAGACCGCCGAACGCAATACCCAGGTTACTGACCTCCAGCAGTGCCATTTACGCCACCCCCTTTTTCTCTTTGTCTTTGGTACCCTTGCCCTCGGCATCCTCCTTGCGGAAGCGCGCGGTCAGGCGCTTGCGCAGGGCAATCATTTCGGGGCTCTGGTTGAAAATCATGACCACGATCAGCACGATGGCGTAGATCAGCATACGGTAGTCGTTCATGCTGCGCAGCAGCTCAGGCAGAACGGTCAGCACGGCGGCGGCGATGACCGAGCCGCGCAGGTTGCCGATGCCGCCCAGAACAACGAACACCAGAATTAAAATCGAGGTGTTGTAGTCGAACTTCTTCGCGACCAGCGAGGAGTAGTTCAGCGCGTAGAGCACGCCTGCAACGCCCGCAAAGACGGCGGAGGTCACAAACGCCATGAGCTTGTACTTCGTGATGGGGATGCCGACGGAGCGCGCGGCGATCTCGTTATCGCGGATGGCCTTGATGGCGCGGCCCGCGCGGGAGTTGACGAGGTTCAGAATGACCAGCAGCGTAATAATGACCAGCACGATGCCGATGGTGAAGGTGGACGCTTCTTGATGCCGGTGATGCCCATAGCGCCGTTGATCAGCACCTTGCCGTCTGCCTCCAGATTCAGGGAGGCGGAATCCTTCAGTGAGAAGTGCAGGCCGTGGGAATCCACGCCCAGATAACAAGCGTTCATAACGTTCTTGACGATCTCACCAAAAGCCAGCGTGACGATGGCCAGGTAGTCACCGGACAGACGCAGAACGGGGATGCCGACGAGCACGCCGAACAGACCTGCCACCGCGCCGCCGACCACGAAGGCCAGCAGCAGTGCAAGGGGCTGCGGGGCGTTTTCGGACATGACGACATAGACGAGCGTGCCGGAGAACGCGCCGACGCTCATGAAGCCGGCGTGGCCGAGGCTCAGTTCACCCAGCATACCGACGGTCAGGTTCAGCGAGACCGCCATAATGACATAGGCGCAGATGGGCACGAGCTGGCCGGAGAAGGAGTTTGTCAGCGCACCGGCGGCACTCAGAATTTGAATCAGGACATAGAAGCCGACGACAATGCCCAGCGTAATGACGTTGCTTTTGGTGGACTTTTTCATATTTTTCAACATAGCTGCCACCTCAAACCTTCACGTTGACCTTCTTGCCCAGCAGGCCGGTGGGCTTGACAATGAGCACCACGACCAGGACAAGAAATACGATAGCGTCAGACAGCTGGGTCGAAATGTAAGCCTTGCTCAGGTTCTCAATGATGCCCAGCAGGATACCGCCGAGGAACGCACCCGGGATAGAGCCGATGCCGCCAAAGACCGCGGCCACGAACGCCTTGATGCCGGGCATGGCGCCGGTGGTGGGCTGCAGGGTCGGATAGGACGAGCAGAGCAGCGCACCGGCACAGCGGCCAGCGCAGAGCCGATGGCAAAGGTCAGCGAGATCGTCGCGTTGACGTTGACGCCCATCAGCTGGGCGGCGCGCGGTCCTCCGACACAGCCAGCATGGCGTGGCCCGCGGGGGTGTTATTGACGAACCAGATCAGCACGACCATGATGACAATGCAGGCAATGATGGTCACGACGGTCTCTGCCGAGATGGTCAGCTGCCCGCCGAACAGACTGATGGGCTTGAGCCCGGAGACAACAGAGATAAAGCTCTTGGGGTTGGACGTCCAAGCCAGCTGGGCCACCTGCTGCAAAAGGTAGCTGACGCCGATGGCCGTAATCAGGACGGCCAGAGACGGGGCCTCACGCAGCGGGCGGTAGGCGACGCGCTCGATCGTAACGCCCAGAACGGTGCAGACGACCATCGAAAGGACAATGGCCAGCACGGGGTTCATACCCGCAGAGCCAAAGGCAAAGAACACAACATAGCTGCCAATCATGATAACGTCGCCGTGGGCGAAGTTCAACATCTTGGCAATGCCGTAGACCATCGTATAGCCCAGGGCGATCAGCGCGTAAACGCTGCCCAGACTGATACCGTTGATCAGGTAGGATAAAAATTGCATTGCGGAATACACCTCACTCTAACGTTTCCCCTGCTGATCGTTATACCGCAGGTAAGCAGGAAAATATGAATCCATAGTAGCACAAATCTGCGGGCAAAACAATGGGTTATCCTGTATTTCTACAAAAAACAAGTGTTTTTGTCGAGACCTGCTTCTACCAAACCAAAAAGGGCTGCCGAACCCTATGTCCGGCAGCCCCCATTGGCAGCGGAAAATTCAGTTTACGTGCGCCGTACCGGAATTACATAGCAGCGTAAGCGCCGTCCTTGATGACAACAGCCTTAGGAGCCTTGGAAACAGCACCGGAAGCGTCCCAGGTCATGCTGTCGCCGGTCAGACCATCGAAGCTCATGGTGGTGAACTGGGTCTTCAGCGCATCGCAGATGTCGGAGGCATCCATGTCGCCGTTGAGGCCGCCGGCCAGAACAGCCTCGTAGATGGCGTAAACAACGTCATAAGCGTCAGCCGCGAACTGGTTCGGGGTGTCGCCGTAGGCTTCCTTATAAGCAGAGACGAATGCCTGGGTCTTTTCATCCTGGGCGTCCGCAGCAAACGGAGTCAGCAGCATCAGGCCCTCGGCCAGAGAGGTGTCGAAGCCATCAATGGAGAGGATGCCGTCCATGCCGTCGCAGCCGAAGAAGACAGGCTCATAGCCGCTCTTGTTGGCAGCGATCAGGATCTGGGAGGCCTCCTGATAGTAGATGGGCAGGAAAACCAGATCAGCACCGGCCTCCTGGCACTTGGCAACCTGGGTGGACAGGTCGGACTTGTTATCAGCGGTAAATGCCTCAGCGGTAACGATCTCGAGGTTCTTGGCAGCAGCCTCAGCCTTGAACTTCTCATAGATACCGGAGGAGTAGGCGTCAGAGGAGTCATAGATGATGCCGACCTTGGTGCCGAGCTTGTTGTCGGCGATGTAGTCAGCAGAAGCAACGCCCTGGTTGGGGTCGGTAAAGCAGATCTGGAACACATTGTCGCCGCTCTCGATGACAGTGGGCGCAGAAGCGGAAGGCGTCATCATAAACAGGTTGTCATTGGCGGTCTCGGCGGCAACGGCAATGGACGGGGTGGTGGTGACGGGGCCTGCCAGAACCTGCAGCCCCCAGTCCTTCAAGGTGTTGTAGGCGTTGACGCTCTTCTCGGCGTCATGCTCATCGTCCTCGAACTTCCAATCAAAGACGTCGCTGCCGTTTGCGGCGTTGATCTCCTTGACGGCCAGCTCCTCAGCATTCTTGACAGCCTGACCATACACGCAGCGCCGCCGGTGACGGGGCCGATGCCGCCGATCTTGATGGGGGTGCCGGTGTAAGCGCCGGAGCCCTCACCGGCTGCCTCGGTAGTGGCAGCGGTGGAGGTGGAGGCAGCCTCAGAGGAGGATGCCGTATCGGTGGATGCGGAAGATCCGCAGGCGGCCAGGCTCAGAGCCATGGAAGCCGCCAGCACAGAGCTAACGAGTTTTTTCATAATAGTGTTCCCTCCTAGAAATAAAGCAACGGCACATAACGGTTCGCACAACCCCGTGCCGCTTCATTGACTAAATTATAAGCTTTTGTTTACAAAAATGCAATAAACCAAATCAACAGCGTTTTCTATGCTTTTTGACCGCTTTATGGGGAAGTTTCACAAATTTTGGTTACAAAATGTTATCAGCTTTACCTGTTGACATTTTAGTAAGACTTTTTGGGATAAAGGCTTGCAAAATCCGCCATAATTTGTCATAATAGAGTGAAACTGAGTTTGTGAAAGGGGCATCATCGCAGATGAAACTTTTGGAGGAACGTATTATGCAGGAAGGCCAGGTTCGTCCCGGCAATGTCCTGAAGGTCGACTGCTTTCTGAACCACCAGCTGGACGTAGACCTGCTGGACAAGGTCGGCGAGGAGTTCTACCGCATCTTCAAGGACGACGGCATCAACAAGATTCTGACCATCGAGGCATCCGGCATCGCCATCGCCTGCATGACCGCGCGGCATTTCAACGTGCCTGTCGTCTTTGCCAAGAAGGCCAAGAGCAAGAACATTGACGGCGAGGTCTACACCTCCACCGTTCATTCCTACACCTATGGCCGTGATTATGACATCACGCTGTCCAAGAAGTTTCTCTCCCCCTCTGACAAGGTGCTGATTCTGGACGACTTCCTCGCCAACGGCAAGGCCATGAAGGGTCTGCTGGATGTCTGCGCGCAGGCAGGTGCGACCGTCGGCGCATCGGCATCTGCATTGAGAAGGGCTTCCAGCCGGGCGGCGCCGAGCTGCGCGCTGCCGGCTACAAGCTGGCCAGCCTGGCCATCGTCGATACGATGACCGACGACCAGCTGACGTTCCGTGAGCAGTAAGCTTTTCTCTGATTTTACGTATGGCACAAAAATTCCCGGGCCGTGAAAGTGGCCCGGGAATTTTTATTTCAGATGTCCAGAAGCAGAGATCACCTGCCCAGAGAAGCCAGATAAGCAGCATTCTGCGCAGCCAGCGCAGGCCATGACTGTCTGTTCAGATTTTTCATACGTCTCACCAACCAAAAACCGCCTGCGCGGTGCGCAGGCGGTCAATGCCTTATGTGGTTACATCAGCTTGATGGCAGCAGCAACTTCAGCAGCGAAGTCCTCGTTGCGCTTCTCCAGGCCCTCGCCCTTGGTGAAGTGGGTGAAGGAAGCGATCTTGATGTCGCCGCCCAGAGCCTTCGCGGTGTCGGCAACGTACTTCTTGACGTCCATGCCGCCGTCCTTGATGAAGGCCTGGTCGACCAGGCAGGCTTCCTTGTAGAACTTGCCCAGCTTGCCGATAGCCATCTTCTCCTTGATAGCGTCGGGCTTGTTGGCAGTCTTGGGATCGTTGGCCATCTGAGCCAGAACGATCTCCTTCTCCTTGGCCAGAACGTCCTCGGGCACGTCGGACTCGTTCAGGTAGCTGGGGTTAGCAGCAGCGACCTGCATGGCGATGTCCTTGCCGAAGGCAGCGAACTCGGGCTTGGCAGCGACGTCGTCAGAGGTCTCGAACTTGACGATGACGCCGTGGGTGCCGCCGCCATGGACATAGGCAGCGCAGTGGCCCTCATAGCGGGCAAAGCGGCGAACCTTGATGTTCTCCTTGATGACGAGGATCAGAGCCTTCAGGCATCGTCAACCGTGCCGTCGCCCATCTTGCAGGCCATCAGGGCCTCAACATCGGCGGGGTTCTCGTCAGCAACGACCTTGGCCAGGTTCTTGGTGAAGTCAACAAACTTGTCGTTCTTGGCGACGAAGTCGGTCTCGGCGTTGACCTCAACGACAACAGCGCAGTTGTCGAAGGAAACGGCATAGACCATGCCCTCGGCGGCGATGCGGCCAGCCTTCTTGTTGGCTGCAGCCAGGCCCTGCTCGCGCAGGATCTCGATAGCCTTCTCGAAGTCGCCGTCAGCCTGGGTCAGTGCCTTCTTGCACTCCATCATGCCGCAGTCGGTCTGCTTACGCAGCTCCATAACGTCTTTTGCAGAAATAGCCATAGTGCTCAATGTCCTTTCTGAATTGTAGGGAGTAAATCAATCCTCTTTGGTCTCGGCGGCGGGAGCGTCCTGAACGCCTGCTTGCCCTCCAGCACAGCGCTGGCCATGGCACCGGAGATCAGCTTGACAGCGCGGATAGCGTCGTCGTTGCCGGGGATGACGTAGTCGATCTCATCGGGATCGCAGTTGGTATCAACGATAGCAACAATGGGGATGTTCAGCTTGCGGGCCTCGGAGACAGCGATGCGCTCCTTGTGGGGGTCAACGATGAACATAGCCTTCGGCAGAGCCTTCATGTTCTTGACGCCGCCCAGGTACTTGTCCAGCTTGGCCATCTCGAGCTCGAGCTTGACGACTTCCTTCTTGGGCAGCAGGTCGAACGTGCCGTCCTCCTGCATGGTCTTGAGCTGCTCCATACGGTCGATGCGCTTACGGATGGTGCGGAAGTTGGTCATCATGCCGCCCAGCCAGCGAGCGTTGACATAGTGCATGCCGCAGCGGGTAGCCTCGTCACGGATGGACTCCTGAGCCTGCTTCTTGGTGCCGACGAACAGGATCTCGCCGCCCTGTGCAGCGGTGTCGCGGACGAAGTTGTAAGCCTCATCGAGCTTCTTCACGGTCTTCTGCAGGTCAATGATGTAGATACCATTGCGCTCGGTGAAGATGTACTTAGCCATCTTGGGGTTCCAGCGGCGGGTCTGGTGGCCGAAGTGGACACCGGCCTCGAGAAGCTGTTTCATAGATACGACTGCCATTGTTTGTTTCCTCCAAAAAATTTAGTTTGTACCCTCCGCACTGCGGGGTTTCTGTTTTCTAACCCTTTTGACGTGTTACCGCAAAAAAGGCACAAAAAAACAGCGCAATGCGTGTGTATTGCCTTAGTATAGTACCATACCCCGGCGCAAATTGCAAGGGGTTTTTGAAAATTTATCGTTGCAGGTGTGTTTTTAACGTGCTATGATACAGGCAGAGACGATACTGTGAAGTGTTTCCAACGGGAGCAACGGGGGTGCCGGGATGGTCATTTGGATCAGCATTTATTTCATCGGGGTCTTTGTGTGCGGCCTTGTCCAGCTGTACACGCAGCATCTGCGCCTTGTCGGCGTGGACCGCCGCCGCTGGCACCATCCGCCGCCGGAGCGCAGCCCTATAAGCCCATTGAGGTCTGGTGGATGTTCAGCCGCGGGGAGTTTGCCGCGTTTTTGCTGAACTGCTTTGCCGTGCCCGGGCTTCTGCTGCTCACCTTCCCGCTGGGTGGTACATCGGCGGCGACGCAGCCAGCCTTATCACGGGGCTTGGCGTACTGTTTTTTGTGCTGTTCATCTCCCCCATTGCCGAGCGTCTGATCGACGGGTTTTGATTTTTCCGCATATTCATATTTAAACTAAAAGAAAAGACCTGTCAGATTTCTCTGACAGGTCTTTATGGTGGAGAATACCGGGATCGAACCGGTGACCTCTTGCATGCCATGCAAGCGCTCTCCCAGCTGAGCTAATCCCCCATAGCTGGCGTCGCTTTGAAGCGTTTGTGTTTCGTGCGTTCCTGACGACGCCATTTATTATAGCAAACCGTTTTTCAAATGTCAAGCGGTTTTTTGAAATTATTTTAGGATTTTTTAATCGTTGCTTCTGCGGCCCAGCATACGCAGGATATACAGGAAGATGTTGATGAAATCAAGGTAGAGGTTCAGCGCACCGATGATGGAGGACTTGTGCAGCATGGCCGCGTCTCCGCCGAAGTAGGAGTAGTAGTATTTCAGCATCTGGGTGTCATAGGCGGTCAGGCCCATGAAGATCAGCAGACCGACGGCGCAGAGCACAAGGTCCATGATGCCGAAGCCAAAGCCAAACAGGCTGAACAGCCCGCCCACCAGACCGCAGACGATCAGGCAACCAGACCGCCCATGAGCTTGGGGCCCCAGCCGGTCAGGTCACGGTTGGTGACGTTGCCGTACACCGCCATAACGCCGAAGTAGACCGCACCGACGAGGAACGCCAGAATCAGGCTGCCGAAGTCATACGCGAGGAAGATGGAGCTCAAATTCAGGCCGTTGAGCACCGCGTAGGCGAAGAAGATGCCCGTGGCCGTGGACGGCTGCAGCGTCTGCACCCGGGCCGACAGCACGAACACCAGCACCAGCTCCGCGATGGAGGTCAGGATGAACAGGCCCGAGGTGATGAGCGGGTAGATCAGCCCCGTCGTCACTGCGCCGATGCCGACCAGGAACGTGACCAGCAGACCGGCAAACATCCAGCCGAAGGTCTTGGACAGAAACTCGGAAAGCGTACCAAAGGGGCTTTCCGCATACGAAATATCAGAATAATTGCGATTCATAGTTGCAATCCCCTTTCTCTAGGCAGTATTATAGCGTGTTTTTCACCGTAAATCATCAAGAAATTGTGAAATTTGCTTCTTTTTAAAACTATAGTCAGGCAGTGCTTTCTGTGCTATAATAGCAAATAATGCTTTCCGTTTACATTTATATAAAGGGATGTGATTTTTATGACAGCAGCCGAAATCGAGGCCCTGGGCGGTTACTACGGTGCCACCCCGCGCCCCGACGATTTTGAGAGCTTCTGGCAGGCGCGGATGGCCGAGGCTGACGCGGTGCCGCTGCACTACACCGTCACCCAGGCGCAGGAGGTCCCGAGCTGGGACAGCTGCGAGTTTCTGGACCTGTGGTTCACCGGCATGGAGGGCGCACGCCTTTACGCAAAGTTTTTACGCCCGCGCCGGAGCGAGCCGATGCCGCTGGTTCTGCAGTTTCACGGCTATCCCGGCGCATCCCGCAGCTTTGCCGAGCAGGCGTCGTTCGCAGGCATGGGCATGGCGCTGATCGCCATGGACTGCCCCGGTCAGGCCGGCTACAGTGAGGATGTCGGCGGCTTTTTGGGCACACCGTGTCCGGGCATATCATTGCCGGGCTGGACGGCCCGCCGGAGCGGATGTACTATGTGCGGCTGCACCAGAACATCCGCATCCTCTGCCGCCTGGTGCGGGAGCTGGACGGCATCGACACGAGCCGTGTCTTTGTCAACGGCGGTTCGCAGGGCGGCGGGCTGGGTCTGGCCTGTGCGGCGCTGAACCCGGAGCTTATTGACCGCGCGGCCATCCTCTACCCGTTTTTGAGCGATTTCAAGCTCGTGTGGGACCTTGGCGCGGACGAGATCGCCTATGAGGGTCTGCGCTACTACGCCCGCTGGTTTGACGCCGACGAGCACCAGCAGGACCGGTGGTTCCGCCAGCTGGGCTACATCGACAGCAAAAACTTTGCGCCGATGGTCCGCTGCCCGGTGCTGTTCGGCACGGGATTGGATGACGTTATCTGCCCGCCGCAGACCCAGTGCGCCGTGTACAACAATCTGCACTGCGCCAAGAAGCGGTATCTCTTCCCCGGGTACGGACATGAGGAGATCCCGGAATTTGACGATATGCTGCTGGACTTTTTCACCAGCAAGGAGGCTGTGCTATGACCATCACAGAGCAAAAGGCATTTCTGCGCAGCTACACCGGGCAGGCACAGGCCCCCGCTGATTTTGCGCAGCGCTGGCAGGAGACTGCAGCGGCACTGCCCCCCGCGGTAAGCTGTGCGCCCGTCGCGTTCGGCAACCCCTGCGGCGTGTATGAGCGGCTGACCGTCACCTTTGACGGGCGCAGCGTCACGGCCCGGGTCATCCACCCCGCCGCGGGCGGCGTGCATCCGCTGCTGCTGATGTACCACGACCTGAACCGCGGCGTGCGCGGCTGGCACCATATGACGCGGTTTCTGGCGCTGGGCTTCGGAGTTGTCGCTCTGGAGGCCGAGCCGTTCCGGGAGGATTGGAAGATGCAGCCCGCACAGGCGGCTTTCCGGCAGCGCTATCTCGACGCGCTGGCCGTGGCAAAGGCCGCGCTGGCGCTGCGTGGGTGGATATAGGCCGCGTGTACACGTTTGGCGAGGGCTTCGGCGGCGGACTGGCGCTGCTGGCAGCGTCGCTCTGCCTGCAGTGTCCCGCTGCGCAGCGCTGAATCCGCTGCCGGGAGATTTTGCCGGCCTTGGTCTGCCCGGATACGACGAGTTGGATGCAGCGAATTTCGCACCGCACTGCCGTGCCGAGGTGCTGTTGGGCACCTGTCTGATGGACGAGTACGCCCCGCCCAAGGGTCAGGCCGCGATTTACAACCGCCTGACCTGTCCTAAGCAGTGGAAGCTCTACCCCAAATACGTGCATGAGCGCGTCAACTTTTTTGAAAATCAGATGCTGTGCTTCTTCAAGGACGGCATCCCGGAAACATAAGGTACACCATGTCTGAAGCAACACCGTTCGGCATCTATCTGCACATTCCCTACTGCAAGGCAAAATGTCGCTACTGCGATTTTTATTCAGCCCCCGGTGCGCGCGGCGTGCCGCAGAGCTACGTGGACGCGCTGCTGCGGGAACTGGCGAAAAACACCCGCCGCCCCGACACGCTGTACTTTGGCGGCGGCACACCGGCATTGCTGGTGCCCGCGCAGGCGGCGGCTTTGATCGAGGCTGCCAATCCACTGCCCGGCGCGGAGATCACGCTGGAGGCCAACCCCGATGTTGTCACACCGGAGACGCTGCGGGGCTTCCGGGCAGCAGGCGTGACCCGCATCAGCTTTGGCGTGCAGAGCGCCGACGACGCGCAGCTGC
>ENA-OQCN01001178-OQCN01001178.1-human-gut-metagenome-genome-assembly--contig:-NODE-1178-length-13220-cov-2.391125_pt1 | contig 13220 bp, 26 predicted proteins | sample MGYA00242497_ERZ504576 | MGnify/ENA primary metagenome ERZ504576 (study PRJEB26092, sample SAMD00036296) | human gut metagenome | host: Homo sapiens | study: EMG produced TPA metagenomics assembly of...
CTGCGGCAATGGAATTTTGGCTTGTATGTCTCGGGATTTTGGCATATTCATGCCAAACACCTCGCGGGATAGTGGTATGTGAACAGTAACGAATCTTCACTATGGCAATGAAATTTCGCCTTGTATGAGCACGGTTTTATGAGCATGACATAAAATATAATGTAAACAGTTTTCAGAGAAGGGAATTATATATGGAAAATTATCGGATGGGATGTTCCGGCAACCGCCCTTATAACCGTACCTGCGGTATGAATATGCCTCAGCCTTCAAATAGAAATATGAACAGTTCCGAATGCTCTGTCAGAAACACGACAGGCTGTAGCTGTACTATACCGGGTGTCAAAGAAAAAAACATGAAATGTTTTCGCATCTTCAGTATCTGGAACCTGCAATGGCATATGTTCCCTGCCAGAAGTTTACAGAGAATTTCCCACTGCAGTATGCATTAAATGCAGGAACCATTTTCCCACAGTTATGCAAACCATTTTGTGGAAAGAGAGGTATTCGAAGATGAAAACAGATTGCTCCCAAAAACAGTTATTAAACCGTATCGATCAGGTCAGTTTCGCAGTCAATGATATGACTCTGTACCTTGACACACATCCCTGTGATGAAAAGGCTCTGACTTACTGTCACGAACTTGTGCAGGAACGAAAAAAGCTATTAAAAGAATACGCCGAAGCATATGGTCCCCTGATTATTGACATTACAGATCAGACCGGAGAATCCATCTGGAAATGGATGGAACAGCCATTCCCATGGGAAAAGGAAGGAGCGTGCAGATAATTTATGTGGAATTATGAAAAAAGGCTTCAATATCCGATCAATATCACACAACCCAATGCAAAAATTGCACAGTATATCATGAGCCAGTACGGTGGCCCGGATAGCAATACCCTATAATATAAAAATACCGAAAAATGATACAATATCTTATGGGTAAGGGTACTCATTGTACCCATACTCTTTTTTTATTTATATTTACTTTAAATCGCAATTAAATCTTTCCAAGTAGCAGATCCGCAAATACCATCCACTTCCAGAACTTCTTTTCTGGATTCCTGATAAGCTTTCAGAGCGTAAATCGTGTTTGCATCTGCTGTCCATGTAAGTTTCAGGGCTTTGCCGTTTTTGCCTTTAAAGCCTCTGGCTCTTAATATTTCCTGTAAGAGAAGCACAGATGTATTTTTGTCTCCTGCTTTTACTGTCTCTGGGTTAAACATGTAGCTGCCTCCTTCTGGGTTTGTTGTCTTGTCTGTTTCATCTTTATCTGCAGATAAAACAATTAAATAGTCCGGTGTACAAAATTTGTCCCCGGAAGATTACTGTTGTAATAGCTCTTCTGGCACACCCCGCCACCATTTGCCACGATACCGGATGCTCCGGAAGTATTTCCCTCAATCGTCCAGAACCTGTCTCCGGCTACTTTTGTTACAAAGCCGGTGTGGGTAAATGTATCGCCGTGTTTAAATATAACAATATCTCCAACTTTTGGATTGGCATTTTTTACAAATAAGACGCCTAAGGTTGGGCAGTATACATACGGCCAGTGTTTTAAGAGTTTCTTTGCATTATCCAGACCAAAAGCTTTCATGAAACACCAGGAGATAAACGCTGCGCACCAGGGCTGCCCTGATAGGATGGTTTTATATCTCTCCAATATTTTGTATAGTTTGCTGATCCGGCATTTCCAGTCTTGCTGTCAAGCTGGCTGTTATTTTTCTTTTCCAGGTACCCGATCTCTTCTTCTGCAATTCCCAGAACTACGTTGATAGCTTCACTCTTTGTCATGACTGCGTTTTCCTTTTTATATCTTTTGCTTTCGTTATAATCTTTGTAAAATATATTTCTATCTACAGTTCCGCTGATGCCAGGTATCTTTGCTTTACTGGAATACTGCCAGCCCACACCAAGTCCGGCCGGAGTCGTTCCTGTAAAGTACCGTTATCTGATGCCGGATAACGTGCAATCCAGAAATCGTATTTTTTCAGATGGCTACAAATTACATTCAGGTACCAATCCACATTGCAATAAATACCAAATTTATATCCCGCTGCGTGATAATCTTTTCGAATGCTTCTGCCAATTTATGGATCTGTTCAGCTCCGAGGCTTCTCTGATTATTCCATTCCAGATCCAGCCAGACCGGATACTGCAGTTTTCGCCCGTTCAGAACTTCCACGACCTTCTTGGCTTCGCTCTGTATCTCTGCAACTGTCATAGCATAGGAATACTTATATGCCCCAACCGGGATATTGTATTTCCGGCATTCAGAGAAGTTCTGCTCAAAGTAGCTATCTATCACGTTTCCCACTTCTGTAATCCGCAGGATTGCGAACCCCATGCCGTAATCAGCAACTGTTTTCCAGTCAATTTTCCCTTGCCAGGCAGATACATCAATTCCTCTTATTTCCATGTCCGTCTCCTTTCATAGAGCGAAAAGGGATGGTTTCTCATCCCTTATTCGTCTTTATTTGCCTGTTTTACAATCTGGTTCACGTATGTAGAAAGACCGGCAATCAGTATTCCCTGTGTAATCGCTGTAAAAATTGCCATTGCAATATCCTGTCCGGTACCGCAGGTGCAGGTGGCAAACACATAGATTGCGCAGATTGCAATGCTGATCCCGCCAAGGATGAGCGGGATGTACTTATCCTTTACTGCCTGTGCCTGCTTTAATGCCATCCCTACGAAATATAAGGCAATTGCTACTACGATGAGTTCCGGCTTTACATAGTTTGTGATCTGCTCCATGTTTATTCCTCACTTTCCTGTTCTTCCGGCATTGCCAGAAGCTTATGATATAATTCTGTTGCTACATCATTCCCGCCTAAGTTATGATATGCGCAATATACTTTTTTGATAGATTCTTTTGCGTAGATTGGACAATACTTCCGGTCCTTATACTTATTGTAATTTCCTACAATGCTCTCTCTGAGAAGTGACTGTACCCCTTCCGCAATTGCAGCATTCTTTTTCTGTTCTTCTTTAAGCCGTTTGGATACTACCCTGTATCCCATCCCAAGCAGTGCTGATATAATCGCAAACAGCCATTCGACCCAGTGAATCTGTATGTAATTAATAAGTTCCACTCATTCTTTCCCTTTCTCCGTTTTTGCGCCGGCGCAATTTAAAAGAGGCAGTGCGTCCCTTATTTGCACCACCCCTTTTGTAACTTTCTCACGCCGCTTCCAGCGCATCCAGGCACTCTCCTACTACAGCACGAAGGTTAAATAAATTCGGCACCTGTTCTCTTATGTATACTCCAGTAAGTACCAGAGATACCCATGTTTTTACAAGACCACTGTTCTTTGTAAACTTCATTTGTCAGTTCCTCCTTTCTCTAGAATTTTATAAACAACCTCACGCAGGTTTCCGATATTCGGTACCTGGTCTTTTGAGTATTGTTCGCTTTCTACTAACCGAACCCATGTTTTTACTAAGCCGGAATTTTCATTGAATATCATTCTTCTGTTCCTCCATCATCTGCGCTACGATCATACTCAGTTCTCCAATTGCGCTGTCATTTTGTTCCTGCATCTGTGCAAGCATAATGCTTAATTCTCCGATTGCGCTGTCACTTTGTTCTTGCTGTCGTGACTTTTTACATTTTTCTGTTTCCTGTACTGTTCGCATTACAGCACCCCCATTCCGATCGATTTAAGAGAAATCTCTTCTGTCGAATTATTCGCTGTCACTTCCACTTTTGTGGCTACAGCCCACTTATCTGCAGTCTTTTCATTATTTGCGAAGGTATGGTTTCCTGCGGAGTCTGGTGCATATACCTCCCATGCCGGCTCGCTGTCGTTTGCATTGTTGCATACCTGAATATCTTTTGTGACTTTATCGTCCGCAACAAGTTCAAGTAAAACTATGATTTTTTCAGCTTTGTTTTCCGTTTCCCATGGATGTGTTTTTACTTCCAGAACAGTTCCGATTTTTACACAAATTGCAGGGGACGCGACATCCATCTCGCTTCCAGAGTCCGTCGCTACTGCCCGGATATATTTTTCCCCGCTCATTCCTGTAACATTAATGCGGAACAGACTATTGAGATCCTCATTTAGCGCAGAAACAACCTGTGTCCAGCCGTTATCTGTTTTCTTCTCCATCTGTGAGAATTCTTTCAGATTCTCTGTCATTTCTTCGTTATCTGCTGTCTGGATCCTAATTGTCTGTGTGTCTCCTTCGGCATCCTTACCAATTTTGAATTCCACGTAAAAACTGCTTTCCCTGCGCTCTCCGCTTAATGGGTTTGTGATTATCGGAGCTTCCGCAGGCCCGTTTATTTTTGTGAACGTATAGGTTGCTGTTGCAGTTTCATTCCAGATATCTGTTGCTGTGATTGTTACCGTATGCGTTCCCGGTCCCAGTTCTGGCCAGTATGCGCTTAATTCACACGTCCTTGTGCCGCTCTGCTGATTCGTATATCGTTCTTTTTCTACATTGTCCACTTTTACAACTACTGTAAGTGGATTATCATCTGAGTCATTGATCGTATACTCTATATCCTGAGCAGTCTTTAAATCTCCCAGATTAGATTCGTTCGGTGCGATCGTCGGAGCATTGTTAATCTTTTTGAAGGTATATGTAACAGTTGTTACTGCGTTTTTGGAGTCTATCGCAGTTATTTTTATCGTATGATTTCCTAGTGACATATCGTCCCAGTATTTGCTCATCTGAAATGTATATGATTGTCCTGTCTGGTTTTTGTAGGATTCTTTCTGTGTTCCATCTACATCGACAGCTACACCAAATGTGTCTCCGTCGGAATCCGATACGGAATATGGAATGTTCTGCGGTTTATTCAGATCACCGAAGCTTTTGCTGGCTGGGGTAATCTGTGGGGCAGCATTCAGTACGCGGAGGGCGGGGCGCCAGCCGATGTCGTTGTAGTAATTGTTGGAGTAGTAGTAAGTCCAGTAACGCGCGCCACTGCAGCCACGAGACGCTCTACTTGAACTTCCGTTTGTTGGTGTGTTCTGGCACCAACTATAGCAACCGGCCCAGTTCCAGATTTTATTGTGGGCTGTTATAAAGTTAGCAGATGAGTTGCTATTCTGAAGGTCCTGACTCTGTGGCGTTGGAAGTCCAGAGAACTTACCGAGGTTTCCGATGTATTTATCCCATTCGTTTGACGCTACGGTTTCTGTCTGATCAGAAAAACTCGTTCCGCCGGTTAACATGAATAATTCGTACTGCTGTCCGTCAATGGTTATCTTCTTTCCGCTCCCTTTTGCTCCGCAGAATCCTAATGCGTTCAGACGGTCCCATTGAATATCCATAAGCAGGTTCCTGTCGCAGATTAGAATCTTATCACTTCCGTCGTTGACCTCCACCCACTGCAATTTGTAGGCATCATTTGAATCTGTGTCTTTGATTTCAATAGCATTCGATCCGTTTCCGTAGTCTAGCAGGTCTCCTGTGGACGGTGCGGATCCGTTTGTGCCGTACCATGGCTTCGTAGGCCTTGCTTTCTTTGCATTCGCCACATACAGTGTACCAAGTTTATGTATGGTTCCGTTTGCCATAGCTTTCTAACTCCTTTCTTTTCTTGGGGCTTATATCCCCAAATTTCCAATCTTTGTCTTCAATCTGAATGTAATCATACTTCTCGAATATTTTCTTGGTCAGGTTGTAGCTGTTGCTGTGTCTGGCATGTCCAAGCCAAGCGTTTACAGCCTGCTGCGCCTGCTTCTTTGTCAGCCTTCCGGATTGTACCTTTTCGTTGATCTTTTTGATTCTGCGCTTCATGGCCGCCTTGGAGCTGTTTCTTACCTCCAGGTGCGTTGTATGAATCCTGAAGCCAAGGGTGTTAATTCCTTGGGCCAGCGGATAGATGTGAGTCTTTTCGTTTAGTTCAACGTCAAGATGCTCTCTTGCGAATAAATCGATTTCAGCAAGTGTATTTCTCGCAGTCTCTCTGTCCTTAACAATAATGCAGATATCATCCATATACCGGACGTACCACTTAATCCCAGGTATCTCTTGCAAAACTGATCTATCTCATTTAGATAGATGTTCGCAAAGTCCTGGCTTGTCACGTTGCCCAACGGTAATCCTTTCTCGCCCTCCGGGCTACTGTCCACAATCATGTCCAGGATTCTTAAGAAGTCCTGTTCTGTTTCCGGTATTTTCTTTCTATATATTGTTTTAAGGATGTCCCGGTTTATGGAATAGAAGAACTTTCTCACGTCAATTTTGACAATGTAAGGTTCTTCATACTTCCACTGCGCCAGGCGCATATAATGCTGGATGCGGTGCACCGCTTCGTGCGTGCCTTTATCTTCTAAGCAGGCGTAAGAATCTTTTATGAATACTGGTCTGTAAACTCCCTGAAGCACAGTATGTATTGAGAACTGTACAATCTTATCCCGGATATGCGGGGCATGTACAAGGCGTTTCTTCGGCTCGTATATGCAAAATGCTATGTAACCGCCAGGGCGGTATCTCTTTTCTTCCAGTTCTTTCCGCAGCTTCTTTAGTTTCTTTTCCTTTGCCATGGAAAAATAGATTGCTTCTTTTCGGTACTTTCTTTTGCCTCGTTGCGTCCGCTTGTATGATTCTTCCAGATTTCTTTCGTCATAAATTCTTTCATATAGTGACATTAAAGCTTCCTTTCGATTCGGTTTAATGTCTTTGTTCATGTGTTTACGTTAAGCTGCTTAAGCGACGGATTACATCTCCCCTATTCTTAATAAATAAGCCACGCTGTTAAAGCCTTAACCTTAACAGTCGTACATATAAGATAGCGCGGGGCGCCAGCCGATGTTGTTGTTGTAATTGTTGGAGTTGTTGTAATTCCAGTAACGCGCGCCACTGCAGCCACGAGACGCTCAAATAGACATAACCCGGTGTTTTTATGCGGTTTTCATCAGGCCGCCGGTGATTCTTCCGATCTCTGAAATGTTATCTTGCAGTTGTTCTGCCTTCTTCTGTGTGATATACTTCTGATCTCGTGATACAGATGTCAAAACAAGCAGATATTTCAGCTCTGCATCGATCTGTTTCAGGTGGTAGAGCTTGTCCCTCTTCAGTGCTGTCTGATACTGAATACTTCCCCGAATCATTCTATAACAGCTTTGTTTGATTTCCTGGCATAGGGCGAATTTTTCAGCCTTTGGGAAATGTACCAGCATCGGATAGATGATCGTATTTAAAAGGACTTCACTCTTTTTCTGCAAAATCATCGGTTCTATCATATATAGACCTTCTTGTCGGCGTAGGTTCGGATATAATCACGGCTGAATCTGTCGAATCGATCTGGTCTACGGCTACGTGTGTCATATCAGAAGAATCTACCAAATCTTTTAGCTGTAATTGAAACGTCAGTTTTGCAACATCTGATATAGTTGTATTCAAATTATTTGTATTCTTTTTTATTTGCTGTGCGAATGTTCCTAACTGTGTTTTCATCTCTTTTACAGTCTGCTCAACTGCTGCAAGATCTCCGGTTATTGCTACGGCTTTATCAATTTTGCTTTCCTGCTCGTAGAATTTACCATCCAACTGGTCAAGAGCGTAATTGATATCTTTTATATCAGCAAAGTCTTCATTAGTCCGGCTTTTTAAAGCCATAATGTTCTGTATATTGCATTACAGCACCTCTTCTTTCATCATGTCCCATTTCATCTGTCGTGCCTGCTGCCACGTCAGATTATCTGAAATCTTTTGCCATGAATTATATCTGATCGATACAGATATCAGGTAATCTAGTGGTACCATTGATCCAGCATATCATTTACGCTTGTCTGCATTCTTTTTCTGGTCAGCTCCACCAGACAGGAGATCGTTTTTGCAGTCAGATCAATCTGTAATAGGTACTGGTCTTTCCCCAGTGTTGCGTCCAATTTCTGTCTAAGGACTGTCTCCGTATACAGAGGACTGTCGTACCATCTAAGCAGTACTTCCAGCCTTCTGTCCTCTACAGAGTCAGTATCTCGTGGCTTAATCCCCAATATTTTTTCTCTTATGTTCTATTCCAGATTCTTCGGACGTTTTTATACAGATATCGTTGTCCAGTTCAAACAGTGCTTTTTCCAGAGCATCTCCTATCATATCTCCTGCATCGATTACAGCCTTTATATCTTTTATACCTAAAATTACCTCAGAATATTCAACGTTTACGTGCATGTAATCTCTCCTCTTACCGGAACAGTGTCATTTGTAATCTGTAAGTTTTGTTCGACACCGTTTATGGTCGTTCCTGTGACATCAATGATACCTTCAATATTTACAACCGCCGCTTCAATCTGTAAAATGCGGACTACGATAGAACTACTCTCTTCCCATTTTTTTCGAAGTTCAAGAAGATATTCTTCTACTGCCTGTTCAATGTAGCTTTTTAAGTCATCGTATGAGTACCCTGTATCATAGGTATATTTGTATTTATGTTTACCTCAGTTTCTCCAACGCCTGATATGAGGACTCTATGCCCAATTGGTGCAATACCTATCCCTTCTCCACTGTTTACGATCCATAAGTGTTGTTTCCTTTGTTCCAGAAGAGATATCTTTCTGTGCTGCAGATTTTATAAAGCCACTCTTTAAATTCTTCATCGTTATCTGTAATCCCTTCCATAAGCCGGTCAATCTTCCGGTATTTGTTATCGAGACTGCGGAGACGCTTTTCTTTACCGTAATCCTCTTCCATGCTTTCGATCTTAGACAGAAGATATTTATCCGAATATACGGTCTGTACGGCATTTTTCACAGTTTCTATATCTTCTTTGGTATCCCACTGGACTTTTTCAAGTATTCTGGAATTATAAAAACTTTCATACAAAGGATCATATCCCATGATCCGGATCAGTTTCTGGGTGTTCCAGTCTCCCTGTTCATATCTGCCGGCATGCTCCCCAGTTTCCGTGTTTAATACATAGCGACTGATATATCTCTTGTACCGGAACAGGTCCAGAATCAGGTACTCTTTCTCAGTTTGGGCTTTTACAATGATCTTTTCTCCGATATCCTTTTTGTTCTTATGTCTGGGTATTGGTATCGGTACCTTTTCAATCAGCTTATATTTCATCGTCTTCCCTCCGTACCTCTCCGGAATTCAAAAAATATGTTCCGTCTTTATCGGCCAGAAAGACTCTGGCAGCTACGATCGCTCCGTTTACATCTTCTTCCATCAGTCCACCAACTGCTCCGGTCTGCAAATAAACTTTCGGATTTCTTCCCCGCGCAATCGCAATCTCGTCTTTTTGTGCCCGCGCAATTTCCTGTTTTATCTGCAGGTGGGCACCCGCCCTTTCCCAATCCATTTTGGGATTCTGAATCATGTATTTCATGGACATCCCGGCAAATGCTTTTAAATCCAATTCTTTCACCAGGGTGATCTCTGTGCAGCAGCAGCGAAAATGCTGTTCTTCGTTGATGTCTCCTGCTGCCTCGATCAAAAAATATCTGTTTCCTGCACCTAAAGGAAAATAGTTCAGGCAGTCTGGAGCATATTCAACGAAATGCCAGCCATTCCGGTATACTTTGCATTCCTCTTCTTTATAGGTTTTTCCCGGTTCAAGTTTTACTCCGGATCCGTATGAAGTAGCCAGTTCCTTTGAAAATCCTTTAATTCCCTGCATCTTACGCCTCCAGGTAATATTCTTTTGCAATCCTGCGCACGTCTGCCTTAGTTTCCCCGCCTTCATAGACCGGGCTGCGCATGGCTTCTTTTTTGCCATTCATACGAAATTCTGCCAGTTTCACAATTGCGTCCGGTACCTGTATTGCACACTCGCTCGAAAAAGTGAGGATCTTCGCAAGGCATTCCGTCAATGATTTCTCTTTCTTTCTCACAGCAAGGCACAGTTCATCGTTTCCATCCAATAACGCCAGGATGGTATCTTTCTGACCAACCTGATGTCCCTTTATTCCCAGTTCTTTCGCTTCACCTTCGATTTTGGCAACTGCTGCCATGTAAGGAGTTGCAAGAGAGTCCACGATATAATCCATGTAGTCTTCTGCATCTTCTTTTTCCAGACCATTTTCCACTGCCAAGTGACCAGTGCTTCCAGATCCCCCTCCTCTCTTTCCGCTGCTGCTGTGCGGATCAATTCCTCATAATCCATCTTTCCAAATTTTTCAAACATCGTGTTCTCCTTTCTGTTATTCGTCCATTTTCTCTATTTTGAATCGCACTGCATGACCACCGAACAGCTTGTCCACCTGCTGCCAGAGATCTGCATTGCGCAGTTCCTGATTTCCTGTCCGGTCCATCCATTTTCTTTCCATGCAGGAAGACTCTGGTATCCGTTCTGCAGATACCTGTTATCTGTATGGATCGTAAGCAGGGATGGACGGCGTAATCTCTGTAATGCTGCTGCCAGACATAAAAGGGCAAGACGGTTTCCTGTGGTTTCTTCCACTTCTGCTGATACACAGCTTGGATTTCCTGCGCTTTTCGGGAAATCTTTGCTGTAAATGATGTATGTATACTTGCCTTTCTTTATTTTTCCAATTTTCCTGGTAAGAATCAGGGAGATGTCTACTCTCGCCATTTTCTGATCCATCTTCAAATCCTCCTGTCTATCTTTACAAGGGTATAGTGGCGGTATGCATAGCCGGTATGTGGATTGATTCCCATCTTTACTGACTCAGGTTCCGTATAATAACCTTTTGGTGCTTTGGGATAGATTGGCTGCTTGTGCCGGTCTACCAGGCTTCTTCTTTTGATTTCTTTTTGCTTTGGCTCTTTTCGAACCAGATTACGGGAACAGCTGTATCGTTTAATCTCATCCGGTTCGTGTTCTTCCAGAGGTTTTGTGATATACTCTGAAAGTTTCACATATCCGCCTGCATCATAAAGGGATGCAAAATATACATGCCCATTCTCCCATAACTCTGAGACGATCCGGTCGGTACCGGTCTCCTGATCTGCTTCGCGGTTTACCAGAAGATGTACATGAGGACCGCCTTTCTTTCCGATAGCCAGACGATAGATGTATTTCAATTCCCATCCCTTCTTTCGGTATTTTGTTCGGACTTTTCGGATCAGCTTTCCCAGGTCCTTCTTCATCTGCTCCCATGTGGGACGGTCGCCTTTTTTGTATGTAAGAGTCATCCAGTAATCACCGGGTGAAAGTTCCACTTGATCAGTCTCCTGACATCTCTCTGTCTTCTCCACTGATTCTGTTTGGCTATCTCTTCCGGAGTGGCTTTCCTCTTTTCTTCTCTTTCCTGTCCCTTGGCACCATACCTTCCTGTATGCTTTTCCTCTATCTCTATGGTGCTGTCAAATCCCATATCTCTCTGATGTATGCCCACCTCATATAGCATCTCCTGTCGTAAGTCTAATACCCCTAATCGAGCTTCCAAGAGGCTTGCGCCCCTGGAAAAAGGTTAAAAATATAGCAGGGTTTCTCCTGCTTAAATCTTGACTTTTCGCCACCTGGATGTTATATTTTTTACAGGTTTAATATCCAAGTGGCAAAAAGTCACCCTGGCTCATGTATTTGCGTTACATGAGTCTTTTTTATTCTATGTGTTCGATCGGTCCGTAGAGGCCCTCCATTTCTTTTGCTCTCTGGAGTGCTTCTTCCATAGTTCCTACGTAACTTGCAAGTGTCTTGTTTCTGAACCTGACAATTCGGATGGTTCGCTGCTGATCCGAAGGAATTTTTACCAATTCTTTGGTTCTTCTGGAAATCCGTTCTACTTCCCTCATTCTTTCTTCTTCAGTCATTCTGTTCTCTCCCCGATCAGACTTTTGAGATACTGAATGCATTCTTCCGACCATTTTTCTATATACTCATTGTCTTCAAAAGCAAATACCTTTGTTTTTGTTATGATCGTTAATGTTTTTGTGTTTGTGTCATAGTTGTATGCCACATAAATATTCTTTTCTTCAGCTTTGAGTACAAGCTCCAGAATTTCTCTTATTTTGTCTCTGAACATGTTCCTTCCTCCTGAACTCTTCTAAGCTGATCTACCGCCCAGTATGCGGATATCCCAAAGAGGATGTTGAACCAGACTGGGATGTCCACATATTTCCCTACAAGGATGCAGGCTACTATGATTATGTATTGTTTCATAACTTGTTCTTTCTGCCGCCTTAACCGGCGGCTTTTCTTTCGTAGTTCATATTCAGAAGAAGTTCATCCTGCCTCTGGATGAGCAGGCATTTGATTTCTTCTTCTGACATATCACTGGCTTTATACTGAATTCCATTAATACGGATATTTCTTGTCACCAGTTTTAGTTCTGACATCTTCCTCACCTCTTCTTTATGGTATGGGAAATGATATGTATGGGTTACTGTTTATAAAAATTTAAGCAGTTTGTCGAACGGCCTTTGTTGACTTCTCTTTGTTTCTCTCCTATTCTTGTATTACAGGGTACTGGCATACCCGAGTAGATTTAGAAAGGAGAATTCTCATGAAATTTACTGTATTAATCTTCGATACAAGTGTTAAACACATCAAGACCTATCACGACATCAAAAAGATCAGTTATATTGATGCTCTTGGTGAATTGATCTGCGTATCCGAATACGATTTTTTAACTTACAAATTTCCAACTGACTGCAATTATCAGCTATTATCAGAAAATGGAAATTACAATATTGATAAATCAGTTATCGGAACATTTGAAGTAACAGCAGAGAATTAATATCCACTTACCCGCATGTAATCTTAATTTTCACATGCGGGTAAGCTTTTGTTTCCTCTTTAACCTTCTTAATTATTGTTGCGATTTTTCCCGCTTTCATAATATTTTCTGTTGATCCAATGATAGTGATTTCTATTTCTGGTGTGCTCAATCATCTCACCTCTTTTCTTTTATCATGGTTGCTTATTTGTCTCATTCTGGTCTGACAGCTATTGACTTTTCCTCTTTGCTCTCCTATTCTGGTATTACAGGCACTGCCATGCCTAGTACATAAGAAAGAAGGTAATAACTATGTCTGATAAAGATCCTTCCCTTATCAAATTTCCTGAGTTACCAGATTCTATTGATAACGCTGTTAAAAATCTCACTGATAAGCCAACTCAAGGAATAGGTCAAACATTTTCTGATCTATGGTTTTTGGTTTTTGGCGGAATTACTCAACCGCTGATAAGCGTCGCATGAAATACGCTCATGACCTTGAACTGTATGGTCAAGAGTTATCTCAATCAATCGCAGCTATTCCCGAAGAGAACCTACTGAACCAAACATTCAGACAACCGCCCAAGCTCTTGAAAACTCCAAATACTGTATTGAATCAGAAGATCTCCGCAA
>ENA-OQCN01001180-OQCN01001180.1-human-gut-metagenome-genome-assembly--contig:-NODE-1180-length-13202-cov-2.372008_pt1 | contig 13202 bp, 16 predicted proteins | sample MGYA00242497_ERZ504576 | MGnify/ENA primary metagenome ERZ504576 (study PRJEB26092, sample SAMD00036296) | human gut metagenome | host: Homo sapiens | study: EMG produced TPA metagenomics assembly of...
CACACCGGAGGCCGCCGCCGCGTTCGCCAGGAGCGCCCGTGCCGAGGGCTACGGCGTCATTCTCTGCGCTGCCGGCATGGCGCGCACCTGGCCGGTGCCTTTGCCGCCAACACCACCCTGCCCGTTGTGGGCATCCCGATGAAGGGCGGCGCCATGGACGGTCTGGACGCCTGCTGGCCACTGTGCAGATGCCCAGCGGCTTTCCCGTGGCTACCGTAGCGCTGAACGGCGCGAAGAACGCCGCGTATCTGGCTGTGGCGATTCTGGCTGTGGCCGACGATGAGCTGGCCGCGAAGCTTGACAGCTTCCGCGCCGACACCACCGCCGCGATTGCCAGGAAGGACGCCGCCATTGCCGCTGAAGCCGCAGCACTGTAAAAGAGCCTTCCCCCAAGGGGGAAGGTGGCCCGAAGGGCCGATGAGGAGCGGCCTTGCCGCTGTATCCCGTAAACGGACTGTCCCGGCAGCCTTTCCTCATCACCCGCCTGCGGGCGGGAGCTTCCCCCAAGGGGGAAGCCAAAGACAGGTACACATACATACTTACTATATTATACTATAAAACTATATTATACTATAAAAGGAGCGTTTCTCATGAATTACGAAGTCAAAGAGCAGCTGTACGAAGCAAGGCCAAGCAGGTTTTCGCTACCAACGATCCCGAGATCGTCATGGTCCACTATAAGGATGACGCCACTGCCGGTGACGGTGAGAAGAAGGGCACCATTCGCGACAAGGGCATTGTCAACAACAAGCTGTCCAACGCTCTGATGCAGAAGCTCGAGAAGGAGGGCATCCCCACCCATTACGTGCAGGAGGTCAATGACCGCGACACCTTTGTGAAGAAGGTCGAGATCGTGCCTCTGGAGGTCATCGTCCGCAACGTTGCAGCCGGTCACTTCAGCCTGCGCATGGGCGTGCCCGAGGGCAAGGTCTTTAAGACCCCCATCCTCGAGTACAGCTACAAGAACGACGATCTGCACGACCCGTTCATCAACCACTACTACGCCCTGGCCCTCGACCTGGCTACCCAGGAGGAGCTGGACACCATCGCGAAGTATGCCTTCAAGGTCAACGAGGTGCTGAAGAAGATCATGCTGGACGCCAACATCCGTCTGGTGGACTTTAAGCTCGAGTTTGGCCGCCTGTCCGACGGCACGATCATCCTGGCCGACGAGATCAGCCCGACACCTGCCGTTTCTGGGACGCCACCACCGGCGCACATCTGGACAAGGATCTGTTCCGCCGCAACATGGGCGGCGAAGCCGACGCTTACCAGGAAGTCATGAAGCGCCTGCTGGGCTGATTGCACCCGCATAATTTACCGTGCGCTTTCCCGTAGGGGCGCATTTCCTATGCGCCCGCAAGAGGCAGCCGACCCACGGGCGGATATAGGATTCGCCCCTACGGCTTTACCATTCCGACAATTGGAGCAAATAAATGAGCGAAATTTCCCAATACACCGAGTCCCTGCACGAGGAGTGCGGCGTGTTCGGTATGTATGACAAGACCGGCGAGACCGATATGGTCAGCGCCGTCTACAGTGCGCTGTACGCCCTGCAGCACCGCGGCCAAGAGAGCTGCGGCATTGCGCTGAACGTCGACGGCGTGCTGTCCGGCTACCGCGATCTGGGCCTTGTCAGCGAGGTCTTTACCAAGCGTGTGCTGGAGGAGCTGCCCCGCGGCGCAAAGATGGCTACCGGCCATGTCCGCTATGCCACGGCGGGCCAGCGCAGCCGTTCCAACGCGCAGCCGATGGTTCTGCATCACTGCAAGGGCGCCATGGCGGTCTGCCACAACGGCAACCTTGTCAACGCGCCGAAGCTGCGCCGCAAGCTCGAGATGAGCGGTTCGATCTTTCACGCACGTCGGACACCGAGGTCATTGCCTATCTGCTGACCCAGAACCGGCTGCTGACGCCGAACATTGAGATGGCCGTCAGCCGCACGATGGACGATATCGAGGGCGCATATTCCCTCGTCATTATGACCCACACCAAGCTGATCGCGGCGCGCGACCCCAACGGCTTCCGCCCGCTGTGCATCGGCGAGCTGCCCGACGGCAACGGCTATGCCTTTGCCAGCGAGAGCTGTGCGCTGGACGCCGTGGGTGCGAAGTTCATCCGTGACGTGCGCCCCGGCGAGATCGTTATTGCCGACCACAACGGCCTACGCACGATGGAGGATCACTGCGGCGCCGCGCCGCACACGATGTGCGTCTTTGAGTACATCTACTTTGCCCGCCCGGATTCCGTCATCGAGGCACCTGTGTGCATGAGGCCCGTCTGCAGGCGGCCGATTCCTGGCGCAGGAACATCCCGTGGAGGCCGATGTCGTCATCGGCGCGCCGGACTCCGGTCTGGATGCAGCGCTCGGCTATGCGCAGGAGAGCGGCATCCCCTACGGCGTGGGCTTTATCAAGAACAAATATGTAGCCGCACCTTCATTCAGGCAGCCAGGCCCAGCGCGAGAGCAGCGTGCGCATCAAGCTGAACGCCATCTCGTCCACGGTCAAGGGCAAGCGCGTTGTGCTGGTCGATGACTCCATCGTCCGCGGCACGACGAGCGCCCGCACCATCCGCCTGCTGCGCGAGGCCGGTGCTGCCGAGGTACACTACCGCATCAGCGCCCCGCCGTTCGCCCACCCGTGCTACTTCGGCACCGACATTCCCGACGAGAAGGACCTGATCGCCACCGGCCACACCGTCGAGGAGATCAACGAGCTGGTCGGGTCTGACACGCTGGGCTATTTGAGCGTTGAGCATGTGCAGCAGCTGGCCATCCACAGCAAGTGCGGGTTCTGCACGGGCTGCTTTACCGGCAAATACCCCGTTGCCCCGCCCACCGAGACGATGGACATTGTCTACGACAAGCCGCTGAGCCAGTCTAAGACGAATAAGAAGCTGTAATCATAACGACGGAAGCGCAGCAGTAGCGCAAACTTCTCTCCCCCACCGCCTGCGGGCGGAGCCCCCTCGCAAAGGGGGCCAAGCCTCCTTGCCTCCCTCTGCGAGGGAGGTGGCGCGCAGCGCCGGAGGGAGAGAGCTTGCCGCTGCCACCCGATTTTCCGAGTAATGTAACACATTTAGGAGTTCAACATGGAAAAAAGCTATTCTGCCAGCTACGCCGCTGCAGGCGTGGATATTACCGCCGGGTACCGCTCTGTTGAGCTGATGAAGCAGTATGTGGCCCGCACGATGACCGAGAGCTGCATCGGCGGTCTGGGCGGCTTCGGCGGCCTGTTTGAGCTGGACTGCACCGGCATGGAGCATCCCGTTCTGATTTCCGGCACTGACGCGTCGGCACCAAGCTGCGCATTGCCATGCTGCTGGACAAGCACGACACCATCGGCATCGACTGCGTGGCCATGTGCGTCAACGACGTCATCTGCGCCGGTGCCAAGCCGCTGGTTTTCCTCGACTACATCGCCTGCGGCAAGAACATCCCGGAGAAGATCGCCGAGATCGTCAAGGGCGTGGCCGAGGGCTGCGTCCAGGCGGGCTGCTCCTTCGTGGGCGGCGAGACCGCCGAGCACCCCGCATGATGCCCGAGGATGAGTACGACCTGGCCGGCTTCACCGTCGGCGTCGTGGACAAGGCAAAGATTTTGGACAACTCCACGATGCAGCCGGGCGATGTCATCATCGCCCTGCCCTCCACGGGCGTACACTCCAACGGTTTCTCGCTGGTGCGCAAAATTTTTGACATTGATAACAACCCCGATGTGCTGAAAAAGACATTCGACGGCATGGACAAGCCCCTGGGCGAGGCCCTGCTGGCCCCCACCCGCATCTACGTCAAGCCCGTGCTGGCTGTCATGGACGAGATCACGGTCAAGGGCGTGTCCCACATCACCGGCGGCGGCTTCTATGAGAACATTCCCCGCAGCCTGAAAAAGGGCTGTGCGGCCCGCATCGCCAAGGCCGATGTGCGCATCCCTGCCCTGTTCGACGTCATGCAGCGCGAGGGCGGCATCTCCGAGCACGATATGTTCAACACCTTCAACATGGGCGTCGGCATGGTGCTGACCGTCGCGCCCGAGGATGCGGACAAGGCCATTGCCATTCTGAAGGCCCACGGCGAGGACGCCTACCGTCTGGGCACCATCGTCGAGGGCGACGGGGTCGAGCTGGTATGAAGCGTGTAGCGGTACTGGTATCGGGCGGCGGCACGAACCTGCAGGCCCTGCTGGAAAGCGAGCGCCGCGGCGAGAACCCAAACGGCAAAATCGAGCTGGTCGTTGCCAGCAAGCCCGGCGTCTACGCGCTGGAGCGCGCCGCCAATTTCGGTGTAGAATCCGCCGTGGTAAGCCGCAGGGACTACGCTGACAGCGCAGCGTTTGACGCCGCCCTGCTGGACACCCTGCAGAAGCACAGTATTGACGTGGTCGTGCTGGCAGGCTTTTTGAGCGTGCTGGGCGAAAAGGTCATTGCGGCCTACCGCAATAAAATCATCAATGTTCATCCCAGCCTGATCCCCAGTTTCTGCGGCCCCGGCTTCTACGGACTGCGCGTGCACGAGGCTGCGCTGGCCCGCGGCGTGAAGCTGACCGGCGCTACCGTCCACCTTGTAAACGAGGAATGTGACGGCGGGCCCATTCTGCTGCAGAAGGCCGTGGCCGTGGAGCCCGGCGACACCCCTGAGACGCTGCAGAAGCGCGTCATGGTCGAGGCCGAGTGGCAGCTGCTGCCCAAGGCATTGGCGATGGTGTGCAGTGACGAGGTGTAAAATCGTTTTCCACCACTGCACGGCAGGGAATCCCGTTTCCTGTTTACGCAAAACGAGGTTTAACAATGAAAAAGAATCTGTACAAATATCTTGCCGGGAATGACTACCCCGGGCGCGGCATTGTGCTGGGCAAAAGCCCCGACGGCCAGAAGGCGTTCGTCGCCTACTGGATCATGGGCCGCAGCGCCAACAGCCGCAACCGTGTGTTTGAGCCTATCGACGGCGGCATCCGCACGGTGGCCGCTGACCCGGCCAAGCTCGAGGACCCGCACCTCATCATCTACAACGCTGTGCTGACCCTGCGGGAGACCACCGTGGTCACGAACGGCGACCAGACCGACACGATTGCCCGGTTCATGAACGGCAACCTTTTCCCCGGCTACAGCTTTGAGGCTGCGCTGGCGACCCGCACCTATGAGGACGACGCGCCGAACTTTACCCCCCGCATCTCCGGCGTTGTCGATATGCGCCGCGGCGGCTACAAGCTGTCCATCGTCAAGTCCGACGAGGGCAACGCCGAGAGCGTGCAGCGCCAGACCTTCGACTACCCGCAGCCCGTGGCCGGTGAGGGACACTTCATCAGCACTTACGTCAAGAATGGTGCGCCGATCCCCAGCTTTGCGGGTGAGCCGCTGCGCGTCGCCATCGACACGAACGACGCGGACAAGTTTGCCGACAAGCTGTGGGTGAGCCTGAACGAGGACAACAAGGTCAGCCTGTTTGTCCGCAGCATCGAGCTGGAAACCGGCGAGTACGAGGACATTATCCTGAATAAATACACCGCTGTGGAGGGTTAATATGAACGAATTTCAGCTGAAATACGGCACGAACCCCAACCAGAAGCCCGCCCGCATCTACATGGCGGACGGCAGTGACCTGCCTGTGCAGATTTTGAACGGACGCCCGGGCTACATCAACTTTCTGGATGCGTTCAATTCCTGGCAGCTCGTGCGCGATTTGAAGAAGGCACTCGGCCAGCCCGCTGCCGCCAGCTTCAAGCACGTCTCCCCCGCCGGTGCGGCCATCGGTCTGCCGCTGGATGAGACCCTGCGCGCCATGTACACATTGCGCCGGAGACCGAGCTTTCCCCGCTGGCCTGCGCCTACGCCCGTGCCCGCGGTGCGGACCGTATGTCCAGCTTCGGCGACTGGATCGCGCTGTCCGATGTCTGCGACCTGAGCACCGCGAAGCTGATTCAGCACGAGTCTCCGACGGCATTATTGCGCCCGGCTCACGACGCCGACGCGCTGGAGGTGCTGAATCCAAAGAAGAAGGGACGCTACGCCATCGTCCAGATCGACGCCGACTACGAGCCGAAGCCGCTGGAGACCCGCACGGTCTTTGGCGTGACCTTCGAGCAGGGCCGTCAGGACCTGGACATTTCCAATGAGACGATGCTGCAGAACGTTGTGACCGAGAACAAGGTCATCAGCGACGAGCAGCGCCGCGACCTCATCATCAGCCTGATCGTGCTGAAATACACCCAGTCCAACAGCGTCTGCTACGTGCAGGACGGCCAGACCATCGGCGTCGGTGCGGGCCAGCAGAGCCGCGTGCACTGCACCCGCCTGGCAGGCCAGAAGCCGACAACTGGCAGCTGCGCCACATGCCGAAGGTGCTGGACCTGCCGTTCCGCGCTGACATTGCCAAGCCGAACCGCGACAACGCGATCGATGTTTACATCGGCGACACGCCGGAGGATGTCATCGGCGACGATGTCTGGGCCGAGACCTTCACCGAGCAGCCGGCCCCGCTGACCGCCGAGGAAAAGCGCGCCTGGCTGAATGCCGTGACCGGTGTGAGCCTGGGCAGTGATGCCTTCTTCCCGTTCGGCGATAACATCGAGCGCGCGCGCCGCAGCGGCGTGACCGCCATTGTACAGCCGGGCGGCTCCATCCGCGACGCACAGGTGATCGACACCTGCAACAAGTACGGCATTGCGATGGCGTTCTGCGGCATCCGGCTGTTCCATCATTAAACGCAAAAACAACTCGCCTGCGGCGATTTTTCGTCGCGGGCTGTTGTGCTGTCAAGGAGGACGCTTATGAAAATTCTGGTTGTAGGCGGCGGCGGGCGTGAGCACGCCATCATCCGCGCGCTGAAAAAAAGCCCCCGCTGCTCTGAGATCTGGTGTGCGCCCGGCAACGGCGGCATCAGCTATGACGCTCACTGCAAGGCCATCCCGGCCACCGACGTGGACGCATGGTCAAATTTGCCAAGGAAGAAGCCTTTGACTATGTCGTCGTCGCCCAGGACGACCCGCTGGCGCTGGGCATGGTCGATGCGCTGGCCGCTGTGGGCATCCCGGCATTCGGTCCCGACAAGGCCGCGGCCCGCATTGAGGCCAGCAAGGTGTTCAGCAAGGACCTGATGAAGAAATACGGCATCCCTACGGCCAAATATGAGACGTTCGACGACCCCGAGAAGGTCATGGACTACGTCAAAGCCGAGGGCAAATACCCCGTCGTCATCAAGCGGACGGTCTGGCGCTGGGCAAGGGCGTGCTGATCTGCCAGAATGAGCAGGAGGCTGCCGACGGCGTCAAGGAGATCATGCTGGACAAAAAGTTCGGCGCGTCCGGCAACCATGTGGTCGTCGAGGAGTTCCTGACCGGCCCCGAGGTCAGCGTGCTGTCCTTCTGCGACGGCAAGACCGTCAAGCCGATGGTCTCGAGCATGGACCACAAGCGTGCTCTCGACCACGACGAGGGCCTGAACACCGGCGGCATGGGCACCGTGCCCCGAACCCCTACTACACGCCCGCAGTCGCCGAGCGCTGCATGCAGGAGATTTTCCTGCCCACGGTTGCGGCCATGCAGGCCGAGGGCTGCCCCTTCAAGGGATGCCTGTATTTCGGCTGATGCTGACCCCCGACGGCCCGAAGGTCATCGAGTACAACTGCCGCTTCGGCGACCCCGAGACGCAGGTCGTGCTGCCCCTGCTGGAAAGCGACCTGCTGACCGTGATGGAGGCCACAACGAACGGCACGCTGGACAAGACCGATGTCAAATTCAGCGACGGCGCGGCGGCTTGTGTCATCTTAGCCAGCGGCGGCTATCCCCTCGCCTACGAGAAGGGCAAGGAGATCACCGGCCTGACCGCGGGCCAGCTGGACGCCGCCGATGTGACGGTCTACCACGCCGGCACGGCCATCAAGGACGGCAGCCTCGTCACGAACGGTGGGCGCGTGCTGGGCGTGACCGCCACGGCCAACACCCTGCCCGAGGCGCTGAAAAAGGCGTATGCTGCCACGGAGAGCATCCATTTTGACAAGCTGCACAAGCGCAGTGACATTGGGGCAAGAGCGCTGGCAGCGATGCAGTAAAAAGGCTTTCCCCTCGGGGGAAGCTGTCACCGAAAGGTGACTGATGAGGGCAAACTTCCCGCAGCGATCCGTCAACGGGATACAGCGGTACACTTTTCCCTCATCCGGCCTCGGACGGGGCCTCGGCCACCTTCCCCCAGGGGGAAGGCTTTCCGTCCGTCACTTCCTGCAAATTTAACTCTCAGGAGGAAATACAATGGTATATCGCATTTATGTTGAGAAAAAGCCCGGCTTTGACGGCGAGGCACAGGGGCTTCTGCATGAGCTGGTCGATCTGGTCGGCATCCAGAATCTGACCGGTCTGCGCCTTTTGAACCGCTATGACGTCGAGGGCATCGACGCAGTGCTGTTCCAGCAGGCTGTGCCCACCGTGTTCAGTGAACCGCCTGTTGACGTGACCTACGACAAGCTGCCCGACGCCAAGACCGTTTTTGCCGTCGAGTACCTGCCCGGCCAGTTTGACCAGCGCGCTGACTCTGCCAGCGAGTGCATCCAGCTGCTGAGCCAGGGCGAGCGCCCCGCGGTGCGCTCCGCCCGCGTCTATCTGCTGGACGCGACCTGACCGACGCCGACCTGGCCGCCATCAAGAAGTACGTCATCAACCCCGTCGAAGCCCGCGAGGCAAGCCTTGACGAGCGCAGTACCCTGAAAATGGAGTTTGCCATCCCGACGGAGGTCGAGACACTGACCGGCTTCACCGCGCTGGACGACGACGCGCTGGAAGCATTCCGCAATGAGAAGGGCCTGGCGATGGACCATGCGGACATCGTGTTCTGCCAGAACTACTTCAAATCCGAACACCGCGACCCGACCATCACCGAGATCCGTCTGATCGACACCTACTGGTCCGACCACTGCCGCCATACGACGTTCGGCACGATCCTGGACGACGTGAAGATCGACGACGAGCTTGTGCAGGCCGCATTTGACCGCTACATGGCACTGCGCGCCGAGACGGGCCGCGACAAGAAAAACCGCACCCTGATGGACTGCGCGACCATCGGTGCCAAGGCGCTGAAGCAGCGCGGCATTCTGAAGAACCTTGACGAGAGCGAGGAGATCAACGCCTGCACCGTCAAGATCAAGTGTGACGTGGACGGTGAGCAGCAGGACTGGCTGTTCCTGTTCAAGAACGAGACCCACAACCACCCCACCGAGATCGAGCCCTTCGGCGGCGCGGCGACCTGCATTGGCGGTGCCATCCGTGACCCGCTGTCCGGACGCAGCTATGTCTATCAGGCCATGCGCGTGACCGGTGCGGCTGACCCGCTGAAGCCTGTTTCCGAGACAATGCCCGGCAAGCTGCCCCAGCGCAAGCTGGTCACGACGCTGCCGCGGGCTATTCCAGCTACGGCAACCAGATCGGCCTTGCCACCGGTCAGGTCGCAGAGCTGTACCACCCCGCTACGCCGCCAAGCGCATGGAGATCGGCGCAGTTGTCGGCGCGACGCCTGCCAGCCATGTCCGCCGCGAGGAGCCCGCCCCGGGTGATGTCGTCATCCTGCTGGGCGGACGCACGGGGCGCGACGGTGTCGGCGGTGCCACCGGTTCCTCCAAGGCGCATAAGCTGACAAGCCTTGAGACCTGCGGTGCCGAGGTGCAGAAGGGCAACGCGCCCATCGAGCGCAAGCTGCAGCGCCTGTTCCGCCGCGAGGACGCCTGCCGCCTTATCAAGCGCTGCAACGACTTTGGTGCAGGCGGTGTGTCCGTTGCCATCGGTGAGCTGGCCGACGGCCTGTACATCGACCTGAACAAGGTCACCCGCAAGTACGAGGGTCTGGACGGCACCGAGCTGGCCATTTCGGAGAGCCAGGAGCGCATGGCCGTGGCCGTTGCTCCCGAGGACGCCGAGACCTTTATGAAGTACGCCGCCGAGGAAAACCTTGAGGCGACTATCGTTGCCACCGTCACCGAGGAAAAGCGGATGCGCGAGGTCTGGAACGGCAAGACCATCGTTGACCTCTCCCGCGAGTTTCTGAACTCCAACGGTGCCGAGCGCCACGCTGATGCGCACATCCTGCCGGGCCATGTCTGGCAGCCCCAGTTTGCCGGTGCAACGTTTGAGCAGAAGCTGGAATCCATGGTCAGCGACCTGAACGTCTGCAGCCAAAAGGGCCTGGGCGAGCGGTTCGACTCCACCATCGGCGCAGCACCGTGCTGATGCCCTACGGCGGCAAGTACCAGCTGACCCCGACGATGGCCATGGCCGCCAAGCTGCCAGTGGACGGCGAGACGACGACCTGCTCCGGCATGGCGTGGGGCTTCAACCCCTACCTGACCGAGGCTGACCCCTACCGCGGCGCGTATATGGCCGTGGTCGAGAGCGTGACCAAGCTGGTCTGCGCGGGCTTCCACCACGAGGGCATGTACCTGACGTTCCAGGAATATTTTGAGCATATGAACGATAAGCCCGAGCGCTGGGGCAAGCCGCTGGCCGCCCTGCTCGGTGCGCTGGATGCCCAGATGGGTCTGGGCATTGCGTCCATCGGCGGCAAGGACTCGATGTCCGGCAGCTTTGAGGGCCTGAACGTGCCCCCGACGCTCGTCAGCTTTGCGACGGCCATCGGCAACACCCACGACGTGCAGAGCCCCGAGTTCAAGAAGGCCAACAGCTCCGTTGTCATCCTGCGCCCCAACTACAAGAACGGTCTGCCCGAGATCGGCAGCCTGATTTCCATTTACAAGACCGTCGAACAGATGATCGACGAGGGCAAGGTGCTGGCTGCCGCCACGCCGGGCTACGGCGGTGTGGCCGAGGCACTGTTCAAGATGTGCGTCGGCAACCATGTGGGTCTGCAGCTGTCCAATGACATCGACCTGAACGATCTGTTCAAGCCCGCCTACGGCGCGGTCATTCTGGAGCTGCTTGATGCCTCCGCCGGTGAGTTCCTCGGCTTCACCACCGTGGACTACACGCTGGAGGCGAGGCAAGGCCATTGACCTGGCCCGTCTGCAGGAGCTGTGGGAGCAAAAGCTCGAGCCGGTATTCCCCTACCGCAAGGCCGGTGAGTTCGTCCCCGCGCCTGGAGCATGACTGCCCCGCCAACAAGCGCGTGGCTCCCCGCTGTGCGCCTGGCGACGCCGCGGGTCGTCATCCCCGTATTCCCCGGCACGAACTGCGAGTACGACACGGCCCGCGCGTTCCGCCGCGCAGGCGGCGACCCGCATGTTCTGGTGCTGAAAAACCTGACCCCCGCCAACGTGGCCGAGAGCTGCGAGGCGCTGGTGAAGGAGCTGGACGAGGCGCAGATCCTGATGCTGCCGGGCGCTTCTCCGGCGGCGACGAGCCGGACGGCAGCGCCAAGTTCATTGCGGCATTCTTCCGCAATCCGTCGGTGGCCGACGCAGTCAACCGTCTGCTGAACCAGCGCGACGGTCTGGCTCTGGCATCTGCAACGGCTTCCAGGCACTCATCAAGCTGGGCCTGGTCCCTACGGCGAGATCCGTCCCATCACCGAAAGCGACCCGACGCTGACGTTTAATACGATCCACCGCCACCAGTCCATGCTGGTGCGTACCCGCGTGGCCAGCAACAAGAGCCCCTGGCTGAGCAAATGCGACATCAACGACGAGCACCTGATCGCCATCAGCCACGGCGAGGGCCGCTTTGTCTGCAACGAGCAGCTGCTGAACCAGCTCATCGACAACGGCCAGATTGCGACCCAGTACGTTGACCTGCTTTGCCGCCCGACGATGGACATGCGCTACAATCCGAACGGCTCCGTGCTGGCAATCGAGGGCATCACGAGCCGGATGGCCGTGTCTTTGGCAAGATGGGCCACAGCGAGCGCAGCGGCGAGCAGCTCTATAAGAACGTCACCGGTGACAAATACCAGCCGATCTTTGAGGGCGGCGTGAATTATTTCAAGCTTTGATATTTCGGAAAGTTTCTGCTATACTGGAACTATCAGCTTAAAAGATTGTGAGGATTTGACCCAATGGCACAACACGACAAATATATTTCGCCGTTCTCTACCCGCTATGCGTCGGATGAGATGCAGTACATCTTCTCTGACGACAACAAGTTCCGCACCTGGCGCCGGCTGTGGATCGCGCTGCTAAGGCCGAGCAGAAGCAGGGCTTGGCCATCACCGATGAGCAGATTGCCGAGTTGGAGGCGCACAAGGACGACATCAACTATGAGGATGCCATTGCGCGCGAGAAGCTCGTCCGCCATGACGTGATGAGCCACGTCTACGCCTACGGCCTGCAGTGCCCCAAGGCAAAGGGCATCATCCATCTGGGCGCGACCAGCTGCTATGTCGGTGACAACACCGACGTCATCATCATGCGCGAGGGCCTGCAGCTTGTGCGCAAGAAGGTCATCGGCGTGTTGGCAAATCTGGCCAAGTTCGCCGACGAGTACAAGGCCATGCCCTGCCTGGCCTACACCCACTGCCAGCCCGCGCAGCTGACCACCGTCGGCAAGCGCGCCACGCTCTGGATGAACGAGCTGTACATGGATCTGGAGGAGCTTGACCACCAGATCTCCCAGCTGGCGCTGCGCGGCGTTAAGGGCACCACCGGCACCCAGGCCAGCTTTGTGGAGCTGTTCAACGGCGACTCCGCCAAGATCAAGGCCGTCGAGGCCGACGTCTGCGCCCAGATGGACTTTACCAAGGTCGTGCCGGTCTGCGGCCAGACCTACAGCCGCAAGGTGGACTACAATGTGCTGTCCGCCGTGGCAGGCATCGGCCAGTCCGCCATGAAGATGGCGACGGACATCCGCCTGCTGGCGAACTTCAAGGAGATGGAGGAGCCGTTTGAGAAGAACCAGATCGGTTCCTCCGCTATGCCCTACAAGCGCAACCCCATGCGCTGCGAGCGCATCTGTGCGCTGAGCCGCTACCTGATGGTGGACGTGCTGAACCCCGCCATCACTGCCGGTACCCAGTGGTTTGAGCGCACGCTGGACGACTCCGCCAATAAGCGCATTGCGATGGCCGAGGGCTTCCTGGCTGCTGACGCCATCCTGAACATCCTGCTGAACGTCTCCGACGGGCTGGTCGTCTACCCGAAGGTCGTCCGTGCCCGCGTCATGGCCGAGCTGCCGTTCATGGCAAGCGAGAACATCATGATGAAGCCGTCAAGAAGGGCGGTGACCGTCAGGAGCTGCACGAGCGTCTGCGTGAGCACGCCGTGGCCGCCGCTGCGGC
>ENA-OQCN01001181-OQCN01001181.1-human-gut-metagenome-genome-assembly--contig:-NODE-1181-length-13169-cov-2.128661_pt1 | contig 13169 bp, 18 predicted proteins | sample MGYA00242497_ERZ504576 | MGnify/ENA primary metagenome ERZ504576 (study PRJEB26092, sample SAMD00036296) | human gut metagenome | host: Homo sapiens | study: EMG produced TPA metagenomics assembly of...
AGATCATGGAAATGATGTCGGAGATCTGATCGAAGCATTCAAGAGTGTCAAAGACAGCAGGAAACCGGTCGTTGTTCATATTAATACCTTAAAGGGAAAAGGATATGCACCGGCAGAAAAGAACAAAGAAGCATGGCATTATAATGGTCCGTTCAAGATTGAGACAGGCGAGCCGTTATACGAAATGACAGAAGAAGACTATTCAGATATTTCTTTAAATTATCTTCTGGATAAGATGAAAAAAGGTCCTGCAGTGGTAGCAATTACATCCGGAACACCGACTGTTATGGGATTCACAGAGGATAAGAGAAAAGAAGCCGGAAAGCAGTTCGTAGATGTCGGTATCGCAGAAGAGACAGCCGTAGCACTTGCTTCCGGAATCGCCGCAAATGGCGGAAAACCGGTTTATGGTGTCTATAGTACATTTGTACAGAGAACTTATGACCAGATTGCACAGGATCTCTGCATTAATAACAGTCCTGCAACGATCGTCACATTCTGTGGAAGCGTATATGGAATGAACGATGTGACACATCTTGGATTATATGACATCCCGATGATGGCAAATATCCCGAATCTGGTATACCTTGCTCCAACAACGAAGGAAGAATATCTGGCAATGCTTGACTGGAGTATCGAACAGAATGAACATCCGGTAGCAATCAGACTTCCGGGTGGCAGCGTGATCTCAGCCGGAAAAGAGATCACAAAAAACTTCGGAGATCTGAACAAATACGAAGTAACACAGAAAGGTTCTAAGGTTGCAGTGATCGGACTTGGAACATTCTACGGACTTGGAAAAGAAGTTGCAGAAGAGCTTAAGAAAGTAACCGGAACAGATGCAACCGTGATCAATCCATATTATATTACCGGTATTGATGCAGAACTTCTGGAAGAGCTTAAGAAAGACCATGATGTTGTGATCACTTTAGAAGATGGAATTCTTGATGGTGGATTCGGTGAAAAGATCGCAAGATTCTATGGAAATTCTGACATGAAAGCCTGAACTTCGGACTGAAGAAAGAATTCCTGGACCGTTATGATGTGGTAGAAGTTCTGAAAGAGAATCATCTGACGAAAGAGCAGATTGTGGAAGATGTTAAGAGCGTACTGTAAAAAAGTGTATTAGAGAGGCGGAGATGTCTCTCTTTTTGGGGCTTGTTGTGCAAAGCGTCGCAAACAATGTGCTGAATAATGTGAGAAACGTCACAGAAAAGGTATAAAATATATTGAAAAACGTCGTAAAAGTATAATTTGTTGGTATGCCAACAGCTAAAATCATGTAAAATAAGATAGAATAATGCTATCAACAATTCTAAAAATACATGCGAAAAGAAAGCGAGGACACACACATGGATCATATATATGACGTAATCATCCTTGGCGCCGGTCCGGCGGGCTTAAGTGCAGGCTTATATGCGGGCAGAAGCAGACTGGACACTTTGATTATTGAAAAAGGTCAGGCCGGCGGCCAAATTATCAACACGGACGAAATAGAAAACTATCCGGGACAGATCGTAGAAGGCGAAACAGGAGTTTCTCTTGTACGCAGAATGTACGAACAGACAGAACAGTTCGGAGCAGAACATGTCCGGGATACGATTACAAATGTAGAACTGGACGGAGACATTAAAGTTCTGACAGGCGAAAAAGATACTTATCAGGCAAAGAATATCATCATTGCAACCGGTGCATACGCAAGACCGATCGGATGCAAAGGCGAGCAGGAGTATAAGGGACGTGGAATCTCTTACTGTGCGACCTGTGATGCGAATTTTTTTACAGATCTGGAAGTCTATGTACCGGCGGCGGTGATGCGGCGGTGGAAGAAGCATTGTACCTTACAAAATTTGCCAGAAAAGTTACGATCATTCACAGAAGGGCCGAACTGCGTGCGGCAAAGTCTATTCAGGAAAAAGCATTTGCCAATTCAAAGATTGCGTTCCTGTGGGATTCGGTAGTGGAAGAAGTGGGCGGCGACGGACTGCTTCAGACAATGACCGTGAAAAATGTGAAGACAGGCGAGCTTACAAAGATAGAAGCTGATCAAAAAGACGGTCTGTTCGGTCTCTTTGGATTCATCGGTATGATTCCGAACACAGGTGTGTTTGCCGATAAGGTAGAGACGGATGACAAGGGGTACATTAAGACGGATGAGGACATGCACACCAATGTACCGGGCGTGTATGCGGCAGGAGATGTGAGAGTCAAGAGCCTGCGTCAGGTAGTGACGGCAGTGGCAGATGGTGCGATCGCAGCAGTGCAGGTGGAGAGAAGTATGTCGGATTATTAGAAGAATATGGAAAATGAGGATCCGCCGGATAAAAAAAATGTCCGGTGGATTTTTGCGTATAACGATGTATTCGAAGTAGGTGTCAGGCTTCGGTGTTGTTATAGATGAAAAAGTGGATGCATATTTGGAGAAAATGGAATAATATATAATGAAATATGGAAAATATACTTGATAAACGGAATAATATATAATAAAATATGGAGAACAATATTAGAAATATAGATTGTTATGCGTTCAGAAGAAGGAGATGAGCCAATGACCGTTGAAGAGATGAAAAAGAAGAAATCAGAATTAGGTTTCAGCTGTGAGCAGATATCAGCTCGCTCCGGGGTACCGTTGGGAACGGTGCAAAAGATATTCAGCGGAATAACCAAAAGACCAAGATATGATACAATTTGTCAGTTGGAAAAAGCATTTCCGATGGAACCTGATTCTAATCCATATCCTTGTATGATGAAAGAAAGCGTATCGGCTTATCGCATCTATGGAGATGGCAGAGATCATGAAGGTGATATCTGGAAAAGTTTTCGTGGTAAAAAGCAAGGCGAATACACACTAAAGGATTATGAAGCAATTCCGGACGAATATAGAGTGGAATTGATTGACGGAGTCATCTACGACCTGAATACGCCAACCACGATTCATCAGCAGCTTGCATTTGAAATCAGTATCAGATTAAGAGAGTACATTAGGCAGAACAAAGGATTATGTATGGTACTGCCGTCACCGGTCAGCGTACAGCTGGATGAAGATGACCGGACGATGCTGCAGCCGGACGTCGTTGTATGCTGTGTCAGAGATAAAATCCTTCGAAGTCATGTCTATGGAGCTCCGGATATGGTAATCGAGATATTATCACCATCTACAAGAAAAAAAGATATGGGATTAAAACTGAAAAAATATATTACTGCAAGAGTCAGAGAATACTGGATGGTTGACCCGGATAAGAAAAAAGTTGTAGTATATGACTTGGAACATAATGAGTTACCGGCCATCTATGGCTTTGAAGACCAGGTACCGGTGAATATATTTGCTGGAAAATGTCAGATTGATTTTTCGGAAATATACAGCTATATAGAATTTTTATTTGAAAAAGAATAGAAAAAACGGAGGAACACAACATGTTAAACATCGTACTACACGAACCAGAGATCCCGGCAAACACAGGCAACATCGGAAGAACCTGCGTAGCCACCAACACCAGATTACATTTGATCGAGCCGCTCGGCTTCCGCTTAAATGAGAAGAACTTAAAGCGTGCCGGCATGGACTACTGGGAGCATCTGGATGTCAGAACCTATATTGATTACAATGATTTCCTGGAAAAGAACCCGGGAGCCAAGATCTATATGGCAACGACAAAAGCACCAAAGGTATATACAGAAGTGAACTATGAACGGACTGCTACATCATGTTCGGAAAAGAAAGTGCCGGAATCCCGGAAGAGATTCTGGTAGATCATAAAGAAGACTGCGTGCGTATCCCGATGGTAGGCGACATACGTTCGCTGAACCTCGGCAACTCGGTTGCGATCGTGCTTTACGAAGCACTCAGACAGAACGGATTTGCAGGTATGAATCTGGAGGGGCATCTTCACGAATTACACTGGTAAGAAAAGGAATCCAATCTGTATAAATTCCATATTATTTAGACAAAATAAGGATATTGTCCGTTTTCGTTGAGAAAATGAGATAATATCCTTATTTTCGTACCAGGTATATGAAAAAATACAGGAGGCGCTGGCAGGCGTTTCTACTTATTAATAAGTGCACAAATATAAAACGACAAAATGATAAAAATGTATCAAAGTGACATACAATTTACAACAAATGTAATAAATGTATGGTAAAATTGCAGAAATAAGATTATAATTTAAACTAGATTTTGTATTTTTTTGAAGGAGAGGTGGTAGATGAATGGTAGAAGAAACCATTAAGACCATCAAGGAAACGGAGAATGAAGCGGATGAGATCATAAGAAAAGCAGATGCAACGTGTACCGAGATCCTTGAAAAAGCTGTCAGAGAGGCAAAAGAGATAAAAGAGCAGGCTGTAGCAAATGCAAAGAAACAGGCAGAAGCAGATCTTTTGCAGGCGAAAGAAGAAGGAGAAGTCTTAAAGAAACAGGCTTCCGAGAAGACGGAACAGGAGACAGAAGCATTAAAAGCACTGGCTCAGGGAAAAGAAGAGGAGGCGGTATCCGCAGTCATCAAAGCATTGCTCTGATGATATGGGAAGAGTAAGAACGTGAAAAAATAAAAAAGGAGGGATGCAGTTATGGCAGTATTGCAGATGCAGCGAATCAGTATCTGCGCATTGAAACATGACCGGAAAGCGATTCTGGAAAAACTGCAGTCCATGGGCATGATAGAGATGCATCAGGTCGCACAGGACGAAGCCGGATTCGAGAAGATGGATACGCAGAGTGCGAAATCAAGCTTTGAGAAACGGGTGCAGATCACGGAAAACGCACTGGATGTATTGAATCAGTATACACCGGAGAAAAAATCCATGTTCGCCAGTCTGGAAGGAAATGAGCTGATCGATAAAAAGACGATGGAAGCTGCCGCAGCGAAGCAGGAAGCAGTCATGGAAGTGGCGGGACTTCTGATCGCTGATCATAAGAAAATTGCGGAAGCACAGGCTGAGATCGTGAAGCGGAATACCCAGATAGAAGCACTTACACCATGGATGAGTCTGGAAGTTGCGATGAATTATCCGGGCACGAAAAAGACGGCAATGCTTCTTGGAACCATGGCGGCGGAGACGACACTGGAAATGATCTACGGAAAGCTTGCTGAAGATCATCCGGAGATCGAAGCCGTAGATATATCGGTTATAAGTCAGGATAAAGATGCCGTGTACTTAAGCGTGTTCTGTATGAAGGACCAGGCAGCAGATGTGGAGAATACACTCCGCACTGCAGGATTCTCAAGACCGGTTGTATCGACAGAGCAGATTCCGGCAAAGCAGAAAGAAGAACTGGAAGAACAGATCAGACAGATCGAACAGACAATTGCAGATATCCGGGGAGAGATCATATCTTACGCAGAAGACCGGGAGGAACTGAAGATCATCGGTGACTATTACCGGATGCGTGCAGAAAAGTACGAAGTACTGGGAACACTTCCGCAGTCCAGACGTACATTTATTATCAGTGGTTACGCAGCAAAAGAAGCGATACCGGCGATCCAGAAAGGAATCGGGGATGCGTATGACTGTGTGATCGATGTAGAAGAGTTAAAAGAAGACGAAGAACCACCGGTGATCCTTAAGAATAACGGATTTTCGGAAAGTGTGGAAGGAGTCTGGAGTCTTACGGACTTCCGCATAAAGGAGAGATCGATCCGACCGCGATCATGTCATTCTTCTATGTATTTTTCTTTGGAATGATGTTATCAGATGCAGCATATGGTGCGATCATCGCAATCGTGTGTCTGATCGTCCTTAAGAAATTCCCGCGCATGAGTGCCGGTATGAGGAAATCTATGAAAATGTTCATGTACTGTGGAATTTCTACCGTGGTATGGGGAATCTTATTCGGTGGATATTTCGGAGATGTCGTAGACGTCGTATCGAGCACATTTTTTGGAAAAGAACTGACGATCAAGCCGCTGTGGTTTGCACCGTTAAATGATCCGATGCGACTTCTGATCTATTCAATGGCATTCGGACTGGTTCATCTGTTCGTGGGTCTTGGAATCAAAGGATATATGTTGTTAAAAGACGGAAAGGTACTGGATTTCTTCTGTGATATCGTACTGTGGTACATTTTCCTGATCGGACTGATCCTGATGCTGCTTCCGTCAGAGATATTTGCTTCGATCGCACAGACGAAGATCGTGTTTCCTGCAGCACTGATTACATTGTCGAAAGCAATGGCGATCATCGGAGCACTCGGACTATTACTGATGTCCGGAAGATCAAGCAAGAATCCGGCACTCAGACTTGCACTTGGAGCATATGATATCTACAACATTACCGGATGGTTAAGTGATGTATTATCATACTCCAGACTTTTGGCACTGGGACTTGCAACAGGTGTTATCGCATCCGTTGTCAACCAGATGGGAAGCATGCTTGGTAAGAGTGTATTCGGGGTCATCTTATTTATCGTAGTATTTATAGTCGGACATGCAATGAACCTGGCAATCAACCTGCTTGGTGCATATGTCCACACCAACCGACTTCAATTTGTGGAATTCTTTGGAAAATTCTACGAAGGCGGTGGAAAACCTTTCGAACCGTTTCATGCGGAGACAAAATATGTAGATATTAAGGAGGAAAAATAGATATGAGTATTTGGAATGATATGGGAATGGTATATGCACTTCTTGGTGCGGCAGTGGCAGTATTCCTGGCAGGTGCAGGATCTGCGATCGGAGTAGGTATTGCAGGACAGGCAGCGTCCGGAGTTGTAACAGAAGACCCAAGCAAATTCGCAAAAGTATTGATCATGCAGCTGCTTCCTGGTACACAGGGAATCTACGGACTGCTGGTTGGTTTCATTACATTATCCAAGATCGGACTTCTTGGCGGCGGCGCAGCAGATCTGGATCCGAAGACCGGACTTCTGATTCTTGCAGCTTGCCTTCCAATCGGAATTGTAGGTCTGATTTCAGGAAAAGCACAGGGACAGACAGCAGCGGCAGCAATCGGAATCGTAGCAAAGAAGCCGGATCAGTTCGGTAAAGCAATGCTGTTTCCTGCAATGGTTGAGACATATGCCATCCTTGCACTTCTGATTTCTATCCTTTCCGTAACAGCAATTCAGGTATAGAAGGAGTGTGAAGGAAAATGGCTGGATTAGAGAAGATCAAAAGTCAGATCCTTGACGAGGCAAAAGAGACGGCGAATGCAAAGATCGAAGATGCGAAAGCGCAGGCAGAACAGATGAAGACTCAGGCGCAGGCAGAAGGAGCCGCACAGGCAGAACAGATCCTGAAGAAGTCTGAAGCGGAAGTTGCCGCACAGAAAGAGCGTGTGAAGTCAGCCATCGATCTTCAGAGAAGAACGAGACTTCTGGAAGCAAAGCAGGAGATGATCGCAGAGATCATCGAGAAGGCGTATGAAAAGGTTATAAGTCTTGCGCCGGATGAGTATTACCAGATGCTCCTGTCTATTCTGGAAGCATACGTACTTCCGCAGGAGGGAGAGATCTATTTCTCTGTAAAAGATCTGGAAAATATGCCGGTAGGATTTGGCAAAGAAATTGAAGAAATAGCTCTGGCAAAGGGAGGAAAACTTACTGTAGCCGGAGCGGGCAGAGATAATATTGACAATGGATTCATTCTTGCGTACGGTGGAATTGAAGAGAACTGTACGATCAGGGCAATGTTCGATGCGAAGCGGGATGAACTTGCGGACATCGTTCACCGGATGCTCTTTGTATGATATGGAGGGACAACATGAGTGAACAATATACCTATGCGGTCGCAAGAATCCGTGCCCTGGAAGTATCCCTGTTCTCTGACAGTACCATCGACCAGCTGATCGCGTGCCAGAGTTATGATCAGGCATTGCAGTTCTTAGAAGAGAAGGGATGGGGAGATACCGAAAGCAGCGGGGATGCGGAAAAAATCCTGACGAGAGAAGAAGAAAAGACATGGGAAGTAGTCAAAGACCTGTCGATCGGAATGGAACATTTCGATGTGCTTTCTTATCCGAAGCTTTTTCATAATTTAAAGGCAGCGGTCAAGGAAGTATGCACCGGAGATAAGAACCGGCATATCTATTATGAAGATGTTCGGATTCCCGGGGAAGAGATGCGTAAGATCGTAGAAGACAGAGACTTTGGAAAGCTTCCGGACAGTATGCGGATCGCAGGAGAAGAAGCATACGAGACACTTCTTCATACAGGAGACGGGCAGCTCTGTGACGTGATCATAGACCGGGCGGCACTGGATGCCATCTATCAGGCCGGGAAAGAGTCACCGGATAAGATCATACAGGATTATGCAGAATCCACAGTGGCAGTGGCGGATATCAAGATTGCCGTCCGGTCACAGAAGACCGCAAAATCAACGGAATTTATGAAACGGGCAATGGCAGAATGTGATTCTTTAAGTGTGAGTCAGTTATCGAAAGCAGCACTTAGCGGTATGGATGCTATCTGCGAATACTTAAGAGGAACGGCTTATGCAGAAGGTGCGGAAGCACTGGCAGAGTCGCCGTCAGCATTCGAAAGATGGTGTGACAATCGGATCATCCAGACGATAAGCCCGGAGAAATATCATGCATTTACGATAGGACCGGTAATTGCCTACGTAATTGCAAGGCAGAATGAGATTAAAACGGTACGAATCATTTTATCCGGAAAGCAGAATGAACTGCCGGATGATTCAATCCGGGAAAGGGTAAGGGAAATGTATGTATAAGATCGCAGTAGTGGGTGATTATGACAGCATCTTCGGATTCGCAGCACTGGGCCTTGATACATTTGCCGTCCAGACCCGTGAGGAAGCCGCAGAGAAATTACACCAGCTGGCACAGGGAGGATATGGGATCATCTATATCACAGAGAAACTTGCCGCTGAATTAACGCATGAGATAGAAAAATATCAGGAACAGGTCACACCGGCGATCATTCAGATTCCGGGTATCGCCGGTAATACAGGCGCCGGGGTTGCAGGTGTGAAGAAATCGGTAGAGCAGGCTGTCGGTTCCGATATTATATTTGGCAGCTAAAGGAGGTTGATTCGTCCGTATGAGTACAGGAACGATTAAAAAAGTAGCAGGACCGCTGGTCATTGCAGAAGGAATGCGTGACGCCAACATGTTTGACGTGGTACGTGTAAGCAGCCAGCGTCTGATTGGAGAGATCATAGAGATTCACGGAGATGAGGCATCCATCCAGGTATACGAGGAGACATCAGGACTTGGACCTGGAGAGCCGGTAGAGTCTATGGGAGTACCAATGTCAGTAGAACTTGGACCCGGACTGATCACAAGCATATACGATGGAATCCAGAGACCGCTGGATGACATTATGAAAATCTCCGGAAATAACTTAAAGCGAGGCGTGGAAGTTGCTTCGTTAAAACGTGATAAGAAATGGGAATTTGTACCGGTCGCAAAAGCCGGCGATGAGGTAGAAGCAGGTGACGTACTCGGAACTGTGCAGGAGACCATCGTTGTACAGCAGAAGATCATGTCCTTACGGAGTAAAGGGAACCGTCAAAGAGATCAAAGCCGGAGCATTTACCGTAGAAGAAGTGGTAGCAGTGATCGCTACCGAAAAAGGTGACAAAGAACTGACGATGATGCAGAGATGGCCGGTTCGAAAAGGCCGTCCGTAATCAGAAGAAGCTGCCGCCGGTAAAACCACTGGTAACCGGACAGCGTGTAATCGATACATTCTTCCCAATCGCCAAAGGTGGTGTGGCAGCCGTTCCGGGACCTTTCGGAAGCGGTAAGACAGTTATCCAACACCAGTTGCTAAGTGGGCAGAGGCAGATATCGTGGTCTATATCGGATGCGGAGAACGTGGTAATGAGATGACCGATGTTCTGAACGAATTTCCGGAACTGAAAGACCCGAAGACCGGACAGTCTCTGATGGAAAGAACCGTGCTGATCGCAAATACATCGGATATGCCGGTTGCAGCCCGTGAGGCTTCCATCTATACCGGAATCACGATCGCAGAATATTTCCGTGATATGGGATATTCTGTAGCGCTGATGGCAGATTCTACATCCCGTTGGGCAGAGGCACTTCGAGAGATGTCGGGACGTCTGGAAGAGATGCCTGGTGAAGAAGGTTACCCGGCATACTTAGGTTCCCGTCTGGCGCAGTTCTATGAAAGAGCCGGACATGTGGTATCCCTTGGTAAAGAAGGAAGAGAAGGTGCACTTTCCGTTATCGGAGCGGTATCTCCTCCGGGTGGTGATATCTCTGAACCGGTATCACAGGCAACCCTTCGTATTGTAAAGGTATTCTGGGGACTGGATTCCGCACTTGCGTATAAGAGACATTTCCCAGCCATCAACTGGCTGACCAGTTATTCGCTGTATGTTGACAATATGGCAAACTGGTTCAATGAGGAAGTGGCAGCGGACTGGATGGAAGACCGTCAGAAGATGATGACAATCCTTCAGGAAGAAGCCGAGTTAAATGAGATCGTACAGATGGTAGGTATGGATGCCCTGTCACCGACTGACGTCTGAAGATGGAAGCGGCAAGATCCATCCGTGAGGACTTCTTACATCAGAACTCCTTCCATGAGATCGACACTTACACGCCGCTTCGTAAGCAGTATCTGATGATGAAACTGGTACTGGCATTTTATGAGAAATCTGTCGACGCACTGAACAAGGGTGCGGACATGAATGCACTGATCGCCATGCCGGTAAGAGAAAAGATCGGCCGTTATAAATATACAACAGACGCCGATATCGAAAACGAATATAAGAATGTAGAAGAAGAACTGGACAAGGAAGTTGCGGCTGCATTCGGGAAGGAGGACTTCTAATTATGCCAAAAGAATATAGAACCATACAGGAAGTTGCCGGACCTCTGATGCTGGTACGCGGCGTTGAAAATGTAGCCTATGACGAATTGGGTGAGATTGAGCTTGCAAGCGGTGAGAAGCGCCGCTGCAAGGTTCTGGAGATCAATGGAAATGATGCACTGGTGCAGTTATTCGAAAGTGCCACGGGTATCAACTTAAGTAACAGTAAAGTACGTTTTCTGGGACGAAGCATGGAGCTTGGTGTATCGGAAGATATGCTTGGACGTGTCTTCGACGGACTGGGCCGCCCGATCGACGGGGGACCGGAGATCCTGCCGGATGAAAGACGTGATATCAACGGTCTGCCTATGAATCCGGCAGCCAGAAGCTATCCGGAAGAGTTTATCCAGACAGGTGTATCGGCTATTGACGGACTGAACACATTGGTTCGTGGGCAGAAACTTCCAATCTTCTCGGCATCCGGACTTCCACATGCCAACCTGGCAGCACAGATTGCAAAGCAGGCAAAGGTACGCGGAAGCAATGAGAAGTTCGCCGTAGTATTTGCCGCTATGGGTATCACATTCGAAGAGTCGAACTTCTTCGTAGAATCTTTCAAAGAGACAGGTGCCATCGACAGAACCGTACTGTTCGTCAACCTGGCAAATGACCCGGCGATCGAACGTATTTCCACACCTCGAATGGCGCTGACGGCAGCCGAGTATCTTGCATTCGAAAAAGACATGCATGTACTGGTAATTATGACAGATATTACCAACTATGCAGATGCGCTCCGAGAAGTATCTGCCGCACGTAAGGAAGTACCGGGACGCCGTGGATATCCTGGATATATGTACACCGACCTTGCAACGTTATATGAAAGAGCCGGGAGACAGAATGGCAAGAAGGGAAGTATCACACTGATTCCGATCCTGACCATGCCGGAAGATGACAAGACGCATCCAATCCCGGACCTTACCGGCTACATCACCGAAGGACAGATCATCTTAAGCCGTGACTTGTACCGCAAAGGTATCAAGCCTCCGATCGATGTATTGCCATCCCTGTCCCGTCTGAAAGATAAAGGAATCGGAGAAGGTAAGACAAGAGCCGACCATGCAAATACCATGAACCAGTTATTTGCGGCATATGCGCGAGGAAAAGATGCGAAAGAATTAATGACTATCTTAGGAGAGGCAGCTCTTACTGATATTGACCTGGTATATGCGAAATTCGCAGATGCATTTGAAAAGGAATATGTATCACAGGGATACGATACCGACAGACCGATTGAAGAGACACTGGAGATCGGATGGAAGCTGTTGTCTATGCTGCCAAGATCAGAGTTGAAACGAATTGATGATAAGTTCTTGGACGAGTATTATGGTAAGCAGTAAGCCATGCGGATTCGAGCCGGCATGCGTCCAATATATAAAGTATAGAAAGGAGTGATACTATGGCGTCAACCCAGGTAACCCCTACCCGTATGGAACTGACCAGAACTAAGAAGAAACTGGTCACAGCCATAAAAGGTCACAAACTTCTGAAAGATAAACGAGACGACTGATGCGTCAGTTCCTGGATCTGGTAAAAGTGAACATGGAACTTCGGGAAAAGGTAGAAGCGGGGATTCGTTCAGCTAATAAGAACTTCGTCATAGCCAAAGCCGGCATGGATGAAGCAACCCTGAACACGGCACTGATGGCACCGAAGCAGGAAGTAGATCTGGAAGTCGGACAGAAGAATGTCATGAGTGTAGACATTCCTGTATTCGAGACGAAGACCAGAACGGCAGATGCGAATGATATCTATTCGTATGGATTCGCATTTACATCGAGTGATCTGGACGGAGCCGTAAAATCTCTGGCAGATATCCTACCGGATATGCTAAAGCTTGCAGAGACAGAAAAAGCCTGCCAGCTTATGGCAGCTGAGATTGAGAAGACCAGAAGACGTGTCAACGCCCTGGAGCATGTGATCATTCCGGAGGCACAGAAGAATATCAAGTATATTACGATGAAACTGGACGAGAATGAACGAAGCACCCAGATCCGTCTGATGAAGGTGAAAGATATGATGCTGGAGGATGCGCATCATTACAAAGAAAAGGAGTAGGAATACTGAGAAATTCTCAGATGAAAAATCCGCAGATATAAGTTGAAAAGCTTAAATCTGTGGATTTTTTTATGTCAGAATAAGCCGGAAAAATAGTTAGAAACCCATTCTTATTGTACGCAAATTCATTGACAAACCACTACTGTGTGATACAATATAGTTAAGAACTACTATAGTATACAAGGTAGGTGAAAATATGTATGATAAATCACAATTAATGAAGGGAACTTTAGAAGGATGTATCTTGCAGATTTTATCCGAGACGGTTACATACGGATATGAGATTGTAACGACATTGACAGAGTTCGGATTT
>ENA-OQCN01001183-OQCN01001183.1-human-gut-metagenome-genome-assembly--contig:-NODE-1183-length-13146-cov-3.776711_pt1 | contig 13146 bp, 14 predicted proteins | sample MGYA00242497_ERZ504576 | MGnify/ENA primary metagenome ERZ504576 (study PRJEB26092, sample SAMD00036296) | human gut metagenome | host: Homo sapiens | study: EMG produced TPA metagenomics assembly of...
GAATCGTAAAAAGGATATGGCGGTAAACTGCGGGCCGGGCATGCCCGGCCCCTACAGGGCGGCGATGGCGAAACGGGATATGGCGGTAGGTTTCGGCGGGTGAGGGCACCCCGCCCTACGCACGGGTTTGATGTGGGGGTGTAGGGCGGCCAGCCCTCTGGCCGCCGTGGCCGTTTGCGGCGGTGGGAGGGTGCCCGGGAGGGATGAATCCCTCCCCTACGAATTGAACCGTAAAAGGGATATTGCGGTAAGCTGCGGGCCGGGCATGCCCGGCCCCTACAGGATGCACAATTTTTCAGCGGTATTTCCGGCTGGTTGTACAGCATTTTGTACAAATATGAACAAAATATGTCCCTACCCTCTTGACTGGGCCGCAACTCTGTGATAGCATAAGCGCAACGAAAGAACGGCAAAGGCGCCGGACAGTGTGATTCTGTCCGGCGCCTTTCTGTTTTGAAAAGTAAGAGAGGGGTTCTGTTCTATGTACAATTCCGCAGACGTTACATGGACACTGGTTGCAGCGTTTCTGGTGTTCTTCATGCAAGCGGGCTTTGCCTTGTGCGAGGCTGGCCTGACCCGTGCAAAAAATACCGGCAATATTCTGATGAAGAATATGATGGATTTTTGTATCGGCACGCCGTGCTACTGGCTCGTCGGCTTCGGCATCATGTTTGCCGGTTCCGGGGCGCTCATCGGCGGGTTTGATCCGTTCATCCGCGGCAGCTATGACTTCGGCACGCTGCCGGTCTGGGTCTACGCGGTGTTCCAGACTGTGTTCTGCGCCACTGCCGCGACCATCGTCTCCGGCTCGATGGCCGAGCGCACGAAGTTCAGCGCCTACTGCTGCTACTCCGCCGCCATCAGCCTGATCGTCTACCCCATCTCCGGCCACTGGATCTGGGGCGGCGGCTGGCTGGCACAGCTCGGCTTCCATGATTTTGCCGGCTCCACCGCAGTTCACTTCGTCGGTGGCGTCACGGCCTGCCTGGGCGCTGGATGCTCGGCCCCCGCATCGGCAAGTACAACAAGGCCGGTAAGGCCCGCGCGATCCCCGGCCACAACCTGACCGCGATGGCTCTGGGCGTTTTCATCCTGTGGTTCTGCTGGTTCGGTTTCAACGGCGGCTCCACCGTCAGCATGACCGGCGATGACACGATGGTTTCCGCAGGTCTGATCTGCTTCAACACCAACCTGGCCGCCGCGCTGGCTACCGTTGCGGCGCTGATCGTCTCCTGGGTGCGCTACGGCAAGCCCGATGTCTCCCTGACCTTCAACGGTGCGCTGGCCGGTCTGGTCGCCATCACCGCGGGCTGCGACGTCGTTGACCCGTTCGGCGCGGCCACCATCGGCATCGTCGCCGGTGTGCTCTGCATCTTCTCGGTTGAATTCTTCGACAACGTTGCCAAGATCGATGACCCCGTCGGCGCTGTCTCGGTACACTGCATGAACGGTGCGTGGGCACCATCGCCGTCGGCCTGTTTGCCACCGAGGGCGGCCTGTTCTACGGCGGCGGCTTTGCCAAGCTGGGCATCCAGCTGCTGGGCATTGTCAGCGTGGCGGCCTGGGTGCTGGCCACGATGTTCATCATCTTCACGGTCATCAAAAAGACCATCGGCCTGCGCGTCTCCGAGAAGGAGGAGATCGACGGCCTGGATTACCACGAGCACGGCCTGGCCAGCGCCTATGCACTTCGCCATCAATGATCCGACCTACGCCGAGCTGGACGTGAACGAGAACACCGATCTGGCGAGGACGACATCACCAAGCCAGCCCCGAGAAGGTCGCCGCCGCGGTCAAGGTCGTCAAGGACGCCCCGCTGCCCGCCGAGCTGGATTCCGGGATGCACAAGGTTTCCATCATCGTGCAGTTGGCCAAGTTTGAGACCCTGAAGAAGGCGCTGAACGACATTGGCGTTACCGGCATGACCGTGACCCAGGTCATGGGCTGCGGCCTGCAGAAGGGCAGCGGCGAGAAGTACCGCGGCGCCGAGGTTGACGCCACGCTCCTGCCGAAGGTCAAGGTCGAGGTCGTCGTGAGCAAGATTCCCGTGGACAAGATCATCGATACGGCCACGAAGGCCCTGTACACCGGCCACATCGGCGACGGCAAGATCTTTGTCTACAATGTGGCAAAGGTCGTAAAGGTCCGCACCGGCGAACAGGATTACGCCGCGCTGCAGGACGTAGAGTAAACATCTCCCTATTATAATAAGGTATAAAGGTCAGTAAGCCAGCCCCTTCCGAAGTGGGATTCGGAAGGGGCTGGCTGTTTTGTGGGTAGGATCGCGGCGGCGGGAGGTGGACGGCGGGGGATGAATTTTCTCTCTGCGGGCGGAACATTGACGGGATTTGGCGTGAAGCGGCGGAGGAGTCAACGCTTGGCGGCGCACAACGAGCGCCGCCAGTTGCTTCGCAAACACGCTCGTGCGGTTGTGCCCCGCAGGGGCAAACATTGCTCACACCCCGTTCGCTCCGCTCAACCGTGGCCCCTGTTCGCAACCCCGCAACCCCTCCCTACGATGCAAAAGATAAAGGGGATGCAAAACGAAACCGGGAGCTGACGCAAGGCTGCGGGCCGGGCATGCCCGGCCTACGGGGTGCCGTTTCCGGCATCGGGGGTTCGGGGGAACACCCGAATTTAAGGTGGAGGAAGGGGCGGGGGCGTAAGAACGAAAAGTAATACTGCTTTCGTTTAGCCCCCGCCCTTCCGACTTCCGCTTTGGGGTTCCAAGGGCGTGCAGCCCTTGGTCGCGGGTCCGCTGCGTCGAAACAGCGGCAGTTTTCTGGTTCTTTCTTTTGCTGCCAAAGAAAGAACAACCTCCCGGGAGGCTGCCGTTCATCCTTCAGCCGCTCACTTCCCCCTCGCTGACTGAATATACTGCCGCGGCGTCTGGTTGTATTCCGCCCGGAATGCGCGGTAAAAGTTTGCGTAATCGCCAAAACCGCAGTATTGGCAGACTTCATTCGGCGGGACGCCGCCGGCTAAAAGCTGCTTCGCGTTTAATAGCCGCTTCTGCAAAATATAGCGATGCACCGTCGTGCCGACCTGTGCATCGAACTTCCGCAAAAGATGATACTTGCTGATGAAGAACTTCTCCGACAGCTGGTCCAGCGTCAGGGCCTCGCTGTAGTGCTCGTTGATGTAGTGCAGCACCGCATCCACGACCTGGTCACTCGTGCCGGTGGGGCGGGCGTCGCCGCGCTCGGCTGCGGCACGGTTCAGGCCGACCAAAAGCTCCACCAGCGCACTCTGGGCCAAAAGGTCGCTGCCGTACGCCTTGTCCGCCTTTAACGCGCACAGCTTATCCACCGTTGTGCGCAGCGGCGCGCCGGTGGCCCCGGGCAGCCGCAGCAGGTTCGTGTGGCCGGGGACTGTCGTGTCAAAGCAGCGGGTCAGACTTGTGCGCGGGGTGGACAAACCCTCCAGATAGGGCCGCGCGATCCAGAGCACGATGCGCTCATAGGCGTCGGCGTCGGTGGCAATGCGCGCCTGGTGCAGCTCCAGCGGGCTGCACAGCATCCAGTCGCCGGGGCGCACGCGTAGAGCTGGTTCTCGACGATGTACTCCACCCGCCCGCGCAGCAGCAGGTAGATTTCATAGAAGTCGTGGTGGTGCAGCTCGACCTCGTTCATGTAGGTCGAGCGATAGCGGTAGACCTCATAATCCGGCGCGATCATCGTCTGGCGCTTGGTGTAGGGATTGTAGTTTGACATAGGTGACTCCCAAAAAGCCTTCCCCTCCGGGACAGACTCCCCCGGTACGGGGGAGGTGGCGCATAGCGCCAGAAGGGGAGTAGGTGGCTGAGCGAAGCGAAGCCGGATGAGGGCCGACCTTGCCGCTGCCGCCCTGCAAGCGGGATTTTGCGGCCAGCTCTCCCCTCATCAGCCGCCTGCGGCGGCAGCTTCTCCCCAAGGGAGAAGCCTTTTCTGCGTTGCTATGATTTTACCGCAATTTTTCGCAATTTTTCAAGCAATCAGCGTTATTTTCTTGCAAAAAATCACGCGGTATACTATAGACATCGCGGGCGGCCGTGTGCCGCCCACCCCCACAGCAACAAAAGGAGCAAATCATTATGCAGATGAATGCGTCTTCCATCGTCAACCAGAAAGCCGAGTGGGAAAAGCTGGGCGTCAAGCTGCCCGCCTTTGACCACGCTGCCATGACTGCCGCCACCAAGGAGCACCCCATCTGGGTCCACTTCGGTGCGGGCAACATCTTCCGCGGCTTCATCGCCGCGCTGCAGCAGCGCCTGCTGAACGAGGGTGCCGCTGACCGCGGCATCATCGCAGCCGACACCTTCGACTACGACATCATCGACAAGATCTACACCCCGTATGACAACCTGACGATGAACGTCACCCTGAACCCGGACGGCACCACCAGCCGCGAGATCATCGGCTCTGTGGCCGAGGGCCTGCGCGCCAACTCTGCCGACGCGGAGATGATGGCTCGCTTCAAGCAGATCTTCACCGATCCCAGCCTGCAGATGATCTCCTTCACCATCACCGAGAAGGGCTACGCTCTGTACCGTCCCGACGGCAGCCTGATGCCCGTCGTGCAGGCTGACATCGACGAGGGCCCCGCCCACGCCCGCCACGCCATGAGCATGGTCGCCGCCCTGCTGCTGGAGCGTTTCCAGAACGGTGCCTATCCTCTGGCCGTCGTCAGCATGGACAACTGCTCCCACAACGGCGAGAAGCTGCAGGCCAGCGTTATGACCGTTGCCAAGGCATGGCTGGAGAAGGGCTTCGTCGGTCAGGACTTCATCGACTACCTGTCCGATGAGACCAAGATCACCTTCCCCTGGTCCATGATCGACAAGATCACCCCGCGCCCCCACAAGATCGTCGAGGAGTCTCTGGAGAAGGACGGCATCGAGGGCATGACCCCCATCGTCACCTCCAAGAACACCTTCATTGCCGCGTTCGTCAACGCCGAGCGCCCGCAGTATCTGGTCGTCGAGGACAAGTTCCCCAACGGCCGCCCCCGCGCTGGAGAAGGCCGGTGTCTACATGACCGACCGCGAGACCGTCAACAAGACCGAGCGCATGAAGGTCACCACCTGCCTGAACCCGCTGCACACCGCCATGAGCGTGTACGGCTGCATGCTGGGCTATGACCTGATCTGCGCCGAGATGAAGGACGAGGACATCGTCGCCCTCATCAAGCGCCTGGCTACGTCGAGGGCCTGCCCGTCGTCGTTGACCCGAAGATCCTTGACCCGAAGGCCTTCATCGACGAGGTCATCGAGCAGCGCCTGCCCAACCCCTTCATGCCCGACATGCCGCAGCGCATCGCTACCGACACGTCCCAGAAGGTCGGCATCCGCTTTGGCGAGACCATCAAGAGCTACGTCGCCGAGGGCCGCGACCTGAACAGCCTGGTCTCCATTCCTCTGGCCATCGCCGGTTGGCTGCGTTACCTGCTGGCCATCGACGACAACGGCAACGCCTTTGAGGTCAGTGCTGACCCGCTGAAGGACGAGCTGCAGGCCAAGCTCTCCGGCATCGAGTTCGGCAAGCCCGAGACCGTCACCGACCAGCTGGACGGCATCCTGTCCAATGCGTCCATCTTCGGCAGCGACCTGACCAAGACCGTCCTGGCTGACAAGATCAAGCGTACTTCAAGGCCGAGATCGCCGGTGCCGGTGCCGTCCGCAAGACCCTGCACGAGCCGTGAACGGCTGAGAGCAGCTTCCCTAAGCCTTCCCCCAAGGGGGAAGGTGGCCCCGCAGGGCCGGATGAGGGGCGAGCTTCCCGCAGCAACCGTTACCGGGCAATAAAGGCAAACTTGCTCATCAGTCATCTTCGATGACAGCTTCCCCCAAGGGGGAAGCCTTTGCAGCTACGCTGTAGGGGCCGGACATGTCCGGCCCGCCACGTAAAATGTATAACCCGCTCACGGGTTCGCAAACGGAAACTTGCGGGCGAGGCATGCCTCGCCCCTACGCAAACGACTATACAAACAAAAGGAGCACCACATGTCTATGAAAATGGGTTGGCGCTGGTATGGTGAGGGCAATGACCCCATCACCCTGAGCGACATTAAGCAGATCCCCGGTGTTGAGGAAATCGTCTGGGCCCTGCACAGCAAAATGCCCGGCGAGATTTGGGAGGAGGCCGAGATCAAGGAGGTCGTAGACCAGATCCATGCGGCCGGCTTCAGCGCCACCGTCGTCGAGTCCGTCAATGTCCACGACGACATCAAGATCGGCCTGCCGACGCGCGACAAGTACATCGAGAACTACAAGCAGTGCATCCGCAACCTGTCCAAGTTCGGCGTCAAGACCATCTGCTACAACTTCATGCCCATCTTTGACTGGACCCGCACCGACCTGTTCCACCCCGTCGGCGACGGCTCCACCGCCCTGTTCTATCAGAAGGACCTGATTCAGGACGACTACAAGGGCATGGCAAACTACATTCTCGAATTCACCGAGAAGTACAACATGACCTTCCCCGGCTGGGAGCCGGAGCGCATGGCCAAGCTGGACGAGCTGTTCAAGGCCTACGCCCCCGTCACCAAGGAGAAACTGTGGATAACCTCAAGTACTTCCTTGAGGCCATCATGCCCACCTGCCGCGAGTGCGACATCAAGATGGCGATTCATCAGGACGATCCCCCATGGGACATCTTCGGCCTGCCCCGTCTGCTGGTTGACGCCGAGAGCATTGACCGCTTCCTGACGATGGTCGATGACCCGTACAACTGCCTGACGCTCTGCTCCGGCAGCATGAACGCCAACCCCAACAACAACGTGGCCGCCATCGTGCGCAAGCACTGTGACCGCATCCCGTTTGCCCACGTGCGCAATATCCACCACTTCGAGAACGGTGACTTCTCCGAGGCTGCCCACCGCGACTGCTGCGGCGAGACCGGCATCATCGAGATCCTGCGCGCCTACCACGACTGCGGCTTTGACGGCTGCATCCGCCCCGACCATGGCCGTCAGCTGTGGGAGGAAGGCCCCGGCAACTGCCGCCCCGGCTACGGCAAGTATGACCGCGCCCTCGGCGTGCAGTACATGCTGGGTGTCTGGGACCTGCTGGACCGCCTGGACGAAGAGAAGTCCAAGTAATTTTTGCCATCCTCAAATTGCTGTATAACAAAAAGGACGCTGTAGCGATACAGCGTCCTTTTTTGTTGGGATTTTATTGTATGATGAGCCTCCTTGCTCCCTTGCCGCCATTACCTCCTCCGCAATACCTTGCCCCTACCCGACACCTTACCCTTTTCACCTCCCGGTAGGGGCCGGGCATGCCCGGCCCGCCACCTCACGGCTGCCGCCATTGAATCCTCCCTTTGTAGAGGGGTCTTGACCCCTCCGCCGCACCTTGCCCCTACCGCTGCTTTATCTTCCACGCCGGAGGGATTCCTGCAGCTTTGCCCTTCTGCCTTCCTTACCCCTTCACCTCGTTCACCAACTTCTCCCCTCTTGCAACGCCCGCGCGTTCTCCATCGTCGTGATGGCAATGCTCTGCAATGCTGTCCGCGTGAAAAATGCCTGATGGCTCGTCACCACCACATTCGGGAAACTCATCAAAATCGGCACGACCTCGTTCTGCAAAACGTCGTCCGAGAAGTCCTCGAACACCTGCCCGTCCTCGGCCTCGTAGACGTCCAGCCCCACGCCCGCAAATTTGCGGGCCCGCAGCGCGTCGATCAGCGCGTTGGTGTCGATCAGCCCACCGCGGCTCGTGTTGACAAGAATCGCGTTGTCACGCATCATTTTGATTGTGTCAGCGTTGATTATATGGTGCGTCTCGGCTGTCAGCGGGCAGTGCAGACTGATAAGGTCTGCCGTGCGCAGCAGCTCGTCCAACTCCACATAGCGCACAATGCCGTCCAGCGCGGGGTTCCTGTACTGGTCGTAGGCCAGCACCGTCATGCCAAACCCGTGACAGATGCGCGCCATGGCCGCGCCGATGCGCCCCGTGCCCACAATGCCCGCCGACGAGCCGTACAGGTTGTACCCCAGCAGGCCGTCCAGCGCAAAGTTGTTGTTGCGCACCTTGATATACGCCTTGCAGATGCGCCGGTTCGCGGCCTGCGCCAGCGCCATAGCGTGCTCGGCCACGGCCTCCGGGCTGTAGCCCGGCACGCGCAGCACCGTGATGCCGCATTCTGCGCCGCGGCCAGGTCCACATTATTGTACCCCGCGCACCGCAGCAGCAAGCAGCGGATGCCCACCTGCGCCAGCTTTTCCAGCACCGGAGCCGAGCAATCCGCATTGACGAACGCGCACACAGCGTCCCCGCCCTGCGCCAGCGGCGCGGTGTCCGCATCGAGATTCGCCGTTAAAAACCTGATCTCGCAGCCATATTCCGGGTCCGCCACCAGCACATCAAAGTAATAATGGTCATACTCCCGCGCCCCGTAAAAGACGATCTTCATAGCAATCCCCCTGTCATAGCCAGTATTTGCAGTTTACCCGCCTGCCATACCGCCCATATCCTTATGCGTAGGATAAAAAAGCACCCCCGCACGGTTTGCACCGTGCGGGGGTGTTGTTGTGTTGAATCACATGGGGCTTGGTGGATGCTAACGCGCCCAACCAGGAGCGGCAGCATTGGGTACCGCTACCCTATGGGGAAACCACACAATTAGTCTTTCTTGCGCAGAACGAGGCCGTAAACGCCGTAGCCCATCAGCAGGGCAACAACTGCCAGGCTGCCGCCGATCAGCGGAGCAGCATTGGTAGCACCGGTCTTAGGCAGAACCTTGGTGGTGTTAGCCGGGGCAGCGGCAGCCTTGACGACCTGCTTCTGGCTGGCAGAAGTGTTGGTCGTGTTGCTGGAAGAGGAAGCGCTGGAGGAAGAAGAACCGTTGTTGGTCTTGGTCTTGCGGACCATGACCTTAGCGGAACCATTGCCAACGTAGAAGTCACCAACCTCGCACAGCTCATAGCCAGCGGGGACGCTCTTCAAGACATTGAAGTTCACAACGGTAGTACCCTGGTTGACAACCAGATCTTCGGTGCCGACTTCCTTATCGGTAGCCTCGTCAACATAGGAGATCTTGATGGTGGTGGTGGGAACCTTACGGACAGCAGCGTAAACGTAGCCGTCACGGATGGGCAGGTCGCCAGCCAGAACCAGCTCGTAGCCTGCGGGAGCGGTCAGCTTGCTGGTGTTGACATAGGTAGCATCAGCAGGAACAGTCATCTCGACCTCAGCGATCTGCTTCTCCTCTTCCTCAGAGTAGTAGTTGATCTTGATGGTCTTGGTGGCAACCTTGCGGACCTCAGCGTAAACATAGCCATCACGGATGGGCATGTCGCCGACTTCGGCCAGCTCGTAGCCAGCGGGAACCAGAGCGGCGTAAGCGCTGGAGTTGACGCAAGTAGCATCAGCGTTCACAACGACAGTGGGCTCAGCAACCTGCTTCTTCTCCTCGGGGCAGTAGAAGTTGATCTTGACTTCCTTGGTGGAGACCTTACGGACAGCAGCGTAAACGTAGCCGTCACGGATGGGCAGGTCGCCAACCTCAACCAGCTCATAGCCAGTAGGAGCGGTCAGCTTGCTGGTGTTCACGCAAGTAGCATCGGGAGCAACAGTCAGTTCTTCTTCCTTGATCTGCTTCTCTTCAGCCTCAGAGTAGTAGTTGATCTTGACGGTCTTGGAGCCGATCTTGTTGACAGCAGCATAAACGTAGCCGTCACGGATGGCCAGGTCGCCGCTCAGGACCAGCTTGTAGCCCTCGGGAGCGGTCAGCTCGCTGGTGTTGACGTAAGTAGCGTCAGCAGCAACAGTCATCTCGACCTCAGCGATCTGCTTCTCCTCAGCTTCGGAGTAGTAGTTGATCTTGATGGTCTTAGTGGTGGCAGGAGCCTTGACCTTGCGGACAGCAGCATAAACGTAGCCATCGTTGATGGCGAAGTCACCGCCCAGAACCAGCTCGTAACCCTCGGGAGCCTTCAGGCTACCGGAGTTGACAGAAGTTGCATCAGCAGCAACTTCCATCTCGACTTCAGCAACCTGCTTTTTCTCGGACTCAGAGTAGTAGTTGATCTTGATGGTCTTGGTGGTGGGCTTCGGTGCCTCAACCTTGCGGAAAGCATAGCTGCCCTCGCCCTTATACCAGTAACTGATGTTGCTTCCATTTCAGCAAAAGAAATCTTATCGCCAGCATTGTAGGTATTCTTTGCGTAGTCTACATCAGACCAAACATAGCCATCTTCAATGCTCGGAGCCGTAACGCTTTCGCCTGCAGCCACGGTAGTGGGCTCGTGCAGCTTTTCGCCACTGGTAGTAGTCCACTGAACACTAATCGTCTTGTGCTCAGCAGTGCTGTCTGCAAACGCTGCAAACGGTACGCACATGACAACCATGAACACAGCAGTCAGCAGAGCCAGCAGACGAGTTTTGAAGTTCGTTTTCTGCATGTTAATTTCTCCTATTCTTTAAAATTTATCTAAAGCGTTTTGCAGGCAGATGCCCCAAGCGCACCCGCCTGCTTGCGCAGTAGATACGGACATATATCCAACACCCCCACTTGGATGAGGGCGGTGAATCAGAGGTTATTATTTCCTTTGAAAAAGGAAATACAAAAGCCCTAGGGCTTTTCAGCTTAATTTCTGACCTTATTTGCCGGCAGGCAGCGGCAGGCAGAAGCGGATCGCTGTTGATGTGTACCTCATCCGCCGCAGTGGTCTCGCCGTCCCGCAAGGGGCGTGCCAGAATGACCATACGGGCATCCTCCATCTGGTAGGTACAGGTGCTTAAAGTCAGCAGACGCTCGGTGGGGTAGGCATAGTCACCGGTGGTATAAAACGCGCGCTTGGCCACCTCGTCCAAAAATGTCTGCTCGGTGGCATCATCCAGATTGATATACTGGTTGAAGTAGAACACATCGCCGTCACTCTCGCGCGAGGTTACGGCATAAACCGCTACGATTTTGTAAATCTCACTTTTATATAAGGTATCCAACTGCAGGTAAGGGTGTGCTGTGTAGTAATCAGCATCGCGGTACTTTTGCAGATTGGAGAAGCGGTCGGTATTATTTACACCCATGTTATGCCCGTAGATGATGAGATGGCGGCCGTTTTTCATGTCGCACTCAAAATCTGCAAAGGGCATGCCGCGCTTATCATCGGCGCGATCCAGATCATGGTATAAGTAAAAGTAATTATCTGTCGTTTGCAGGATCGGCAGGTCAATGTCCACACCCGGTATTTCGATCCAGCCTGCAAAATCGGAGTTGCGGGCAATGAGATCGGCGTATTTGGCCCGCTGGGCGGCTTCCTCGGCGGCCGGGTCAGGGGTGGCCTCGGGCTCCTCTATAATAGGTGCAGCCGTTTCTACCGGCTTAATGGCTTCCATCTCTTTTTTCTGCTTGTAGGAGGGAAGCCAGAGGATCAGCCCGCCGACCAGCCCTGCAAAGGCCGCGCCGGAGATAACCCTGCCAAAAGTGCTTTGGTGCGTTGTTTCATAAACTAAGGTCCACAAAGTAAGCGTCGGCATCACTGCCGTCTTCGTAAGTTTCCTGATAGGCAACCGTCAGGGTCGTGGTGTCCTGCGGGACAGCAACCAGAATGTTGCCTTCCAGCGTGGACCCCGGGCTAACCCCGGTAACCTCGGACAGCATATCATCGTCCACAGCGTCAAAGCCAACGCCAAAATCGCTGTCGCCATCGCCCCATTGGAGCTGGAAATCGTCTTTAAAAATGAGGAAACCACTATCACTGGTGTTGGTAACGGAAATGTGAAATTGTACCAGCTTGTCTCCCTCGGGGATGTCGATTCCGTTGTACGAATCGATCACTTCGGCCTGGCCGCAGGTGAAATCAAACAGCGCGGTATGCACGGTTTCATCGGCTTTTGCACGGGTAGACTTTGCCCCGCCGCAGCCGGCCAGCAACAGCGCCGCAGCCAAAGCCAATACACAAAGGACTGTTTTGTACAAATTAAATGTCGTTTTACTCAAAACCGTTATATCTCCAAAAGTAATTCTATTCCATCGCACATTTTCTACGATGATCTTAATAAATGATACAACAAATCCAAGAAAATTTCAAGAGTTACACACACTTTGTCCGCCGCTAAAATGCACAATTATTGTCCAAATTTTGCGGCAAATTGTGATTACCGCGTTTTAATAGTGTATTTAGTGCGTTGTACCACAATTTATAGTGTTCGGTAAAAGTTTGGCAGGCAACAAATATTCCCGTAATTTCTTGCATCAGGCAGCGCTCCGCAAACCCTCACCTTTCAGCACTTGCCCCTCCGCCCGCGCATGCCTCCCCGGAAAACAGCAATAAAAAATACCCCGCAACTTCTTGCGAGGTATCTTTTTGGTGACCCGTGCGTCCATCTCCCGCGGACTAAAAAACAATCCGCAGGATTGTTTTTGCCGCCTGCGGGCGGCCGTCCTGTTCGATTCCTCGCACGGAAGCACAAAAAAACTCCCCAGCCTAAGCTGGGGAGCATTTTTTGGTGACCCGTGCGGGAATCGAACCCACGTTAACGGCGTGAGAGGCCGCTGTCTTAACCGCTTGACCAACGGGCCATAATAAAAAAGAGAAGCCGGCATCTACCTATTTTCACAGGCCGTTTCCAGCCAACTATCTTCGGCACAAGTGAGCTTAACTTCTGTGTTCGGAATGGGAACAGGTGGAACCTCACCGTCATCGACACCGGCCATTCACATGGCGCTTGTCATGCTTCTCTTTTGTTGAGGATGTACCCTCAAAACTGAATATCGAACCGCTTTCTTAGCAAACAGAGTATCTGATCAAGATGGGGTCAAGCCCTCGACCTATTAGTACACGCTAGCTGAACGGATCACTCCGCTTACACTGTGTGCCTATCAACCTTGTAGTCTTCAAGGGGTCTTACCTGATTGACTCAGTGGGATATCTTATCTTAAGGCCGGCTTCACGCTTAGATGCTTTCAGCGTTTATCCGATCCGAACATAGCTGCCCAGCTGTGCCACTGGCGTGACAACTGGTGCACCAGAGGTTCGTCCATCCCGGTCCTCTCGTACTAGGGACAGCGCCTTTCAAATATCCTGCGCCCACGACAGATAGGGACCGAACTGTCTCACGACGTTCTGAACCCAGCTCGCGTACCGCTTTAATTGGCGAACAGCCAAACCCTTGGGACCGAATTCAGCCCCAGGATGCGATGAGCCGACATCGAGGTGCCA
>ENA-OQCN01001184-OQCN01001184.1-human-gut-metagenome-genome-assembly--contig:-NODE-1184-length-13143-cov-1.918715_pt1 | contig 13143 bp, 14 predicted proteins | sample MGYA00242497_ERZ504576 | MGnify/ENA primary metagenome ERZ504576 (study PRJEB26092, sample SAMD00036296) | human gut metagenome | host: Homo sapiens | study: EMG produced TPA metagenomics assembly of...
TGTGTATTTTCCATGGTTGTTCCGTTCCAGATGGTTATGTTCACCTTATCGCTGGTAGCTGACCGTACAGGGCTTCGTACACCTTGGGGAATCATCATCATTTACCTCGGATTTGGTGCAGGTCTGGCAGTATTCATGTTCTGCGGATTTGTAAAATCCATTCCACTGGAAATTGAGGAAGCAGCAATGATCGACGGATGTACACCACTTCGAACCTTTTTCTCCGTTGTACTTCCGATCATGAAGCCGACATACATTTCCGTAGGAATCCTGGAGACGATGTGGATCTGGAACGACTTCCTGCTTCCATACCTGGTACTGGATCTGAATAAGTATAAGACAATCTCAATTGCGATCCAGTATATGAAGGGAAGTTACGGCCGTGTAGATATGGGTGCTGTTATGGCAGCGCTGATCCTTGCGGTAATTCCGGTAGTTATCTTCTATCTGGCATGCCAGAAACACATCATCAAGGGTGTTGCAGCAGGAGCTGTAAAAGGATAGTTGGTGTTTCGTTTATCGTGTTGGATAGCCGGACCTGAATAAAATAAATAAAGTCTTCCTGTGCTGAATGCGAATGCACTGGAAGGCTTTATTTTTTGTGTGTATCGAATGAGGAAGAGTTGATGAATGAAATGGAGGGTGTAAGCTTGGGTGTTTACAGATCCGGTATCGCAGGTATATCCATTTGTTCTGGTGGTGCTGCTGCAGGGGATTGGTGTAAAAGTGATTGAGTGGCATACAATCAGAAAGGTGAAAGGAAAGCATGAAAGAAATCTTAAAGGTAAATAATCTGATCAAAAAATTTTCAAAAGCCGGCGGGGAGATGGAGAAGTTCTAAATAATCGTAAGAAAAAGTTGATTGACTGTCACATACATGATAATATACTGATAGGGAAACTAAAGCCGGGCGGCTACCCTCCATTTCAGAGGGAGAGAAGCACCCTCCAGATGTAAGAAAGGAGGGGATGCGATGGTTACATATTCTGATTTGATTCAGTTTTGTATATTCGTTATTGCCCTTGTAAGTCTTTGTTATAAGATTTTCAAGAGTAAATAAAAAATAGCCGCCAACTACTGGGAATAGTTGACGGACTGTTGAAATAAATAGTTTTAACTTATACCGGGTAGCCGCTTGCGGTTTCCCTCTTGTTATTTTTAATATAGCATATTTGATAATTGTATGCAAGTGTGGGATTAAAAACATCATACAGTTTTTGTGTTATAGTTTACGATCACACAGGCAGCAGAAGGGAGCAGACAGAAGATGAATTCTAATTTCGAATATTACAAAATATTTTATTACGTAGCAAAGTATGAGAATCTTACCAAGGCAGCGACGGCACTGAAGACCAGCCAGCCGGCAGTCACACGTACCATTCATAAGCTGGAAGGTGAACTGGGATGCCGGTTATTTACCAGAAGTAAAACCGGTATGAAGCTGACACCGGAGGGACGGACATTCTATGGTTACGTGGCGGCCGGATGCGCCCAGTTTTTCAAAGGGGAGAATGACCTTAGCAATCTTATTTCCCTGGAAAATGGTACGATCTATATCAGTGCGACGGAGACTGCTCTTCACTGTTATCTGTTTCAGGCGATGGAAGAATTCAACAGTCTGTATCCGAATGTAAGATTCAAGATCCTGAATAACAGTACGACAGAATCTGTCAATGCAGTAAAAGAAGGAAAGGTGGATCTCGCTTTTGTATCGGCTAACCTTCAGGTGGCAAAGCCGCTTCGGATGAAGATATTGAGAAAATACAGGGATATACTGATCGCCGGAATGCGATTTGAAGAATTGAAAGCGGGGAAAGAGGAGTTATCGCTTAAGGAACTGGTGTCGTATCCATGGATCAGTCTGACGGCAGAGACGATCACGCGCCGCTTTTTAAATGAATATTTTGAAAAGAATGGTCTGACATTTGCACCGGATATGAGCTTGCGACGACGGATATGATACTTCCGGCAGTGAGACATAATCTGGGACTGGGATTCATCCCGGCGGAATTTGCGGATGCGGAACTTAAGTCCGGACAGGTATTTGAAATCAAGGTAAAAGAAAAACTGCCGGAACGTAATATCGTATTGATTTACGATATGGAATATCCTCAGAGTATCGCAGCAAAGGAGTTCCAGAAATTCCTGAAAGAGAAGGGCAATTAATCTGCCGATTATAAGAAATGAGAAATATAATAAAACCCGGAAGCTTACACAAATTCGGATGATCATAACGATCTGACAAAGATAAAAGGTATCGAATTGGAGTAAAATATGGTAAGCTTTCGGGCTTTTTATTAAAACAAACTAATTAGTAGGAATTTTTATTTATGCCACTCCCAGTTACGGATCTCTTCAAGATCCTGTCCGTATTCGGCAATGTACTGTTTGTGCTCTACCAGCTTGTCGTTCATTTTCTGGATCAGGAAGGATCCCTTGTTGCCAAGCTGTGGCAAGTGCATGATTGCATCTTTTACCAGGTTGAAACGGTCGATCTGATTCTGTACACGCATATCGAATGGTGTAGTGATCGTTCCTTCTTCCTGATATCCATGAACAGAAATGTTATGGTTGTTACGTTCATATGTAAGTTCATGGATCAGTGTCGGATATCCGTGGAATGCGAAGATTACCGGTTTATCCTTTGTAAAGATTGCATCGTATTCTGCATCACTTAATCCGTGAGGATGTTTGTGGTCTGATTCGAGCTTGAACAGGTCAACTACGTTAACAACACGGATCTTAAGGTCTGGCATCTCATCACGAAGGATGGTAACTGCAGCCATTGTTTCCAGTGTAGGTGTATCACCACAGCAAGCCATAACAACATCCGGCTCTTCACCACAGTCGTTACTTGCCCACTCCCAAATACCGATACCCTGTGTACAGTGCTTAACAGCCTGTTCCATAGATAACCACTGGCAGCTTGGATGCTTAGATGCTACGATCGCATTTACATAGTTCTTACTCTTGATACAGTGATCGAAGCAAGAAAGTAAGCAGTTTGTATCCGGTGGGAGATACATGCGGACAACATCTGCTTTCTTATTAGCAATGTGATCCAGGAATCCCGGGTCCTGATGTGTGAATCCGTTGTGATCCTGCTGCCATACATTTGATGTCAGAATGAAGTTAAGAGAAGCAATTGCTGTCTCCATGAAAGCTGGTTGCATACTTTTAACCATTTTGCATGCTGAGCTGCCATAGAGTCAACGATACGGATGAATGCTTCGTAACTTGCGAAGAATCCGTGACGTCCTGTTAACAGATAACCTTCCAGCCATCCTTCACACATATGCTCACTTAACATACCATCCATGATACGTCCGTTTCTTGCAAGACAATCGTCTGTGTCAAGAAGTCCGGCGTTCCAGTCACGGTTCTGTGTTTCAAATACTTTGTATAAACGGTTAGACATACTTTCGTCAGGTCCGAAGATACGGAAGTTCTTGTTCTCTTCGTTTAATTCGAAGATGTCACGGATATATCCGCCAAGTTCGATCATATCCTGAGCCTTTGTCTTACCTGGTTCAACTTCGATTCCATAAGAACGGAAATCAGGAAGTCTTAAGTCTTTTAATAATAAACCACCATTGCATGTGGGTTAGCTCCGAGACGGGCATCTCCCTTAGGTGCAAGTTCTGCAAGTTCTGGGATCAGGCGTCCGTTTTCGTCGAAGAGTTCTTCCGGATGATAGCTTTCCAACCACTCTTTTAAGAGCTCCAGATGTTCCGGACTTTCCATTGTAAGTGGTACCTGGTGTGCACGGAAAGATCCTTCAATCTGCTGACCGTCTACAACCTTTGGTCCGGTCCATCCCTTTGGAGTACGAAGAACGATCATTGGCCACATCGGACGTTCTGGATCGTTGTTCTCACGTGCATTTTTCTGGATTGCCTTGATCTCTTCGATAACAGTATCCATTGTCTCTGCCATCTTCTTGTGCATGGTCATCGGATCGTCACCTTCTACGAAGTAAGGTTTCCAACCGCATCCTTTGAAGAAGTTTTCCACTTCCTCATGTGAAATACGTGAGAAGATTGTAGGGTTACTGATCTTATATCCATTTAAATGAAGAATTGGAAGTACAGCACCGTCTGTAACCGGGTTCAAGAATTTGTTAGACTGCCATGAAGTAGCTAACGGTCCGGTCTCAGCTTCACCATCACCGACAACAACTGTTGCGATCAGATCCGGGTTGTCGAATACAGCACCGAATGCATGTGCGATAGAATATCCAAGCTCTCCACCTTCGTTGATAGATCCAGGTGTCTCTGGTGCACAGTGACTCGGAACTCCACATGGGAATGAGAACTGCTTGAACATCTTCTTCATACCTTCTTCATCCTGGCTGATGTTCGGATATACTTCGCTGTAAGAACCTTCCAGATATGTATTGGCAATTAAGAAGTTTCCGCCATGTCCAGGACCTGATAATAAGATCATATCCAGATCATAACGTTTGATCTCACGGTTGCAGTGTACATAGATAAAGTTCTGTCCTGGGACAGTTCCCCAGTGCCCAACGATTTTCTTCTTGATCTGATCCATTGTAAGTGGTTCTTTTAATAATGGATTGTCAAGAAGGTATAACTGACCGGCTGACAGATAGTTGGCAGCACGCCAGTAGGCATTCATCTTTTCAAGCATTTCCTGGGATAACGGCTGTTTCTCAAGACATGTTTTTGTGTCTTCCATATTCATACCTCTTTCTTAAAAATAATTTCTTACGTGTTAATTTTTTAACCATTTGTAGAATAACACAATGAAAAGTATGCGTAAAATAGCAATTATGCATTGTAAATATAAGCTTTTGGTATGGATGGAGGAAAAGACTGGGCTGGCAGATTGACCCGGTAGGATTACGTTATGCGCTGGTTACATTATATGAACATTATGAAGTACCATTATTTATAGTAGAAAATGGTTTAGGAGCAGTTGATATCTTGAAAAAGATCATACTTGTGATGATGATTACCGTATTGCATACCTGAAAGAATATATTACAGAGATGAAGAAAGCAGTAGAGATAGATGGTGTGGATCTGATGGGATATACCATGGGGCTGTATCGATCTGGTATCAGCCTGTTTGCTATTTATAAGATTAAATACAACTCAGGTTGCTGTTTTGTAAAAATAATACAAGTAAGTGCAAAATAAAAGTTGTATTGTACTATAAAGAAAGTATTGAAAGAAATGAAGAAAAATGCACAAAAAATTCATTCTTTGTTCATAATTATTGAAACAAAGACTGTCAAAACGCACAAAAAACGGTTTTTGCATATGAAAACGTCATGAAAAGTGCCACGAGACAGTACAACTTTGTTGAAGAAAATGGTTGTATTTTATTGCAAAACGATACCAGTTAAGTATATAATCTAATCATCAAATAAATACAGAAAACGGAGGAAACATTATGAAGAGAGTTCTCAAAAAAGTAACAGCAGCTCTTTTGGCAGCAACAATGGTAGTCGGACTTGCTGCATGCGGAAACGGTGGAAGTCTGATGACAAGAGCAGCAAGAGCAGTAAATCAGGAAAGGTTAAAATCGGAGTTTCTATCTGGTCTTCAACAGACGTTCTTGGATCACAGTGTAAGAAGATGCTGGATGCAGCAGCTAAAGCACTGGATGTAGAAGTACAGTATGTTGACCAGGGACATGTATCTGAGAAGTTACAGCTTCTGTAGAGCAGTTAGCAGCAGCAGGATGCCAGGGAATCATCATCTGTAACTCATCTGATACAGAGATGACATCCGCTATCAAGACATGTAATGACAATAAAGTATATCTGGCACAGTTCTTCCGTGTTATCAGTCAGGAAAACAGTGCAGATATTTATCAGGCAGCAAAAGATTCTGATTATTATATCGGAGCTGTTCACGAGGATGAGCCGGCAAACGGTGAAGAACTTGTAAACATTCTTTTAAACAAAGGTGACAGAAACATTGGTCTGATCGGCTGGGAGCAGGGAGATGCTACATGGCTCGGCAGATGGGAAGGCTATAAAGCTGGCGTAGATAAGTGGAACGAAGAACATCCAGATGATCAGGCAAAGCTTTCTGAGCCACAGTACGCAGGAACAACTTCCGAAGGTGGTTCTAAGGCAGCAGAAGCTCTGATGGCAGCAGATCCAAACCTGGATGCACTTATTCCAGCAGGTGGTGGTGGTAGATCCTCTCCAGGGTGCAATCGCAGCAGTTGAGCGTGCCGGAAAGACCGCAGATATCGACATCGTTTCTACAGACTTCCTTCCAGACCTTGGAGAAAGACTTCAGAACGGATCAATGGCCGGTGAATCCGGTGGACACTTCTGTGACCCATTGATCGCATTCATGATGGTTTACAATGCAGTCAAAGGTAACTACAAAGACTTCGCTGGTAAATTCGAAGATGTTCCATTCCCATACCTGTATGTATCATCAGCAGATGACTATGCAGCATATGAGAAATATTTCGTAGATCAGCTTCCATACACAGACGATGAATTAGTAGCTATGTCTAAAGAAAGTCTGAAAGAGCTGAAAGCAACTGCAGCAAGCGTATCTATCGCTGATGCAGAAAGCCGTGCTGGTAAATAAACCGGACGCAAGATAACAGAAAATGATTTTGGGGGGGTGACGTCGCAAGAAAGGCGATGCCACCTTCCCTTTTAAAAAGATGATTAAGAAGAGGTAGATAATATGGGCACTACTAAAAAAATCTCAGGAAAGACAATGGGATATGTAATCCTGATCGGTCTTGTAATTGTTTCCTGGGCAATCTTTAAAATATTGACACCACATAACTTCGGCTCATTTTCCAATATGCTCAATTACTTTCAGGCCAGTCTGATTGCCACTGTTGGTGCGGTTGGTTTCTATTTCGTAATGGTAATGGGAATGTTCGATTTCTCTATTGGTGCAAACATCATGCTTTCCGCAATCGTTGGTTGCGTATTGGCAACAAAATTTAATTTAGGATATTTCGGACTGATCGTCGGAGGTATTCTTACAGGTACAATCGTTGGTTTATTAAACGGAATTTTCTATGTAAAATTAAGAATTCCATCTATGATCGTTACAACAGGTCTGGCGCTCATCTATGAGTCGTTAGCAAACTACATGGCAGGTGGTGTGGAACAGACACTTCCGGCACACTTAAGAGCATTCGGACGTATGCCTTGGGATATTATCCTTGCATTGGTAGCATGCGTTGTTGCTTACATATTCTTAAACTACACTAAAATCGGAACTTATACTTATGCGATCGGAAGTGACGAGTTCGTTGCTAAGAACATGGGTATTAATGTTAATAAATACAAGGTACTTGCATTCATCTTAAGTGGTGCGTTCCTTGGAGTAATGGCAATTCTGACAATCAGTTATGGTTCTTCAATGGTAGCGGTTACCGGTATGGCATCTATGAGCCGAAACTTCGTACCGACAATGGGATGCTTCTTCGGTCTGGCATTTAAGAAATATGGTATGCCGCTGCAGGCTATTATCATCGGTGAATTCGTAATCAATATTATTTTCTTCGGTTTCATCGCACTTGGTGCTCCTACAGCGATCCAGGACGTTATTACAGGATTTGCACTGCTGATTATCGTTACTCTGACAACAAAGGTTACAAAAGGCGAGATTGTCAAGTAATAGAAGGAGGAAGACAGCAATGAGTGAAGTGAGATTACAGGTAAAACATGTTTCTAAAAACTTCGGTATCACGAAGGCGTTGAAAGATGTGTCGTTTAATATCAATAAAGGTGAGGTTCACGCACTGATCGGTGAAAACGGTTCCGGTAAATCAACAATGACAAATATGTTGACAGGAATCTATACACTGGAAAGTGGACGAGTTCATTCTGGATGGAAAAGAAGTTCATCCGAAGAACCAGGTAGAAGCAAACAACGAAGGTGTATCTATCATCGTACAGGAACTTGGAACTCTTTCCGGACTGACGGTAGCAGAGAATATCTTCCTTGGACATGAAGATCAGTTCGTTCATCTGGGGATCAAGAATACCGCAGCAATGAACAAAAAAGCAAATGAGCTTTTACAATCCTATGGATTTGATAAGATCAAAGCAGGAGATATGATTGATGATTATAATTTCGAAGACCGTAAACTGGTTGAGATCGTAAAAGCTACATATTTTAATCCTAAGATCGTCGTTGTCGATGAGACGACAACTGCTCTTTCGCAGGAAGGACGTGAAGAACTGTACAAACAGATGAATCGTGTCCGTGATAATGGAAATACGGTTATCTTTATTTCCCATGACCTTCCGGAAATTCTTGACAAATCCGATACAATCACAATCCTCCGGGATGGTGTATATATCGATACGGTTAAGAGTGCAGATGTGAACGAAGATGATCTGAAGAAGCTGATGGTTGGACGTGAGGTAACAGGTGATACTATCGTTCAGACTATGGTGAAAAAGTATCAGATGAAGTTGTATTATCCGTAAAGAATGTTACAGTTCCAGGACTGATCGAGGATATCAGTTTTGATTTACACAAAGGAGAGATCCTTGGATTCGGTGGTCTGTCAGAATCAGGTATGCATGAGATCGGTAAAGCAATCTTCGGTGCATCTTATGACAGAGAAGGTGAAGTTGTTCTGGCTGACGGAACACACATCAACGATATTCCTACAGCAATTAAGCACAGCATTGCTTATACATCCAAAGACCGTGACAATGAGTCGGTTGTGCTGAATCAGAGTATCGGTGACAATATCTGCTTACCATCATTAGATGAACTTGCTAATAAAGCACATATATTAAGCGATAAGAAACGTAGAGAGTTTGCCGATAAATATGCAAAACAGATGTCTGTAAAGATGAATGATGTAAACCAGTTCGTTTCAAATCTGTCCGGTGGTAACAAACAGAAAGTTGTTCTTGCAAGATGGATCGGAAAAGATTCTGATATCGTTGTTCTGGACAGTCCTACCCGAGGAATCGATATTAAGGTAAAACAGGACATCTATCAGTTGATGAACCAGATGAGAAAGAACGGTAAATCCATCATCATGATCTCAGAAGAGTTGATGGAGCTGATTGGTATGAGTGATCGTATCATTATTATGAAAGATGGAAAAATCAGTGGAGAACTTGAACGTAATCAGAACCTGGATGAAAATGGTCTGATTTCGATGATGGTATAAGGAGGCAACTATGGGAAGTCAAGTAAGTGCAAAAACAAACGATAAGGAGCAGCAGCTTAAGAAAGCGTCTAAGATGGCGATGGTTCGTGCGCTCCTGCCAATCGTAGGATTGGTTGTTATTTCCTGCTGTTCAATGTCCTGACAGATTTCCGTATGATGGGAAACATGTCACTGGCATTTTCGCAGGTATATGTTACAATGATTGCAGCTATGGGCGTGTTCTTCATTATGACAATGGGCGGCCTGGACTTTTCTCAGGGATCTATCCTTGGAATTGCTTCAATCGTTGTATGTATTCTTTCAAAACATGGAATTGCAATTGCAATTCTTGGTGGTATTGCATCAGGTGCGATCATCGGTGCGATCAACGGATTCTTCTATGTATACCGTAAGATCAAATCATTCATTGTTACAATTTGTACCATGTTCTTATTCCGTGGATTTATCAAATATATGACAACGAATGCACCTGTTTCCGGTTCTGCAACATTGATCAATTATGACAGTACAGGATTCAAAGTGGCTTGTACAGTAGTTGTTCTGGTTATTGGATTTATCGCATTCCGTTATACAAAATTCGGAACATATTTAAAAGCAATCGGAGCCGGTGAAAAAGCAGCAATGTTCTCAGGAATCCGTACAGACAGAATGAAATTCCTCATGTATGTACTGGCAGGTGCACTGACAGGATTTGCAGCATTTATCAACGTTATCAAGGTCGGATCTGTTACATCTTCCGGTGGTAACCAGTTAGAGACACAGATTCTGATCGCTCTGGTATTAGGTGGTATGCCTATTTCCGGTGGAGCCAAGGTAAGATTTGAAAATATCGTTGTTGGATCTCTTCTTTACGTCGTACTGAACAGTGGATTGACAATGATGGGATTCTCAACACAGATGATGCAGCTGATCCAGGGAGTTGTATTCCTGATCTTCGTAGCAGTATTCGCAGACCGTGAATCACTTACAGTTATCAAATAATAAAATTATTTATTCATTACGGGCAAAGGCATTCTTTGATGTTTTTGCCCGTAATTGGTATATGGAGCATTTATGAAGAATACGAATCAGGAAGGTCTGAAATATCAAAAATTATATAACTGGGCACATACACTGATCACCAGTGGTGTGATCAGGAATATGGATAAATTTCCATCAGAGCCGAGCCTGCAGAAGAAGTTCGGGTATTCAAGGCAGACAGTAAGAACGGCTTTGCAGCAGCTGGAAGAAGAAGGCTGATTACCCGGGTGAGGGGGAGTGGAACATATGTGTCTTATGAAGGACAGACGATAGATGATGACCGGCCGAGAGTAGGACTGCTGCTTAGCTATTATTCGGAATATCTCTTCCCGGAGGTGTATGACGGCATAGAAGCTTCCCTGAGTGAAAAGGGATATCGTATCGATGTGGCAGTTACCAAGAACCGTCTGAACGATGAAGCGGTTTATCTGGAGAGTATGCTGAAGAATAACGTCTCGGGTTTGATCATTGAAGGTTCACGTTCTGCATTTCCGAATCCGAATCTGCGTCTGTTTGAAGAAATTAAGAAGCGGAATATACCGACAATCTTTATACACAATCATTATGAAAATATGTCTTTTGACAGTGTAGAGATGTCGGACACCAGATCGGCCTATGAACTGACAAAGACGCTGATCGAACATGGGCACAGAAAAATCGGAGGAATTCTGAAATATGATGATATGCAGGGGATTGCACGTTATAAGGGGTTGATCCAATGCATGTCGGATTATGGAATTAAATATGACGATGACTGCATCAGATGGTATTCTACCAGAGAGATGGAAGACAAGTTCGGTAAGAAAGGACTTACTCATATTTACCGTCACACCAGAGAGTGTACAGCAATGATGATCTATAATGATGAAGTGGCGAGAGTGTATTTGGAATTTCTGGATGAGAGAGGGATACACGTTCCGGAAGATGTGTCGGTAGTATCTTTTGATGATGCGGAGCTGACGGATAATACAGATGTTAAATTACTGTCCGCTATACACCCGAAAAACAAGCTGGGGCATATTACGGGAAATCATTTGTTGCGTATGATGGATGATGAAGACTGGCAGACAAAAAATTATGCATACCGTTTTCCGGTGAGAATAAATGATGGTAATTCCGTGAGAAAATTGTAGAAGTTAATCTTGACAGGAAATGGGAAAAAGAGTATTATACAAATATAGTATGTTACTTGTTAGTAAACGATGAACGAGGCATTAACTATGTGTAAATTATTAAATGTATTTATGCAGAGTTAGTGCCTTTTTTGTGTTAATAAGTTGATAAAAAGGAAAGACTATGCATAGATACACGTACAAAGAAAAGGAGAAAAATATGAAAGACAAAATCTTTGGCGTATTGCAAAGAGTAGGGCGCAGCTTCATGCTCCCGATCGCAATTCTTCCGGTAGCAGGATTGCTTCTCGGTCTTGGCAGCTCGTTTACCAATGCCACAACCATTGCAACTTATGGACTGCAGGGAATTCTGGGAGAAGGAACAATCCTTCATTCGCTGCTGATTATTATGAACAAAGTTGGAAGTGCGATCTTCGATAACCTTCCACTGATTTTTGCCGTTGGTGTAGCCATCGGAATGGCAAAGAAAGGAAAAAGAAGTTGCAGCATTATCAGCATTGATCGCATACTTTGTTATGCATATTTCCGTTAACAGTATGCTGGAAATCAGCGGGAAGATCGCAGCTGACGGAACCATTTCCAAGAATGTCCTTGAAGGAACGATCGCTTCTGTGTGTGGAATCAATACACTGCAGATGGGTGTGTTCGGCGGTATTATTGTAGGACTTGGAGTTGCGGCACTTCATAACCGTTTCCACAAGATTGTACTGCCAAATGCATTATCATTCTTTGGCGGTTCAAGATTCGTACCGATCATTTCAACAATTACTTATATGTTTGTCGGAATCGCAATGTATTTCGTATGGCCGGTTGTGCAGAACGGTATCTATGCACTGGGCGGTCTGGTAACAGGAACCGGATATTTCGGAACACTGATCTTCGGTATTGTAAAACGTGCGCTGATCCCGTTCGGACTGCATCATGTGTTCTACCTTCCGTTCTGGCAGACCGCTGTCGGCGGAACGATGGAAGTTGGCGGAAAACTGATCCAGGGTGGTCAGAATATCTTCTTCGCACAGCTTGCCGATTCTGCCAATATTACACATTTCAGCGCGGATGCGACAAGATATTTCTCCGGTGAGTTCATCTTCATGATCTTTGGACTTCCGGGAGCGGCACTTGCTATGTACCGTATGGCAAAACCAGAAAAGAAAAAAGCGGCAGGCGGACTGCTTCTTTCCGCAGCACTGACATGTATGTTAACAGGTATCACAGAGCCTCTGGAGTTCTCGTTCCTGTTTGTGGCACCGGTTCTGTTCGCAGTACAGGTTGTACTTGCAGGTAGTGCATATATGATTGCACATATCCTGAATATTGCAGTAGGACTGACATTCTCCGGCGGATTCTTAGATCTTCTGTTATTCGGTATCCTTCAGGGAAATGCGAAGACAAGCTGGATCAGAATCATTCCGGTAGGAATTATCTATTTCTTCCTGTATTACTTTATCTTCTCATTCCTGATCAAGAAGTTAGATCTTAAGACACCGGGTCGTGAAGATGATGATGCAGAGACAAAACTTTATACAAAAGCAGATGTCAATGCCAAAAAAGCAGGAAATACAGAAGCAGGTACAGAAGGAACTTCCGAAGATTCGCTTAGTGCGGAAATTACAAGAGGACTTGGAGGCTCTGCGAATATCGAAGACGTAGACTGCTGTGCGACAAGACTTCGTTGTACGGTAAGCAATGCAGATCTGGTAAATGACGGAATTTTGAAAGCAACAGGTGCATCCGGCGTGGTCCATCGCGGACAGGGTGTACAGATCATTTACGGACCGGGTGTGACGGTTATTAAGGCGAACCTGGAAGACTATCTGGAACATGCACCAAAAGAGCTG
>ENA-OQCN01001185-OQCN01001185.1-human-gut-metagenome-genome-assembly--contig:-NODE-1185-length-13124-cov-3.930522_pt1 | contig 13124 bp, 13 predicted proteins | sample MGYA00242497_ERZ504576 | MGnify/ENA primary metagenome ERZ504576 (study PRJEB26092, sample SAMD00036296) | human gut metagenome | host: Homo sapiens | study: EMG produced TPA metagenomics assembly of...
GGCTCAGTCGTTCGTACAGAGCAGTGATTTTCTCGTTTTTTCTTCATAACTTGTCGCTCTTTTCTTCGGTTTTAGGTTGTGTGTTCTAAGAGACTTCCCAACCGCTTGATTAAGAAGTCTTTTAGAGCATACAACACCTGCAGCCAGCTTGTATTTCTTATACTGTTTGACAGCGAAATGGTCCGGCTCCTTTTCCTCCAGCCGGGAGAACATCAGATCAACAGGACTTTGAAATTCCTCGTCGTCCTCCCTGGCCTCGCTTGCGTTTATCATCTCCAATAGGGTGATGAAGTTCTTTTCTTCCTCCGGGGCCTCATACCAGATGTAGCCGATCAGGGCGCAGTACAGGAGGCGTTCCGCCTTGACCCAGAAATCCTCGGAAGATTTTTCACCGTCGCCTTTGGTGTTGGCTATGATGGTGTTGGTAAGTTTCAAAATATCCTTTTCACTCCGCAGATAGGCGAATGGGTTATAGTGCATGGACTTCTTAAAGTTGATCGTGTTCAGCACCTTGACCTTGTAGCTGCCCGCACCAGGAGAGAGCCTGTTTCCAGAATGAGGGTTCCTTTCGGGTCCGTAACAACATACGAGGAATGGAGCTGCATGAGGTTGGGCTTTACAAAGAACCTGGTCTTGCCGCTGCCGGAGCCGCCGATTACCAGGATATTTTTATTCCTGGCATACTTTGGGTTCTTTGGGCGGTTCGACATCATCAGCCGCTCCGTCTGGGTCAGTAGTACGTTATTCTCAAATACGGGGTCTATGTAGGGCTTTATATCTTCGGCAGTTCCCCATCTTGCAGAACCGTACTCCATACCTTTGCGGTATTTCTTTGCGTTTTTCCCTTTGGTGTAGATAATCAGCCGGATTACCACCGCACCGATCAGCCCCACAAGCAGGTCTGCCGGATGGAAACTGGGAGCAATGCTCTCCATAGCCTGAGAAAATCCGCTGCCCAGGTTCAGCAGTTTGCCGGAGAGGTCAGCTCCGGGAGAGAGCCGTACCGTCTGGGCTGCCTTATCGAACAGCCACACAAAGAGCAGATAGGGGAGATTTAAGATCAGCAGCTTTTTCACATTTACCTGTTTCATAGCTCCATCCCCCTGTCCTTGTGTTTGGTGCGGTCCAAAACCTTATCCTTTTTCTGTGCCAGCTCTTTCATGCTGGATAAGAGTTTTCGGATGGAGGGCTTTTTCTCCTGGGAGAGCTGCTTTGCGGAAAACTCCTTAAAAGCCGCCGTCATAACATCGGCGTCCCGGCCTTTGAAGAATACCAGGTACCGGGGCGGCTGCGTGCTGCTGTCTTTTTTCAGGGCAAAATCAATGCCGTACTTCTTAGCGGTGGCAGAAAATGCCCGGATGTTGTCGTTGGTGATCTCCAGGTTAGAAACTCCTGTGTTGTGTTTCATCAGCTCCTTTAGGGTCTGTTTCCCTTTGGGGAGCTGGTGGCTTTTGTTTTTCTGCGCCTCCAAAAACTTCCGCATGGCCTTAGCAAGGACGGAGGCGGTCATTCTGGAAGTGGTGATGGCAAGTGCCATTGTTTTCTGGGTTACTTCTTCCTGCATGGGTTACCTCCTTTCCCCTCCGCCGTACAGGTCATGGTTCACCAGGGAAGTGTAGTAGCTGCTGATGGTGGATGGTGCATTATACAGGGCTGCCAGCAGATATTTCTTGATGTTGCGGACATAGGTGGTATTCTCCTGCATACTGGAAAGCACATATTCGATATGGGAACTGTCCAGTTTCATAAAGCGGGATTTTACCACCTCCGCCGGATAATCGTCTCCGGCAATACGGATGGTCTTTCTTGCGGAACAGACCGTGTCCACGATCAGCTCCACCAGTTCGTCAAGCCGCTCTCTGTCGATCTGGTTATTTTGGACCAGATGGCGGTACTCGATATTTTCCAGGATGATCTCCCGATAAATCTCTCTGGAAGACCTCGTATCCGTTCCCATCCCATCCGCCGCCTGCAGCTCATCCTCATACGGATTTGATTGGATAGGATTTGATACCTCCGTATTTGATAAATCAGTATTTAATCCCTGGTTACTTGATTTCTTAGTATTTAATTGTGCGGGGTTTCCCTGTTCAGGTTCTTCCTGCTTTGGAGTTCCCAGGACTGGACTATCCAAAACTGGATTTTCCTGTTTAGGTTTTCCCTGTCCCGGCTGGGGCGGCTTAGGCTGCTCTAAAATGGTGTACTGAATATCCGTAAGCTGCCCTTTGGCGTTTCGGATACGCTCTCGTATCACATAGCCGTGTTCCTCCAGCTCATTGACGGTTGAGCAAATGCTGTCCACACCGTCCTTGCATATCTTCGCAAGCCCTTTGGTGGTGTAGTCCCAGTCCTCCGGGAGGGAGAGCATGAGGGAGAGAAGCCCCTTTGCTTTGAGGGAGAGTTTCGTGTTCCGCAGATGGTGGTTTGCCATCACGGTATAGTCACGGGTTTTCTCTATGCGGAAAACTGCCATAATCGGACACCTCCTTTCCGTTTTCTAAAAAGGTCGTTTTTCTTATGATTTTTCCTCTGTGCCGTTTCCGTTAGGGCAAGGGGATAAATTCCTCTGTCCGTTATGGTCGGGAGGCATACAGAGAGGAAAAGGGATGATTTTCGCCCCAAAAGAGGGTACTTTTCAGAGGTCACGGTCTTTTGTGTCATAGCGGAGGTTTCCCGCAGTCACTTTGGCGTGGTTTCTGATCTTGATAAATCCCCTGTCCTGGTTCTCCCTGGCTTTCTGGTATCCCTGCTCGGTGAGGAACAGCCGCATACGCTCACCTTTGTATCCCATAGGGACTCATGGGAGAGAACATCGAAGACGATCATGTGGCGGGTGTCAGGGTCAAAACGCTCCAGAGCCATAATGTCATGGCCGGCCAGTTTCTCCGCCCCGGACTTCTGCCTTGCCTCTGCAAGCATTTCCCCGATGGTTCGGGCTTTCCCCGGCAGGCGGTAATTCTTCTGAACATCATTTACCAGAGCCATACACTCCTTGTCAGAGAGCAGACGCAGTTTTGACAAAAGGCTTTCTGCGGTCTGCCGGATTTCCGGGTTTGGGGCATATCGCTTATTCATGGCGATCTCGTTCAGAATGGCTGCCTGGCAGGTGCTTTCTACTTGGTAAACCATTCTCTTTTCATTTTCAGTTAATTCATGGGATAGCTCCTTTCTGAAAAATGGGTATAAAAAAACGCCATAGGAAGTTGAGAGCCTATGGCGTTGAGGGACTGTATTCTGTTATATTTCAAGGTTTGACATAAGGCATACTATGCAGTAATATAGACCTATAAGTAGTTGATAATCGTTGGTGGGGAACCAAAGCGATAGACCTTGCCTTGCTAAGAGTTTGCTAATTGGACGGTTTAATCTTAGCAATTTAAGGTGTTATGGAGTATCACGATATAACAAGCTAATCGTTGAAAAACCTTGATTTTACAAGGGTTATACGGTATCAGAAGTTATGTTAGGCTACCGTGTATGAGGTGGTAAGCCATACTCCTAAGTCTCAGTTGTGGGTTCGATTCCCGCAGGAACAGTTGTTTGAAGCAGTAATGATTAAGAAAATTCATTACTGCTTTTTACTCCCAAATGAGAGGTAATGATTTCCACCAGGTATTTTCAAGTATTGTGTAATATAGGAAAAGGGTTGTCAAAATCTGTAAAATTGGTTTTCTTGTCTGAGAAATTAGACCTGAGAGATATAAAACGCTCAGATTAGATTTACGAAAAATCTAGTCTGGGCGTTTTTTAGTCCAGGGAAAAGGAGGTCAAAAATGAATACAGGTAGTGAGAAACAGAGAGACCGTGATGAAAAAGTTGTGGAGACTTCATCTAGTGAAAGCAAGCATCATTTTGGGTATTAGAAATTATTTTATTGTGAATGCTATTTTTTTCTCATCAAGTTCTTCACACCCTACAGTCAAGGTACACATACCAGTCTGGTATCCACTGCGGATGATCGCTGTTGCCGTTCCGTGGTAGGAAGTGAAAGTTCCAGAGGTATAATTCTCGTCTGTAATCGGATTGGATGAACCGAAGGCAGCCAGCGAGCCAACACCTTCCACTGCTGCACTGAGTTTGAGTGCTGCGTCTGGAACAACAATTCCATTTTCATCTACGATTTCTACGCGAACGTAAGCTACCTCATGTCCGTTGGCGGAGAGTTCTTTTTTCTCTTGGATGAGACGAAGCTCTTTTGCCGGTCCGGTAGTGACAAGTGTATCCCGTGAGATTTCTTTTCCATCTTTATAGCTGACAGCTTCCAAAGTTCCCGGAAGATAGGTCAGGTCAAAGAGAAAGCTATGTGGAAGATCTGCTGCAAGGCGTGTTCCGGAAGTAAGCTTACCAACGGAAGTACCATTCTGGATCAGTTCTACTTCATCTCCATTGGAAAAGACAGCGACCTGTACTGGTTTTTGATCAGCGTCTTTCCAATTCCAGTTCTTTGTGACATTTGTAAATCCCCAGTTACCGATCAGTTCTTTTTTTCCAAAGACATCAGGGTCATAGGAGTATAAGTAAGTCTTATTATTTCCCCATACAATGCTGCGGTAAGCCCCCTGTGGCAGCAAACAGCCATTGATATCTACGTCTGCGTCATTCGCAAAACGCCAAGGGAATTGTGAACTATAAGACATCAAAGCAAAGGACCCTATTTTAAATAATGGATCATCCGGCTCAAGGAAAACAGATTTTCCAATACCGGCTTCTCCGATATAATCATATGCTGTCCATGTGAAATCACCGATGACATAAGGCGTACTCTCTACCATTGGCCAGTGAATGCCAATTTCTTTTGGATAATTTTCAGATCCAAGGATGACACGCTCAGGGAACATCTCATGATCCAGTGGATATTTATCTTCCATATAGTTGTATCCGACAATATCAAGACCATTTGTGAATGCTTCGGAGTATTCTTCCCAGCTGGTATCATTTTTACCAGTGTCCGCATTCTGTATGGAAACAGTGTCTTCAGAGACTTCTCCCATTATTTTTTTCATGTTTTCCAGTGACAACTCTTCATCAAGTCCGCTCCAGTAGGAACAGATTGCATTGGAGATTGGTCTGCTGGGATCAAGTGTACGTGCAGCTTCTGCAATGCGTGTGGCAAGTGTATAACCATTATTCAGACCGCCACGTTCCGAAATTTCATTTCCGGTAGACCAGATGATAACGGATGGATGATTACGGTCCCGCTTCATAAAGAGGGTGAGATCCTTTTCCAGTCTGCATCGAAAAACTGATTATAGTCACCAGGCCGTTTCATAATTCCCCAGGCATCAAAAGCCTCATCGTAAACATACATACCAAGCCGGTCACAGACTTCCATCAGTGCGGCAGACGGTGGATTGTGTGTTGTGCGGACTGCATTAAATCCAATCTTCTTTAAAGTAGAAATCTTGCGGTACTCAGCATCATAAAGTGATACAGCGCCGAGCATGCCATTGTCATGATGGATACAGCCACCTTTTAATTTCACTGTTTTTCCATTGATACGTAATCCATGTTTTACATCTGCCGTTATCGTCTTAACACCGAAAAGAACGGAAGTTTCATCTGTTGTATTTTTCTCAGATGGAACAAAATGAGTTTTAAACACACCAAGATCTGTGACTCTGGCATGCAGTTTATAAAGGTTTGGATTCTCTACATCCCAAAGTTCCGGATTCTCAAGTGTCAGATTCAGGTATGCAGTATCCGTAGTGTTAGGGTTGATCTGCATTTTCTGTTTCCGACTGAGAAGGACTTCATCACTTCCGTCTTTTGTGAGAAATACTTCTACAAGTGCCATTTTATTTTCTAAAGTTTCATTCTGTAATTCTACTTCTGTGTGAAGATAGGCACATACGGGATTGCCAAGTGTATCATATTCAATGGATTTGGTATAACCAAAGATTCCATCCGAAGCAATATGAAGCTTTGGCATATGAAGCAATTCTATGCTGCGGAAGATTCCGGCACCGGAATACCAACGGGAATTAGGCTGCATACTTGGGGCTACAGTGATAGTTACACGGTTCTTCTTTCCAAAATAGAGATAAGGTGTAATATTTACGGAAAATGGAATATAGCCGTTGTGCTGCAGAATTGCCTTACATCCATTGATGTCGACCGTAGCATTCATCATAATCCCGTCAAAATGCAGATAGACTGCTTCCTGTTCCCATTCCTGCGGGATGTCGATTAATTTTGTGTAATAAGCAACACCTTGTGTATAATAGCCGCTGGCAGGACCGGAAGCGGCGCTTTCGCTGACATTACTTTCAATCATATAATCATGCGGCAGATTCACTTCCCGAACGGATTTTGCTTTTTCAGCATCTGGAAATTCATCATAGAGTCCATGTTGAAACTGCCAGCATTGATCAATATTCTGATTACGCATAATAAGCTCCTCCTTGATTTCATAGTTGGGTCTTTCGACATAACATCATTTAATTTTATGATAAAACGAAACAACGGGAATGACAATGACTAAAGAAAATGGTATAGTAAATAATAAGGACGAAATGCACGAATTATAAAATGGGGGATACATAAAGTGAAAGTGAAGAAAATAACGAAATATCAGAGAATAATTGACAGAATCAAGGAAATAAGAAGATTCTACATGGATTCGGAAAAACAACAAGAATATGACGAATTGCCCTATTTTGGAGAGGCGAATTATGCATCTTCTGCAGCAAACAGGAAGATTGCAGAGAAAATGTCCACATTATTAATTGTTTATGGAAAGGAAGGAAAGGAATGGAGTATAAGTCCAGCAGGACAGCGTTTAGTCCGAAGAGAATTTCCAAGACGCAGTTGGTTTCATAAGCATGAGTATGTGGAAATCCTTTATGTCATTGAAGGGAGCTTTACGCAGATTCTGTTGGGAGAAGAAATCCGGTTTGAACAAGGAGAGTTTGTGATTACAGATCAGAATTGTGAACATGCGGATTACATAGAGGCCAAGGATGCAGCGGTACTGTTTTTACAGATTCGATCAGATTATCTGGAGCAGCTGCTGCGAAGTTATGATGGGACAGATGAGATGCAGAGATTTCTGTTTCATGCGTTATGGGGACAAAAAAGAAAACAGAGTTTTTTAAAACTTCAAAGATCCAAAAAATATTCCCGCAAGGAGATAGACATTGAGCAATTATTAGAAAATCTTCTGGCTGAAGATTTATCAAGGGAACCCGGATATGAACAGATCGAGCATGGACTTATGATTCGTCTTTTACAGTATTTATGCTGGGCATATATTCACAGCTTCATACCGACAGTAAAGAAAGCAGGGAAAAAGCATTACTGTACGAATTGGAGTGCTACATCCGGGAGAATGTTGCAAAAGTGACGGTTTCTGAACTCGAAAAAGAATTTCATTATCATAGAAATTATTATTCTTTGATTTTAAAGAAATACCGGGGAAAATCATTCCAGCAAATATGTCATTGAAATACGCATGAAGTACGCAAAGCAGCTGTTGGAACAGACGACACTGTCCATTAAACAGGTCGCACAGCAGATAGGGTATGAAATGTAAGTCATTTCTATCATTTGTTTGAGAAGTATTATGGAAAGACACCGAGAGAGATCAGGAGCAGAGAAGGATAGTCATAGACGAAAACAATAGGGAATAACAGATATACTAAGAAATATTAGCTTTTTTTCTGCATACCTTACTTTTTCAGCTTTAAGCCATCTCGAAATGCTTCGCCCACACGCTCGGTGACTTTATAATAGCCGTGGGTGTAGGGGTCAAATGCGATGGCGTTGACCTTAGACATATCAATTTTTCCATCCACTATAATGCTCTCATCGGCAGTGACATTGACCACCTTGCCGATGACGCCGCATCCGTATTCATTGTTCTGATACTCGATGAATCTGCACTCCAGGCAGAGTGGAAAAGCGCTGGTATAAATGGATGCGTTAAAGAAATTATAATGATTCAGCGCAGAACCCCCCGGCCGTTTGCAAGAACGTCCGAGGGATGAATGCGCCAATTACAAACAACGCAACCATCATTCAAATAGGGTTTTCTTCTGGAATTGTTGGTTTTTCTTGGCCTGATGTTCTTCAGAACGCTGTGATTCGATGTATTGCTTTACTGTTTCAAGAGAAACACTTCCGGTAGTTGCGATAAAGTAGCTGCGGCTCCAGAATGAGGTATCGTCCCCATAGATATACTGTTTAATCTGTTCCGGAAAACGCTTGCGCATCTCTCTGGATAACTGAGTCTTGATGCTTCTTACAAAGACGGATATGTTGGTATTCGGTGGCAGTGATACCAGCAGGTGGATATGATCTCTGTCTGTCTCTGCGGATAAAACTTTTCCACGGAACTGCTCTGCCATATGATTCGAAAATTCTTTCATGGCAGCACTCATTTCGTCGTTAATCACAGGCTTTCGGTAATGTGTGACGAAAATCATATGATAGGTAAGACAGTAAACACAATGCTGTCCCCTGTTGTACCCGTCTTTCTTTACTTTGTCCTTTTGGTCTTTGTTGACACCATTCTTATTTGCTCTCATAATAGTACCTCTCTCGTTTCAAAATAAAACAATTCAAAAAATCACATATTGCTTGATTTTACCTATATTTTATCGTATAATATAAGTGTAGTCAACTATATTCTCACGTTTTTGAAAAGGAGGGTCTTTTATGCATACCATATCAATCTTTGTGGATCAGAACAGGATGCCAAAGCTAGCATCTTATTTCGAGTGCCAGACTCACCTTGCAAAAAACTTGCGAAATTCAGCAAACTTTATCATTCGTAACCTGCGTACCGGGCTGAAGAAAGACCCGGATAAACGCACTGCCAACGAGAACGAGGTCATAGAGACTGTACGTATCGGTATTGAGATGGCAAACGAAAAGCTTCAGAAAGATGTCGACCGACTCACGAAGCAGCTGCAGAGTCTGCCTGCAAGCGACCCGGCCCGCACAAAGATCCAAAAGCGAATAGAAAACAAACAGAAAAACCATCCGATCATGCCAACGTCCGATCACTGGATGCTCACATATGAGACATTGGATGCGGTGATGAAGAATACAAAGAATCCTGACTACTATGCGATGCCGTCGCAGGCAAACCAGCAGGTGCTTCGAAAAGTCCTCAAAGACTGGAAATCACACTTTGAACTGTTGGCATCGTATCGTCAAAATCCCGGAAAATTTAAGGCACAGCCAAAGCAGCCGGGATATATCAGGACACCTTACACGACCGTTACCTTTACCAATCAGGTTGCAAAGCGGTCTGATATCAAAGGAAAAATGCACATCACATTTCCACGCTGCCTGGTGCCGCTTTGTGTTGGAAAGCCGGAAGGTTCTTATGTCAGAACGGAAGTCAAGCCCTGCTACAGCGGATATATGGTATATGTGACATTTCAGGATGCCGTCAAAATGCCGGAAGCACCGACAAATCCCACAAGGATTCTCGGACTTGATCCAGGGCTTGACAACTTTCTAACCGCTCTGACAAATTTTCCGGCAGCTCCGTTTATCATTGACGGACACTGGTTAAAATCCATCAATCAGAACTTTAACCGCAGACGTGCAGCTTTGATGTCAGAACTGACAAAAGGGATGGATTCCACGAAATCCGCGAAAAACTCTGCCAGACTGAACCGTATTTCAAAGAAAAGGGCCTGCCGGATCGATGACTTTTTCTATAAGGCAGCTCACTATATCGTGGATTTCTGCCTGAAAAACAAAGTAGAGGTCATCGTCTGCGGACACAACAAAGACCAAAAGCAGGAAATCAACCTTGGCTCCGGCAACAATCAGCACTTTGTCAGTATTCCATACACAAGATTTTTCTGGATACTGACCTGTGTTGCAGCAAAGGCGGGTATCCCGGTCATTGAAACAGAGGAATCATATACGTCCAAGGCAAGTCTGATCGACAAAGATCCGATTCCTGTCTACAAAGAAGGGGATCGTCTGGAATATCATTTTTCAGGGAAACGAATCTCCCGTGGACAGTACGAATCAAAGGAAGGTACGATTCTGAATGCGGATGTCAACGGCGCAGGAAATATCATTCGCAAGGTGTATCCAAATGCATTTGATGGAGTTACCGACTTCTCCTACACGAACAAAACAGTTATTAGAGTTACCAGAGAAGCACTCTGCCATGCGAAGCACAAGAAAAAACACGCCAGACCACAAAGAAAACGTGGTATGAACCGATGGCTGCATCATCGCAGGCAGGAACAGAAGCTTGTATATTTCGCACTGTTCAAAGTAAGCAGTGCGAAAGACAAGACCAAATATATCGAAGAATCAAAACAAACAGCCGCAAAAAAGACGGCTTAAAGGTAAGCTCGTAACAGGGTGTAGAGGCTTGTGATGGCCCTTTGAGGCGTTCTACCATGTCTCAAGAAGCCCCGCCCGTTGCAAGAACGCGCGTGGGAGTATCACATTTTGAATCAGACAGAAAAATCACCGGCAAACGTCTATGTAATGATGCCATCTTGTGTGCCATCGATGAGTGTGGATGACAATGGATGTGTATTTTCCGCAAACGACATGTATCCGTATGTGAGAAACCCAAGAGTGTTGGCTTAGGAGAGGTAATGGATGATCCGGCTGTTATTCATGCAGAGGAGAGCATGTTTGTAAAGATGAATCTCTTTGAGAACAGAACAATTGACGGACATGCACCGTATTTGCCGAACAAGGAGTTGAGCGCGTATAAGATGGCTGGCGTGGATACCGACCATGAAGCGACAACCTTTGAATATGCATTGGAGGAGGTGCGCAGGGGACTGCATGTACACATCCGTGAAGGAAGTGCGGCACATAATCTGAAGGATATCGTAGAGGGAATTGTACGAACTGGAATTGACACGGAATATTTTTCTTTCTGCACAGATGACAAACATATTGAAGATATTTTAAGAGATGGTCACATTGACTATAGCGTAAAAATGGCGGTAAAGATTGGACTTGATCCGATTCGTGCTATTAAAATGGCAACGATCAATACTGCAAAGTGTTATGGATTAAAGCATTTGGGTGCAATTTCACCGGGATTTCAGGCGGATTTTGTGGTGCTTGATAATTTGACAGATTTAAATGTGACAGACGTATTTTATAAAGGAAAACGATTGAACGAGGATGCGCCGATTCGTGTGCGTCCTTGCAGCCACGTGTTAAAGCATACCGTTCATCTGGATAAAGTCAAGGCAGAGCGATTTCTTTTGCCAATTTCAAAGAAAAAGACGCATGTGATTGAAATTCATGCAGGACAGATCACGACGACCGATTTGACGATTTCACTTCCTCCTACATTAAACTTTGAACCATTCGGCGGATATTCAAAAATTGCAGCGGTTGAGCGGCATCACAATACAGGTAAGATCGGCGTTGCCGTGGCAAAAGGGTATGGAATCCGAAATGGCGCGGTGGCATCATCCGTGTCACATGACTCGCACAATATTATTGTAATCGGAGATAATGATGTGGATATGGCGATTGCAGTCAATGAGATTATACGAACCCAGGGTGGTTATACAGTGGTGGAAAATGGAAAGGTATATGAGACATTAGCGCTGCCGATTATGGGCTTGATGAGCGATGCTGGCTTTGAAAATGTGAATGAAGCATTGCAGCGAATGATTCAAAAAGCGCATCAAATGGGTGTTGCCTCTCAGATTGATCCATTTGTAACACTTTCATTTCTGGCACTTCCGGTAATTCCAGAGCTTCGGATTACACCGAGAGGAATTTGTAAGATGACAGCAAAAGGCCCCGCTATTTTATCGTAAGCTGAGCAGAACGAATATCCCAATGGAACAGAACCGGTAACGGAAAGGAGCATCATATATGAATAAAAAAATATGGGATTTGTATGCACCGATTTATGAGAAGGCAATGCGTATGGATCAGAAATATTATGCGTATATGTATAAGCGCATTTCAAGACGAGTAGTGGATAAAGAAGTGTTGGAAATTGCAACTGGTCCGGGACTTTTGGCGAAGCATGTAGCGCAGGTATCGAAGCGAATGATCGCGACGGATTACTCAGAAGGGATGATTTGCGAGGCATTAAAGGGAAACTATCCCAAACAGCTGAAATTTGAAGTGGCAGATGCGACGTGTCTGCCGTATGAGAACAACTCATTTGATGTGGTCATAATTGCCAATGCGCTCCATGTGATGCCAGAACCGCAAAAGGCGCTGAAAGAAATTGATCGTGTGCTCAAAGATGGAGGCTTGCTGATTGCACCGAATTTTGTGGGACATAAGAAGGGTGTTATCAGCCGCATTTGGTCAGGAATTTTGAAAATTGCAGGAATTCGCTTTGAACATCAATGGACATCAGAGGAATATCTTCGATGGTTGGAATTTCATGGTTGGCGTGTGCGGTTTTCAAAAGAGTTGGGAGCGCGCATTCCGCTTGTGTATACAGAATGTGTACGGAAGTAATATGTGAAAGTAATATGTATATGTATAGATAATAATAAGCATAAAGAATGTGTGAACGCATAGGAAAGGAAAACAAAAATTATGATGGAATATACCAACAAATATTGGAACATGCTTATGCCGTTTATCAAAAAGAGCTTAAATAAGCGCTATGGAAAAGCATATACGAAAGCGTTGATTCCAAAAGCAGATGCAGAATATCGAGATATGTTAAATCGCTCAGATGATATTGGAAGGGACAATCCGATGGCGTCCAACACGTATGAATGTCTGGTCTTCTTGGCAATATGGAAAGCTGCTGATGGAAAAATTTCAGTAAAAGATCTGCGTGCGATTTCAAAAGATGTGCTGTCCGCTCCGATCATGAAGGTAATGGGCATTTTGATCAATGACCAATAAGGCGAAGCGGTAATAAAACGAATTCAAAAAATGATGGAAAGAGATGCGAAGTGGCTGGACGAGCATCCGCAGTATAAAAAATATTCGTGGGATTTCCATTTCGATGAAAAGAAACACAAGGATGGCTTCTACTATTATTTTACACAGTGTCCATTGAATACATTTGCAAGAAGAGAGGCTATCTGGAGGTATTGCCGGTTATGTGCGATATTGACTATATAACAGCTTCCCTGATGCATGCAAAATTAAATAGAAAATACACATTGGCAAGCGGCGGAAAGGTTTGTGATTAT
>ENA-OQCN01001186-OQCN01001186.1-human-gut-metagenome-genome-assembly--contig:-NODE-1186-length-13120-cov-6.378050_pt1 | contig 13120 bp, 10 predicted proteins | sample MGYA00242497_ERZ504576 | MGnify/ENA primary metagenome ERZ504576 (study PRJEB26092, sample SAMD00036296) | human gut metagenome | host: Homo sapiens | study: EMG produced TPA metagenomics assembly of...
CAAAGATACAAAATTAATATTATCGATACCCCAGGACATGCAGATTTCGGTGGCGAAGTAGAGCGAGTTTTAAAAATGGTAGACGGTGTTATCCTGTTAGTTGACGCCTTTGAAGGTGCAATGCCTCAGACAAAGTTCGTTTTGAAAAAAGCCCTTGAACTGGATTTACATGTTATTGTCTGTATCAACAAAATCGACCGTCCGGAAGCAAGACCAAACGAAGTTATCGATGAAGTCTTAGAACTTTTAATGGACTTAGATGCATCAGACGAACAGCTTGACTGTCCATTTTTATATGCATCTGCAAAAGCAGGACACGCTGTACTTGACCTTGCTGACACTCCTGAAAATATGGAACCACTCTTTGAAACTATCTTAAAATATATTCCGGCTCCGGAAGGTGACCCTGAAGAAGGAACTCAGGTACTGATTAGTACCATCGATTACAACGAATATGTCGGACGTATCGGTGTCGGAAAAGTAGAAAACGGAACAATCCGTGTCAATCAGGACGTTTTACTTTTAAACCATCATGATCCTGATAAGAAAAAACGCGTAAAAATCAGCAAACTTTACGAATTTGACGGACTTGGCAAAAAAGAAGTAACAGAAGCCAGCTTTGGTTCTATTGTTGCAATCTCCGGTATTGCAGACATTCACATTGGTGATACCTTATGTTCTCCGGAAAATCCGGTGGCAATTCCATTCCAGAAGATTTCCGAGCCGACAATTTCCATGAACTTCATTGTAAATGACAGCCCGCTTGCCGGACAGGAAGGCAAATTCGTCACTTCCCGTCATTTAAAAGAACGTCTCTTAAGAGAATTAAATACAGACGTCAGCTTACGTGTAGAAGAAACAGAAAGCACAGACTGCTTTAAAGTTTCCGGACGTGGAGAACTTCATCTGTCTGTTTTAATCGAAAACATGCGTCGTGAAGGCTATGAATTTGCAGTCAGCAAAGCAGAAGTTATTTATCACGAAGATGAACGCGGTAAAAAACTCGAACCAATCGAAATCGCATACATTGATGTTCCGGAAGAATTTTCCGGTACTGTTATCAACCGTTTAAATGAAAGAAAAGGTGAACTGCAGGGCATGAGTCCGGCAAGTGATGGAACTGTCCGTCTGGAATATCACATTCCATCCCGTGGGTTAATCGGTTTCCGCGGAGAATTTATGACCTCCACAAAGGGTACCGGTATCATCAATACTGCTTTTGACGGCTATGCACCATACAAAGGTGATATGAACTACAGAAAACAGGGTTCATTAATCGCTTTTGAATCCGGTGAAGCTGTTACTTACGGACTCTTCTCCGCACAGGACCGTGGTACTTTATTTATCGGACCTGGTGAAAAAGTATACAGCGGAATGGTTATCGGACAGAGTGGAAAATCAGAAGATATTGAGTTAAATGTCTGCAAGACCAAACATCTGACCAACACCCGTTCTTCTTCTGCTGATGATGCCTTAAAACTGACTCCGCCGAGAGTGTTAAGTCTTGAACAGGCTCTCGAATTCATTGATACCGATGAGCTGCTTGAAGTCACTCCGGAATCCCTGCGTATCCGTAAAAAAATTCTGGATTCCAGACTTCGTAAACGTGACAACATGAAAAAATAGTAAAATCGGAGCATTAAATATCGAATAAAACTCCCAAAAAGAGAACATTACCGGCTGGAAATGTTCTCTTTTTTTTACTTTTTTGATACAGGTCAAGCGGATATTCGCAATCCGCTTCGCTACTTGCTCATAACCAAATAGCTGCTACGCAGCTTATCAGAAGGGGCTTGCCCCTCCTGATACAAGCAAGTCCCCACCCCTGCTTATTGCTTTTTGCAATTGAAGCAGGGGACTTCCTTGATTTGGTTAAATTTTTAACATTTTTCAGAAAATTTCGATTATTTTTTAATAATTCTTGCAATTACTTCGTTACTATGCTAAAATAATTTCATAAACAAATGGTTTTTATATGCAAAGCAACCAATTTTATTTTAGGAGGTCTCTGAATGGCAAAAAAAGTCGAATCCAAAGTACCTGAAACTATCGATAGCGTAGAAGCACTCCAGACAAAGATTGCTGCTATGAGAGAGGCGCAGAAGGAATTTGCCACGTTTACTCAGGAGCAGGTTGATAAAATCTTTTTTGAGGCTGCAATGGCTGCAAACAAACAACGTATCCCGCTTTCCAAACTGGCCGTGGAAGAAACTGGAATGGGTGTCGTTGAAGACAAAGTAATTAAGAACCATTATGCTGCGGAATATATGTATAACGCTTACAAACGTGTAAAAACCTGCGGCGTAATTGAAGAAGACAAATCTTATGGAATCAAAAAAATCGCTGAACCGGTTGGTCTTGTAGGTGCGGTTATTCCTACCACAAACCCGACTTCTACCGCTATTTTCAAATGTCTGATTTGTTTAAAAACCAGAAATGCAATCTTAATCAGCCGCATCCGCGTGCAAAAAAATGTACCGCTGAAGCTGCCCGTATCGTTTTAGAAGCAGCTGTAAAAGCAGGTGCTCCGGAAGGAATCATCGGATGTATCGAAGAGCCGACCATCGAACTTCCAATGAATTGATGAAAGCTGCCGATGTCATCCTTGCAACCGGTGGTCCTGGAATGGTAAAAGCCGCTTATTCATCCGGAAAACCGGCAATCGGTGTAGGTCCTGGAAATACTCCTGTTATCATGGACAGCTCCTGTGATATTCCTACCGCTGTTTACTCTGTCATCCATTCCAAAACATTTGATAATGGTATGATTTGTGCTTCTGAACAGTCCGTTACTGCAATCGCTGATATCTATGATGCAGTGAAAAAAGAATTTGTCAAACGTGGATGTCATGTACTGAACAAAACAGAACTTGACCAGGTTCGAGGCATTATCTTAACAGAAGCAGGCACTGTAAATCCGAAAATTGTAGGACAGCCGGCATACAAGATTGCTGCTATGGCAGGTGTTACTGTTCCTGCTGATACAAAAATCTTAATCGGCGAGGTTACATCCGTTGATGTTTCCGAACCATTTGCTCATGAAAAACTGTCCCCTGTCCTTGCTCTTTATAAAGCAAAAGATTTCGATACTGCACTTGATATGTCAGAACAGCTTATCGCAGACGGTGGATACGGTCATACTTCTTCTCTGTATGTACATCCATCAGAAACTGAAAAACTTGCCAAACATGCCGCTCGTATGAAAACATGCCGTATTCTGGTAAATACTCCGTCATCCCACGGTGGTATCGGTGACCTTTATAACTTTAAGCTTGCTCCATCCTTAACATTAGGCTGTGGTTCTTATGGTGGCAACTCTGTTTCAGAAAACGTAGGTGTCAAACATCTGCTCAATGTTAAAACAGTTGCCGAAAGGAGAGAGAACATGCTGTGGTTCCGTGCACCTGAAAAAGTTTACTTTAAGAAAGGCTGTCTGCCGGTAGCTCTTGATGAATTAAAGAATTATTATCATAAAACAAAAGCATTTATCGTAACTGATACTTTCTTATATCAGAACGGTCATACCAGACCAATCACCGATAAACTCGATGAAATGGGTATTCCTTATGACTGCTTCTTCGAAGTTACTCCGGACCCGACTTTGCAGTGTGCACAGAGAGGTTTAGAGCAGTTGAAAGCATTTGGTCCTGACGTTATCATCGCTCTCGGTGGTGGTTCCGCTATGGACTGTGCAAAAATTATGTGGATGATGTACGAACATCCGGAATGTGCATTTGAAGACCTTGCTATGGACTTCATGGATATCCGTAAGAGAGTTTACACCTTCCGAAGATGGGTGAAAAAGCAATGATGGTTTCCATCCCGACTTCCTCCGGAACAGGTTCTGAAGTAACTCCATTTGCTATCATCACAGATGCTACAACAGGAACAAAATGGCCAATCGCAGACTATGAACTGCTTCCAGATATGGCAATTATTGACGCTGATTTCATGATGAGCCAGCCAAAAGGACTGACCAGTGCTTCCGGTATCGATGCTCTGACTCATGCGCTCGAAGCTTACGTTTCCATTATGGCAACTGACTTCACAGACGGTATGGCATTAAAGGCAGCTAAGATTATCTTTGATTATCTGCCATCTGCTTACGATAAAGGAGCAGCTGACCCAATTGCCCGAGAAAAGATGGGTAATGCATCTACCTTAGCCGGTATGGCATTTGCCAATGCATTCCTCGGTGTCTGCCACTCCATGGCTCACAAACTCGGTGCTTATCATCACCTGCCACACGGTATCGCAAACGCTCTGTTAATCGAGCTTGTTATGCGCTACAATGCAGACCCGGCACCGGTTAAAATGGGAACCTTCTCCCAGTATCCATATCCACACGCAAAAGAACGCTACTGTGAAGTTGCACGTTTTGTAGGTGTGACCGGAAAGAATGACGATGAAGTATTTGAAAACTTCATCAAAGCAATCGCTGAATTAAAAGAAAAAGTTGGAATCAAGAGAACCATTAAAGATTACGGTATCGAAGAATCTGCTTTCCTCGCTACATTAGACGAAATGGTTGAAAATGCGTTCAACGACCAGTGTACTGGCGCAAACCCAAGATATCCACTTATGTCTGAAATCAAAGATATGTACTTAAAAGCTTACTATGGTGAATAATTGAATCATTGTTACCGCTTATTCACTTTTCGTTAAATTTGAATTACTCCTTTCGCGCTATTACCTAAATAGCAAAACGACCGCTCACAGGGAAACCTGTGGGCGGTTGTTTTTTCTTGTCATAATAAATAATTGTTTTGATTTTTTCTTTACTCGACCTGCTGTTCGCCTTCTCCGAAGTAATAATAAGCATTACCACTCTGAAGGGTTTTTCCTTTTGCTTCTGCCAGTTCACTGACAGTCACAAGTTTAAATCCTTTTGCAATCAAATCCGGTATCATTCGGATTGCCGCTTTTACCGACCATTCATGAATGTCATGCATCAATACAACGGAACCGTCCTGTGCATTATCCATAACAACCTGATAAGTCTGATCCTCACTCTTGGTTGCCCAGTCTCTGGTATCAATACTCCAGATAATCAGCGGATGATCAATTGCTGCTTTGACAGAATCGTTGAAAGAACCACCTGGCGGACGCATTACGGTTGCCTCAAATCCAGTTGCAGCTTTTAATGCTGCATCCGTATTGCTTACCTGCTGTGCCGCTGCCTCTGCTCCAATTGTCACCAAATCCGGATGACTGTAAGAATGATTTCCAAGTTCCATTCCAGCATCCGATAATTCCTTTGCAATTTCCGGATATGCTTCTACATTTTGTCCCAGCATGAAGAATGTTGCTTTTGCATTATTCTCTACCAGACAATTAATCAATTCTTCGGTATACTCACCCGGTCCATCATCAAAGGTCAATGCAATCATTGGACGCTGTTTTGTCTCATCGTATTTTCCATCTTCATCAAAATAGCAGTCTTTGTCATCAATTGTCTGCCATCCTGTCAGGATATAACCATTTGAATTAAAATAATATGTACTGCCATTTACTTCCTGCCAGCCATCCTGATAATAGCTGCCATCCCGATTCTGATACCACCAGCCGTTTTCATCCTGATGCCATCCAATACTTGGCGCTGCCTTTAACTTATCTACATCAGAAGCACTCATGACCGGCTGTTTTCCTGCCTCGCCGGTGTCTTCTGCTGCCTGAACTTCTACGGTACTGCTGTTTGCATTCTTAGCACTACTGTTTTTTATATGAACACCGGAGAACAGTTTTCCAACTCCTCTTCCTGCAAAAACCAATACGAATACCAGTACAACTGCCATTGCACCAATCCGCATCATTTTTCTGCGACGTAACTGACGTATCTTTTCCTGCTTACGGCGCATCATTCTCTCATGTCGGATACGCTGACGCTCTAGCTCGTCTCTTTGTTCTTCGTCCATTTTTATTTATCCCTCATTTCCTTTTCACACTCAAATCCTTTGTTAATCATACCTTTTTTTTCGACATTATGCAACCTCTACACTCTTAATTTTCCTTTACAAAAGTGTTACAAATGAAAAAAGAGATTAGCCATTTTCTGACTAACCTCTTTCTGTTGTTTTTTCAAGCAGACATTCTTTGACAGCTCGAACTAATTCATTCATTTATTTATTTTCTAATTTGCCTGTACTTCTGCGCTTTTTACTTTCGCTTTCTGTTTTCCAAAAAACGCTTTTGTCTCTGCAAATACAACCGGACTTAACGCAATCAGTGCAATTAAGTTTGGAAATGCCATCAATGCATTAAAGATATCTGCAATATTCCATACTGCTTCTACTGTCATGTAAGGTCCGATAAAAATTGCAAGAATATATAACCAGCGGTATCCTTTTACTACTTTTTTATTACGGTTGAATAAATATTCAATACATCTTTCACCATAGTAATTCCATCCAAGAATTGTGGTAAATGCAAAAAATACCAAACATACCATCAGTACTAAGGACGCAACTGCCGGAGGGAACGGGAGTCCTTTCTGGAATGCAGCTGTTGTAATTGCCACACCTTCAAGACCGGTATTCCATGTACCTGTTATAACAATGGTCAGACCTGTCATCGTACAGATTACAATGGTATCAATGAATGTACCTGTCATAGAAACCAGACCCTGACGTACGGTAGAATGAGTCTGTGCTGCTGCCGCTGCAATCGGGGCACTACCAAGACCTGCTTCATTCGAGAAGATACCACGTGCAATACCCTTCTGCATCGCAACTACCATCGTTCCTGCTGCTCCACCTGCCAGCGCACTTCCTGTAAATGCACTCTTTATGATTGCGACAATTGCTGCCGGAAGTGCTGTAATATGTGTAACAATGACAATAAAAGCAAATACGAAATAGATGATCGCCATAAATGGCACAACAACCTGTGAAACACTTGCAATTCTCTTTAATCCACCGATAACAACCAGCCCAACACATACCGTCAGAGCCAGACCTGCAATGATTGTTGCGATAGAGTAATCTCTGCCAAATAATGCGATAGTATTTACTTTATCCGGGTCAAAGAAATTACAGACTGCTGAGGAAATTCCGTTTACCTGTGTAAATGTACCGATTCCAAGTAAACCTACACCCGCACCAAAGAATGCAAACATTTTTGCAAGCCATTTCCATTTTGCCCCCATACCATTTTCGATATAGTAGAATGGTCCGCCAAGTACATGACCTTCTTTATCAATAGTACGATATTTGATTGCCAGCACACCTTCGGAATATTTGGTTGCCATTCCAAAAAACGCCGCAACAACCATCCAGAATAATGCCCCCGGACCACCTGCTGCAAGTGCGGTTGCAACACCGACGATATTTCCGGTACCGATTGTTGCTGACATTGCAGTACAAAGGGCACCAAAACTGCTGACTTCGCCTTTTCCGCCTTCTTCATTTTTCACCATAAATTTCAGGCTTTGCCCAGATGCCGGATTTGAAGAAATCCCATGCTGACAGATAAATAAATACCTGTACATAAGATGAGAATAATCAGCGGTAATCCCCATACCGCTCCGTCAATCCAACTGATTACATTGTTCATTGTTTCAAACATTTCTTTTACGTCCTCTCTTTCTTTTCGATGCACCTCTTTGGTGCATTTCCTAGAACCTCTCTTGAATTTTTCAGTTCAGAAAACAAAAAAACTGTGGAATCCTCATTCCACAGTCTCATAAGAGTACGACAAAACATATACAAGATAACCTTTGTATACTCTGTCCTTTTGCCTGAGAGATTAACAACATAACTGTTGCCGTACACCTTCGGCGCTCTTACTTGAGACTCTCCAGAGTGTTGTCTTTCGACAACGTTTACTATAGCATATTCCCATGCCAAATACAAGTGTTTTTTTATGGGAGACATTTTTTCTAAAATCTGCTCAAACTACAGTTCCTGTTTCTTGACATTTTATTCGCACAAATTGCATAGTCATTCCCGATTTCCTGTGCTATTATCAAAGCATCATCACTTACTTTATAATTTATTAATTTTTCATGTAAAGGAGCATTAATCATGTTAAAAAATACGTTTAAAAATCCACTTCTTTCCGGATTTTATCCAGACCCGTCTATCTGTCGTGTAGGCGAAGACTATTATCTTGTTACTTCTTCTTTTGTTTATTATCCGGGACTTCCGATTTTCCACAGCCGTGACCTGGTACACTGGGAACAAATCGGCCATGCAATCCATCGTCCGGACCAATTAGATTATAAAAATTGTGAGACCTCTTTAGGATTATGGGCACCAAGCATCCGTTACCACGAAGGTACATTCTATATTATCAATACTTTTGTGTCCGAGGGCAGAGAAGCCAGACGCGATAACTACATTGTAACCGCAAAAGACCCGGCTGGTCCATGGAGTGACCCGGTATTTGTAGAGGGTGCAGACGGAATCGATTCCAGTCTGTTTTTCGACGAAGACGGAAGTCTCTGGTATGCGGGAAACTTTATCAGTGAAGAATGTCGTTATGAGGGACACCACGGAATTTATTTAAATGAATTAGATACCGAAACTTTCCAGTTTAAAGGTCCACGCTACATTATCTGGGATGGTTTCAAAACCAGAAGTAAATGGATTGAAGCTCCACATATTTATAAAAAAGACGGTTGGTATTATCTACTGGTTGCAGAAGGGGGCACATTTGTAAACCACAGTGTACAGATGGCTCGCTGCCGTACCATCAATGGTGACTATGAGATCTGTCCGAGAAATCCAATTATTACTCACCGTCATCTTCCGATCGAAAATCCGATTTCTGTTACCGGACATGCTGATATTGTGGAAACTCAGAATGGAGAATGGTGGATGGTACTTCTTGCCGTTCGTCCTTATGTCGGAGGTCACTATAACCTTGGCCGTGAAACATTTATGGTTCCATTTGTATGGGACAAAGATGGCTGGCCAATGATTGACAATGAAACCGGAATGGTTCAGACCGAAGAACGTCTTCCCAATCTTCCAAGAACCATTGTTCCGCTGATTCCGACTACCGATAATTTTGAAAGCGAAACCCTTGCAATGCAGTGGAATACCATTCATCCGCCGGTAGAACCATTTTATTCTCTGACAGAACGTCCTGGATTTCTACGTCTTTCCACCCGCCCGGAAGTGCTTGAAGAAATCTGTACTCCATCTTTTGTTGGACGACGCCAGCAGCATAAAACATTTTTAGCCCGCACTGCCATGGAATTTATTCCACAGACAGAATCGGAAGAAGCCGGTGTTGCGATTCTTCAAGATGACCGCTTTAATTACATTATGGTTCTAAAAGAAAAAGACGATGAACTTGTGCTCGAGCTTCACAAAACAGAAAATGGAACAAGAAGTCTCATTACCTCTGCTCCTGTAAAAAGAAGTAAACGTCTGTATCTTTCTATTCAGGGAAATGTAACCGACTACAGCTTCTATTATGGATATGACGAACAGGAAATGACTTTACTTGCTTCAGGTCTTGATGCTTCTCTTTTAAGCTCTGTTGTAAACGAAGGATTTACCGGTGCTTATATGGGTATGTATACAAGCTCGAATCATACCGAAAGCTTTAACCATGCTGACTTTGACTGGTTTTCTTATCAGGGTGAATAATTTTAATTTTTGCCTCTGCAAGTAAAACATACAAAAAATGGCCCACAGAAAAAACTCTGTGAGCCATTTTTATTTAAACGCTTCTGCTATCTGTTGTACCAGAGCGTTTACATCTGCATTTTTTACCAGATATCGTTCCGTTCCATTGACTGCAACACTGTCATAATTTCCATCATAAGTATAATACGTCAGTGTAATTTCCGGTGCTTCTTTTGTACTTCTGTGGAATACCATACGCAGCACTTCTTCTTTTTCATTATCCGCCTTCGGAGTATCTAAATTAGAATCCAGCATCACATTCAACAATGCCTGATACAGGGTTGTAAAGGTTTCTTTTTCCACTTCTTTATCGCCCATATAATATTTTCCATCTTTGATTTTCATTGTATAAGAAGATTCTTTTGTCTTGATGTCAATGCTTTCTACGGTATCAATATTTACAAGTGCCGGAATTTTTAAGATATAATCAAATGGATTTAAGTTGTAAATTGCTTCAAGTGTACTGGAAGGGATTGTATACACTTCATTTTCATAGCCTGCTACTGCCACATAACGATTTCCAAGTTCATCTTCATTTCCAAGCAGTAAGGTAACCGTCTTATCTGCTTCGGCAGAGGTATCAGTACTCTCTGTATAATCAATCTGCATCGTTGTTGTACTTCCTTCGACACCGGTATCTGTTCCATCCGGAACTTCCGCAGTTGTTGAAAAATCAAATCCGCTTAACACGTCAAACAATTTATACATGGTTTCCGTATTTACAGTCGCTGTCTCATCGTAAGGATTTAAAATTTCCCAGTAATCAAACTCCATCTTGTAATCGGCCGGTTCTTTTGACAAAGAGAAAATTTCTTCTCCATCTCGGTTAAGTACGAGTTTACGGATTCCATCAGAAGTAAAAGTCGGGTGTTCTGTCTTTTCAAGTTCGACTGTCTTCTCTTCTTCTGCTTTTTCCTCTGTTTTTTCCTCTGTTTCGTCTGTTTTTTCTTCTGACTTATCTGTATCTTTTGCTTCCTCTGTATTTTCTGCTTTGTCTGTGCTTTCTGTCTCTTCTTCCTGTTTCGTTTCGTCCGCTTTTGCTTCACTCTTTGCCTCAGTCTGTGTTTCTTTTGATTCTGTTGTTTTCTGACATCCCCCGAGAGTAAATGCGCTTAATGACGCTATAATTCCTAACAGTGCAAGTTTTTGTAATACTTTTCGCATCTTTTTTTTGTCCATCCTTTCCTGCCCTTTTTGTTCCTTATTTAAAAAGGGGAATCTTTTCGGATTCCCCTTTATACTATCACTTTCTCTTTCAAATAGCAAAATTAATTTCTGCTTTTTTTCTATAATATTTTATCCATGTGAACTTATACCCCCCCCGAATTTCTTCGCGATATTTTGTCGGGGACTTTCCGGTATGTTTCTTAAACGCAAGCGAAAAATAATTGGTATCACGATAACCCACCATCATCGCAATTTTTCCGGTCTTAATGCTGGTGGTTTCAAGCAAAGATTTTGCTTTTTCAATTCGTTTCCGGACAATATATTCGTTACAGCCTTCTTTTGTCACACGCTTAAATAATCTTGAAAAATAATTCGGTGTAATGTATAAATTATTGGCAATGCTTGAAACGGATAAATCTTCTGCCAAATGTTCGTCTATGTATCGTTTTGCTGAAGACACAATATCATGCACATTTTCTTCGCCTTTCCCCAACAGATTTGTGATAAACATTTCTGTCAGTTCACAGGCTTCTTCTCTGCCCGCTGACACCAGATTTTTGGAAAGGGCATCAAGCTTTCCATCTTCTACTTCTCCTGAATCTCCCATGTAGGTTAAAAGCAGAGTCGAAGCAATTTCAAAACAACATCTGCGTGCCAGAGTTTTAGAAAGATTATAAGATTCCACTGCCTTTGAAAATGTACGAAATACTTTCAGCACATACTCGGAATTACCAATATTATTGCACATAATTCCCTTTAATTCTGCATAGACATCCAAAAACAGTTCACTCTTACTTTCCGCACCAAAATTTTGGATAATATCGCAAATATTTTCTTTCTCATTTTCCAGCAGATATCTTGCGTCATTATAAGAAACCATCAGATTAGAAAAGCCCTGCACCGTGCTTCCCATTACCATTTTGGGTTTTACATCAAATTCATCACTTAACACATTCGAAAGCTGTTGCACTTCCTCTATAATCGACTCTCCCTCTTCGATTTCAAAATAGACAATTGCAATGACTCCCTCATCATCCGTAAACGTGATTCCTTTTCCCTGAGAATCCACCATTCCCATACAGATATGTTTTACCGACATGGCACGAAAATTTTCTTCCGGTCTTTCCCGATTCATATACAGGGTTGGCACAATTAAAATCATTTTCATTGACTGATTGAAATCAAAATGATAGTGCTCTTTCAGGTCATTCAATATCGTTTCTTTTTCTTCTCTTTGATGCACCAGACTTCTTAAGTAATGTTCCAGACGATTCTGCTGTTCAAATCCCTGTGTCCGTACCTGTTCCGGCTGAGTCTTTTCTGCCTGTTTTTGTTCATCCAGATAGTCCACCTGTTTCTTTACCGCTTCAGCCAAATCCTCTTCATCAATCGGTTTTAAGAAAAAATCCTGTACTTCGAGTCTGATACTCTGTCTGGCGTATTCAAAGTTATCATATCCTGTCAGAACAATCACACGCAAATCCGGTACTTTTTCTTTTGCCTTTTCAATCAGTTCCAGTCCTGTCATTCCTGTCATCTGAATATCGCTAATCATAATCTGAGGATGATATTCTTCTAAAATTCCAAGCGCTTCTTTTCCAGACGCCGCAGTATAGACTTCTTCAATTTTCAGTTCCTGCCATGGAAGCACTTTTTTCATTCCCATGCGAATCATTTTCTCATCATCTACGATTAAAACCTTATACATGAATCATTTCTCCTCTTAATACATTCTCTTTTGCCTCTGTCTCATAAGGCAGACGAATCTCCACCGTAACACCACCTGTTTCATTCTTCAAATAATAAAGCCCATACTCTTCTCCATAAAGAAGCTGAATCCTCTTATTGACATTGCGCACTCCATATCCAAAGGTTTCTTCATACTGAGAAAGCTGTTCATTCATCCGGTCAATCTCTTCCTGTGTCATTCCGGTTCCGGTATCTGCAAGCGTAATCAATACATCTTTTCCCTTTCGTTTCACTTTGATAAAGACCGTTCCTGTCTTTCCCTCTTTTACTTTCATTCCATGATAAATCGAGTTTTCCACAAGCGGTTGAAGCGTTAATTTTGGAATCATAGTCTCTTCTGCATTACTGTCCACACTAATCTCACTGCCGATAATATTATCATAGCGCATATTTTGAATCACAAGATAATTTCTTACATGTTCCAGTTCCATTTTCAGCGGAATAATATTCATGACCTCCACTTAAGCAAATTCGATAATATTTTGGCAAGTGCCTTTACCATCGTCGAAATTTTCTTTATTCCCATCAGCAACTGCCTGCCAGTGAATACAATCCAGCGTATTATAAAGA
>ENA-OQCN01001189-OQCN01001189.1-human-gut-metagenome-genome-assembly--contig:-NODE-1189-length-13095-cov-3.311459_pt1 | contig 13095 bp, 17 predicted proteins | sample MGYA00242497_ERZ504576 | MGnify/ENA primary metagenome ERZ504576 (study PRJEB26092, sample SAMD00036296) | human gut metagenome | host: Homo sapiens | study: EMG produced TPA metagenomics assembly of...
TTGTTTTTATTTTCTGTGCTTTTTGTATTTTCTGAATTTTTCATTAATTTTGCGCATTTTTAATTTATCTTTTATTTTTTTTACATTTTATCTATTTTCTTATTGACAAACATATTTTTATCAGATATAATCAAATTACAAAATAACAAAAGAGATACGAAAGAAAAATAAAAACGGTTGCAGAGACGAAGCAGCCAGAAAGGAAGGTACAGACCACCAGAGGATAATGATTTACCCTAGACGATACTAAGAAAGAGAGGTATAAACCACCAGAAAGATAACGATTTACCCCAAACGATACTAAGAAAGAGAGGTACGGACCACCGAAAACATAAGCGCATTCGTTTTTTCATTCAAAAGAGGAAAGAAAACATGACGGTCCTAAGAAAGGATTTATGAATCAGTATCAGACGAGATTCTCAGATATGATACGATATCAGGAGTCATAAGAATAACAGATCCGGATTGAAGATAAAGCGGAGAAGTACAAACGAATCTGAGACAAGCTCAGAAAAATACAGATGAATTGAGGTATAGTCCCATGGACGAAATAGTTTAGAAGGCGGCATCGCATGAATGAATTCCATACGGTGTCGCCTTCATTGTGTGTCACAGCATTTTGGACTGTACGCTGCATATACTCTCCTGCAGACGGAAATAAAATTCCGCCGCAGGTTTCTTTTTTTATAACTGGGTCACTACAAAAATATCATAGATCGCACGGATCGCATTTTCAAAATCTGCATTGCTGACACCAATGATAATGTTCAACTCAGAAGATCCCTGATCGATCATCTTAACATTGATGTTTGCATGTGCCAGTGCGGAGAAAATTCTTCCTGCTGTTCCACGGGTAGATTTCATACCGCGTCCAACGACTGCGATCAATGCCAGATCTCCCTCTAACTCAATGCTGTCCGGTTTTGCAAGACGATGGATCGCAGAAATCACAGACTGCTCTTTGCCCTCAAATTCCGGCTGATGCACAAAGATCGTCATCGTATCGATACCGGATGGCATATGCTCAAATGAAATTCCATTTTCCTCAAATGCGGATAAAACTTTCCTTCCAAAACCAACTTCGGAGTTCATCATATCCTTATCAATATTGACAGAAACAAAACCTTTCTTTCCGGCGATACCCGTGATCGTGTATTTCGACTGATGACAGGTACTCTCAACAATCCAGGTTCCTGCATCTTCCGGCGCATTGGTGTTACGGATATTGATTGGAATACCGGCTTTGCGGACCGGGAATACCGCATCCTCATGCAGTACGCTTGCTCCCATGTAAGAAAGCTCTCTTAACTCGCGGTAAGTGATCGTCTTGATCGTTTCCGGATGGTCGATGATCCTTGGATCTGCAACCAGGAAACCGGATACGTCTGTCCAGTTCTCATAACAGGTTGCATGTACGGCTCTTGATACGATAGATCCGGTGATATCAGAACCGCCTCTTGAAAATGTGCGGACACTTCCGTCCGGATTAGCACCGTAAAATCCTGGAATTACTGCGCGCTCGATCTTTGCAAGACGTTTACTGAGTACCTTATCTGTCTTTTCTGCATCAAAGTTTCCCTCTTTATCAAAGAAAATAACTTCTGCAGCATCTACAAACTCATAGCCAAGGTAATTCGCCATGATGATACCATTTAAATATTCTCCACGGGAAGCTGCGTAATCCACACCGGCTTTATTTTTAAAATTCTCTGCGATTTTCTTGAACTCATCTTCTAACGATAATTTCAAATTCAGACCATTGATAATTGTGTCATAGCGGTCCTTGATCTTCATGAGCGGCACACGGAAATCTTCATCTGCCTCCACCAGGTCATAACATGCGTATAACATATCAGTAACCTTGGTATCTTTGGAATTTCTTTTTCCCGGTGCACTCGGAACTACATATCTTCTCTCTTTATCTGCGTTGATAATTTTACCAACCTTTGCAAACTGTTCTGCACTTGCAAGAGAGCTGCCGCCAAATTTCACAACTTTAATCATTTTCTTCTGAACCTCCACTTACTTTCGCGTGTAAGAAAACACCCGATACTATCCATATAATGAATATATATTATCATAAATGCAGTTTCCGTCAAATGATTTTTTCCGATTTTTAGTTCCATGGAATCAAAATTTTTGTTATTTTTCTATATTATGTCAACTTTTCATTACCTGTACTTATAAGTACTTTAAATTCAGGTAATACCAACCGGTCCTATCAGCACTTCGCGCGCTACAAAAAGCGACAGATCCGGTCTCGTCGCCATCTTCCATTTCACCAGTGTAAGCTGCATATCTGTGATTTCAATTCCGGTAATGCCATACGGATGCACGCAGCTCCCGGCATTCAGGTACAGACTGCCGTCTGCCGGCAGCCTTGGACGGTGGGAATGTCCGGCCGCCAGATAGCAGTCATGATCTTTTGTCCAGTTATCTAAACATTTTTCATATTTTAAGGTCTTTTTATAATTCCGCGCCGCACTCGTCGGATCACTGACGCCAAAACGCTCTAACGGTTTCCAGAAATACCGCACCAGAAAACGGGATAATTTCCAGCAGACTGAGTTAAAAAAATCTGCCTGATGCCCGTGGATCATGCAGATATCCCTGCCTCCCTCACAGTTATCTAAGATCATTGCTTCCCCTAACATGCCTTTCATTTCCATATTGTGATTTCCGTAAATGCGGTATATCCGGCACTGTTTCTGCAGTGTTTCAAACCGGCAGTAGACATCCTGATGACTCTCCTCAATGCGGGAAAGATGCCTGTTTTCCCACAATTCCTCCCCGTCACCGAGTTCAAAATAGGTGAAACCATGCGCGATATAGTAGTTTAACGCCGCCATATACAGATGCTGGTTTCTCAAGAAATTATCATTTGCCCCTCCCTCTCCCCGGTGGCAGTCGCTGATGATGATATAACGGCTGCAACTGTTAAGCGGAAGATGGACTGCTTCTGAAAGCGCTTTATCGATCCGCATCTGACAGGAAAAGGCGGATATCTTTTCTTATTTTCCATGCTTCCATCCCCGCATCCGAAACGCATGTTTCAAACACCACGGAAGCTGATAGTATAAAAATAAAAGACGGTCAGGTGCAGCAATAAATGGATGTGTGAACAGACGGTAAAGGAAACAGCAGAAACAGTTCCAAGCCTGCACCATGCAGCGCCAAACGGACGCACAGAATTTGTGTTTCATACAGAAATCCATTCTGACATAAACTTCATTGCGGCAGATCCGGTATTTATTCCCCGGTATTTTTCCTTTCGCCCGCTTTAATCCCTCAAAAAATGCTTCTGCCATGCATTCATTCTGAAACCGTATTGTCGTCACCAATATCAGATCCGATGGTCTCGAAAATGTCCCCATCCCAAATCCGGTCAGCCACCAGTGCCGCTTCTGCAGGAAATAAACTTTTTTCCGCCTGCGGTCTAGCCTGCACTGGATAAACGGCATATCCTGATCTTCCACCGCCTCAAAATGGGCGATCCTGTAATATCGTTCCGGGACGACCTTTCCCGCATGATATACGCCAACCTCTCCTCCGGTATTGATGCCATACTGCCCCTTCCAGAATTCGATCAGCCAGGTTTCGCCAGCATAATCAAAATAGATAGGCAGTGCATCAAACACCATGCCTGCTCCCACTGCTGCCCTGTCGTAAAGCGCCTCATACCCCTGTTTTCTCTGCCACGCATCTTCCCTCGACGTGAACACGTCTTCACACGGCACATAACAAAAGCCGAATGGTTCTGCGAGTTCATTCAGAAGCTGAATTTTCTCTGCATCACACATCCGGCGTATTTTTCTCTTACTTTTTTCTCTTTTTACCGTGATGATCACTGCTGCAATCAGTAAAACAAGCAGGATCACCACAATACATCCAATTTTTATCACATTAAAATCTGGCATTTTTCCCTCCTGCATATTTTTTTCAGGAATTCACATCCTGTACTATAAGATATGCAGGGAAAAAATGGTTTGGCATCAGAATCAGCGCCTATACATACTTCTTTAAAGTAGCACGCACTGCGCCCGCCCCGGCAATCAGTTCTTTAAAATACTGCACCGTCAGTCCGGCAAGACCGGCCTCATAAAGATCCACGCCAAAGATTGCTCTGTTTGTCAGCAATGGCCGGATCATTTCTTCCACATCTGTATCACCAAATTTGATACCGGCAACGACCGGGCAGACCGTCTCAAGCAGTGGTCCGGGCTTAACTCAAATTTTCGCCATTATCATCAACTGCCATGAGATACCGAAGCCATCCCGCAAATACCAGTGGAATGAGTTTTAAGTTTTTGATATCCTTATCTTTTGATGCAAGATAATTTTTCACAGTTTCTCCAAAGCGGATCGCAAGTTTCTGTGAAGTATCTGTGGCAATACGCTGTGGTGTATCCGGCATAAATGGATTCGGTATGCGGACATTTAACACGGTATCAATAAACTCTTTCGGATCAAGGATACCCGGATCCACAACGACCGGAAGTCCCTCGGTATATCCGATTCTCTCCACCATTTTCCGAAGCTCTGCATCTTTCATTTCATCGGAGATCTTTGTGTAGCCAAGCAGACAGCCAAACACTGCAAGAGCCGTGTGAAGCGGATTCAAGCAGGTGCAGACTTTCATTTTTTCCACCTTGTCAACGGTTGCGCGGTCGGTAAACATGATGCCGCCCTTTTCCAGCTCTGGGCGTCCGTTCGGGAACCAGTCCTCGATCACTAAATATTCACATTCCTCTGCATTCACAAATGGAGCTACATAGGTGTTTTTGGATGTAACGACCGGATCAAGCCCATCGATCTCATCTTTCTTTAAGATCTCTTCCACGGAAGCATCCGGTCTCGGCGTGATCTTATCGATCATAGACCATGGGAACGAAACCTTTTCCCTGTCATTGATATAGTTTACAAAATCTTTCTCTGCAAGACCGTTTTCTGCCCATTCTTCGGCAAATGTATGGATTGCCGCATATAATTTATCCCCGTTATGGAGCAGTTGTCCATGGATACCATGGCGATCGGAAGCTGTCCGTTTTTAAAACGTGTGTATAAAAGAGATGCAACTTTTCCGATATAGCTTGCAGGTTTCTCCGGGCCGGCTGCAAAATCGGCAGCGACTGCCGGAAGCAGTTCTCCCTTTCCGTTTACCAGACTGTATCCCTTTTCTGTGATGGTAAAGGATACCATCTGCAAGGACTGTTTGCAGAAAATCTCTTTTAATCTGCCATACTCGCCCTCGTTTTCCGAATCGAGGATACAGGACTCCACAACAGAACCGACAACTGTTTTTTCGACGCTTCCATCTGCCTTTAATGTGACAAGAATGGAATAATCATCATGCGGACGGTTCATTTTTCAATGATCTCATAATCAAAACCTTCCGCTACGATCAGGCCTGTTTCCATTTCCCCTCTGTTTAAGATATTCTGCATTACATTTGCCTGAAATGCACGGAAAATATTTCCTGCACCAAAGTGAATCCAGCACGGATTTTCTCTGGTTGCCTCTGTTACTGCTGCACGGTCAAACTGCGGAAGCTGATATCCCTTTGCTTCCCACTGTGCCCTGTCTTTTAAACCAAGTGTACTTAATTCCATAGCTTTTCCTTTCTCCATTGTTCAACGTTTTTTGATATGTTTATTATAAGTGAATCCCCTTAAGACATCCAATAGAGTTGCTTGTTGTTCACATTGCAAAAATTGCGATTCTGTGGTAAATTTTTTATATCAGATCGTCACTTTTTCCTTATATTTGAAATATTTCAGAGGATTTTACCATGCGCAGACAGTTACAGTCTCCTTTTAATGAACGACAGTATATGCTGTCCAAAGATTTTGAAATTTACTATTATAATGACAACCACTTTTATGGCGTGACAGATCACACCCACGATTACTATGAATTCTATTTTTTTCTGGAGGGAAATGTAACGATCTCCATTGAAAAGGAACATCATCATCTGAAACCGGGGGATATGGTCTTCATTCCCCCGGGTATTCACCACCATGTGTCCAGTGTGGGGGAAACACTTCCCTATCAGCGTTTTGTTTTCTGGATCAGTCAGGATTACTGTCAGAAACTGAAAGAATTGTCCAAAGACTATGTTTATCTGATCGAACATGCACAGAATACCCATCATTTTATTTATCACTATGATGTCGTGGCTTTCAATGCGCTTTCCGCAAAGATTTTCCGGCTGATCGAGGAGATCCATGCGAACCGTTTTGGAAAAGCTGCCAAGATCGAGCTCTGCGTGAACGATCTGATGCTCCACATCAACCGGGCTGTCTATGAGGCAGAACATCCTGCAGCCCGCAAAGATGCCTCTGGTCTGTATGACGGCATCCTGCAATACATTGAGTCCCATCTGGATGAGGATCTCTCCTTAGACAGCCTCTCCAAAGCTTTTTTTGTGAGCAAATACCATATTTCCCATATTTTTAAGGATAACTTCGGGATCTCCATCCATCAGTATATTACCAAAAAAAGGCTGTCCATGTGCAGGGATGCCATTCTCAGCAATGAAAATATCACAAAAATCTACCTGATGTACGGATTCAAAGATTACACCAGTTTTTTTCGTGCATTCAAAAAAGAGTATGGCATCTCACCCAAAGAATATAAGGAACTTTATGCGCAGAAACCGCAGTAGAATCTACCGCTCTGTTTTAGTGTTAGAGGGAACCCATGGGCATTTTTTTGCAACTTCGCTGTTATAATGCTCCAATTCCCTCATCTGTGCTACGATATGGTTCATATCCATGCGCTCCACCAATTTTTCAATGATTTCCACACCCTCTTTTGCAAGTGTTTCCCTCGCTGCTTCATCTGCAATGACCGGTGTACTCATGTGGTCTTTTTTCTCGCCAAAATAATAACCGATCGCAGCACTCTGATATGCCAGTCCGAAAATATCCTCAAATCCGGCACAGGACTGCGGCTCGTTATGCGCATACTCCGTTGTGAGCGGCACGTCACTTAATCGGTTCATTTTCTGATAAGCTCCCACTGTAATTGCGTGGAAACTGTCCATTGATGTAAAAATATCCCTTGCATTTTTCATCATCTGCATGGTGAGGTCCATATATAAAATCGGCACTCCGGTCTCATCAAAGAAATCCCGCACCATCGGACTGCATGTCATATGTGCCGGGCCGTGAAAACTGATGTAGATCTGGCGTTTGAATCCCTGGCGCAACAGGCTGTTTGCCACCGCCATCAAATAGTCGATTCCTTCCCGCACACTCACCTGGACGGTTCCCCTGCCGCTTGCCGTTGCGCCTGCGTAAAAATACGGAAGTCCTGTCAATACCAGCCGTCACACGCCTCTGCCATCTCCAGTGCAAATGCCTCACTGATGGTGGTTTCTGAATCCAGTGGAAATCCCCCGTGCATCTCTACCGTTCCGACCGGTACAATGATAATGTCATTTCTGGAAAGATATTCTTCCACCTCATCATTTAACATTCTAGGTAATATTCTTGTTCTCATATGTTTCCTCCTGTTTTTGAGGGATGTGGTATGTTTTCGGCTATCCCTCTTTTTTCTTATAAGTGAAATAATTTTTCTGCATTTGTACGGCAGATTTTTTCATAGGCACTCCGGCTGAGTCTTCCTGCGTGTTCCTGCTCATCCACCAGTTTCCAAGCGGAAATGTCATTTCACAATTTGCCATATCTGTTCCAAACAGCAACCGGTCCTGATATTTTTCCAGAAAAGCCAGCCCAAATTCTTCGTCACGCATGATTGCACATCCGCACTGTTTGCGGACAGATCTCCATATAATTTTCATAGTTCAACAGATATGGCAGTCTGCCGCCGGGACATACAGCTCCCTCTCCCCATTTCATCCGTTCCTTTGGGGTCGCCGGTGCATCTTTTGAAATTTCATGCCAGAATGGCTGACTGTGCCCGATGAACTTTAATCCTTTATAACGCTTTAAATTTTCCTCCAGCAGCGGGAGCCCCGGCCCGTCCACAACCCCATACTGAAAGCCCTCTTTCGGACTCATGTGAAAAAGAACAGGTAATTTTAATTCTTCTGCCACCTCAAATACACTCTGTAAAAATGGAGCATCCAGCCTCTGGTTTACCATCAGTTCCCCGATTCCGACCGCACCGCTCTCTTTACAGGCTAAGATCCGTTTATACACATCTGTCTGGTTTTTTGCATCCACATTGCACATCCAGTGGAACTTCTTGGGGAACTGTTCACAGATGCGTTTACACTCCTCATTTGCTGCAACCAGGATCTGCTCATTTTCCTGTTCGCCGGAAGATAACACGATTCCCTGTTCAATTCCAAGTTCCTCTAAGTGCGGCAGCATCTGTGCCGCACTGGAAAGGAACATGGTATCTGTTTTCGGATACTGCTGTAATGTCAGATGAAGATGAATATCAATTTTTTCAATCTAATCTCCTCTTTACTATTCACGTCTTTGTTTTAATTCCGCATACATTTCTTTGGTCTGTTCCTTATCCAGATTAAAGATTGCGCCGATACCAATGAGTTCCAGCACACAGGTCAGCACCGGGATCAATGCCACTAACATGTAGATATTGTTTATGGTTGCATCTGACTGCACCACATTATTTCCAGAAATATATCCGATCGCCTGGAGTCCGAAGGAAACACCTGCGGAAGCATGGTGGAACCGATTTTACGGCTGAACGTATAAAGGGAATACATCGAGCCATCACTTCTCTCATGGAACTTCCACTCACTGTAATCCAGACAGTCTGTGACAAGCGCCCAGATCAGCATGGTAAATACGGTCTGTCCGATCATTGCCAGTACATTCAGTACCGAATAAACATAAACGTTTGGTATTTTTACGGCAAAAATGATTACACTGAGCACGGTACTGCTGATTACGCCAAACATCAATGTCGTTTTCTTTCCAAACTTTGCAACCAGTTTTGGCACAAGCGGGAAACAGATGATAATGATCGGCACACTTGCAAGACTAAGCAGAGTCATTGCAGAGGTATTTCCATAGTACTCTTTGAATACATAACTTCTAATCTGGTTTGAACCGGTGATATAGAGCATACTTCCAATGGTTGCAACCATGACACCGATCAGTGGCCTATTTTTTACGACTGCTTTCAACACATTTCCATAATTGAACTTTTCTGTATTCTGTTTCTTTTCCTCACGCACACGCTCTGTCGTTAAATGTAACAGCAGGCAGTAGCAGACCACACTTAAAATTCCAAAAATAACTGCCAGAAGTGTAAATCTTTCCGGGATAATGTTGCTTTCGCTGTCAAAACAGACTACCGGCACAAAGGATAACGCTGCAATTCCCACAAATGTTCCGCCAAGACTTCTTGCCCTTGAGAGTTTACTCCGGTCAATCGGATCTGTGCTGACCACACTTGCCATCGCACCAAACGGCATGGAAGTTCCGGTATAGCTCATTCCATATAAGACATACACAAAAGCGACCCACGCATGAAGTGCAACACCTTCAAACGGCACTTTGGAAAAACAAAGCACACCTGACAACGCTAGCGGTATCATAAAAATTTTAATCCACGGTTTGAATTTATCTCCTGATTTTCCAAGCATCCAACGGTCCGGAAAAGAACCCATGATCGGGTCATTTACTGCATCCCAGAGTCTCGCTGCAAGGAACAGGGAACCCATCCACGCCGGACTGATTCCCAGCACATAAGTACAAAACGTCAAAAAATATGCGTCTACAAATAAATTGACAAAACTGCCCGCCATATCTCCAAACACATATCCGATCTCATCCCTTTTTGAAAAGGGTCTTACATTTCTTTCATTCATAAATTTTTCTCCTTCTGGTATTTGTACGCGCGCATTGGTTTTGTGTCTGTACATTTCACAAGAACCGATATCCTTATGATACATTTGCTTTATTGCAATTTAAATTGCATTTATACTAAAATACATTGCATATCTTACATTTATTGTGCTATAATATTTGTAGGATTGTATAAATATAACAAATCAGAACAGGAGTTTTATGAAATATAGCCAAATGAAACGTTTTTTAATGGAACATAAGGATTCGATGAAGCCTCCGTATATTTCCACGCTCGATGGCATCCTGACTGCCGGTGGGGAATTGATCGGATACCAGGAACTGGAAATGGACAGCCCCTATCTGGATGTGCATGAGGATACCAGTTACACGAAAGACTATGTAACCCTCCACAGCCACGAGTTTTACGAACTTCTTTTCTGCCGCAGTGGAAACTTGCAATATCTCATTGGAAACACCCGTTACCAGATCCGCAAAAATGATATCATCCTCGTTCCCCCCGGCACCAGCCACCGCCCTTTATTTTTAGAGCAGCTTCGGGAACCCTATCAGAGAACCGTACTCTGGATCAACAACGATTTTTTTGAGACCTGTAAGCAGAACTTCTTTGCGGATACAGGCTCCTCCAATATGCACCACAAAAGCAGCTCCCCTATGTCATCCGCCCGGAAGGAACACTCTTAAACCAGATCGACCAGCTTCTGGCTGCACTGTTGTACGAGGGTTCCACCATGCGTCTTGGAAGCGAGCTCTACCGCATGGGGCTTTTTCTGCAGTTGTTCTGTCTGTTTTACCGTATGAACGACCATCCGCAGTCAGACATCCCCAAACCGGAGAATACAGGCCTGTTAGACCAGATTCTCAACTACATTGAATTGCATTTATCCGAAGACCTCAGCCTCGCATCTATTTCAGCGCAGTTTATGGTAAGCCAGTCGACAGTAAGCCAGCTTTTTAAAAAGCAGCTTGACACCGGCTTTTACAAAATCGTTACCCAGCGGAGACTGATCGAATCTAAAAATCTGATCAATTCCGGCTTTCCATTGAAAGAAGTTGCCGAACAGTGCGGCTTTTGTGATTATTCTGTTTTTTACAAAGCGTTTGTGAAAGAATATGGCATCTCTCCACGCAGCTTCCGGACCCGTGAAAAAGAAACGCATGATTTTTACTGATGCGGATTCAGGTGTCAAAAGGTAACTTCAGATTTTTTGACTGGCAAATAATGCCCTTTTGATAACCAGAGATAAGCATACAAAAATCCGCGGCATATGCCACGGGACTTTTCCATAATACAAGGGACTGCCATACGGCAGTCCCTAATTATGCATATTTTATACTTATTTATTTCCATCCAGCTTATCGAGCATATCCCACACGCCGAGCATATACATAATACCCAGTGCGCGGTCGTATAAGCCATACCCCGGACGAACATTGCCCGGCTTTTCACCCCAGAGGTGGCGTCCATGATCCGGACGGATATAACCCTCAAATCCGCAGTCATGGTATGCTTTTAAAATGTCAAGGATTCCGGTATCCCCATCACAGTCACGATGAGAAGCCTCCGAAAAATCTCCATTCGGAAAATGTTTTACATTGCGGATGTGCGCAAATGCAATGCGGTCACAATGCTTGCGGACAATATCTGCCACATTGTTTCTCGGGTCGGCATTCAAAGACCCTGAGCACAGTGTCAGACAGTTGTACGGGCTGTCAACCATCTTTAAGAAACGGTCAATATTTTCTTCACAGGTCAGAAGACGCGGAAGTCCGAAAATATCCCATGCGGATCATCATGTGGATTGCCATTTTGATATCGCATTCTTTACAGGTCGGCATAAGCGCCTCAAGAAAATATTTTAAGTTTTCCCACAATACTTCTTTTGTCACCGGCTTGTAAGCTGCAAAGAGCTCGTCCAGTTTCTCCATACGTTCCGGCTCCCAGCCTGGAAATGTCATTCCATGTAAATTATTTAAAATATAGTCTGCCATTTCCTTCGGATCATCATGGATCTTGCCTGCTTCATAATAAAGTGCTGTCGAACCATCTCCTACCGGATGAAATAAATCCGTGCGCGTCCAGTCAAAGATCGGCATAAAATTATAGCAGATAACCTTGACACCGAATTTGGAAAGGTTCTTAATTGTCTGGATGTAGTTTTCAATATACTGGTCACGGCTCGGAAGTCCGATCTTGATATCATCATGTACATTGACAGATTCCACAACGTCCATATTAAAACCATATGGCTCAAGCTGTTTCTGCACTTCTGCAATCTCTTCTACCGTCCACACTTCTCCCGGCAGTTTATGATGCAGTGCCCACACGATGCTCGTCACACCCGGAATCTGTTTGATATCAGCAAGGCTGATCTTGTCATTGTCCTCGCCGTACCAGCGGAAACCCATCTGCATTGGCATATCTTTTTCCCCCTTAATCTTGATAATTGCATTATAGCATGTACATTTTTTTACTGGCAATTCAAGTTAATTGCTGTTTTTATTGCAAATCTTGCGATTCCGTTACTTTTGGCATTTTTCTAATCCGCCGGAAATCCCTGTGCATCTCTACTGTTCCACCATGCGGTTTGAAGGCGGACTCTACCGCATGGGGTTTTTTCTGCAGCTGTTCTATCTGCTTTAACGAATGAATGATCAGTTGAATTGCATTTATCAGAAGACTTCAATCTATACGTTTTATCTTGCCAGCAGTCCTCTTGCAAAATAATCTGCCATCGCAAGCGCCTGCTGTTCCACATCGCGGAATACATCAATGCTCTGTTCGTATTCCCCATTGACCTGATGCTCAATCTCCTCCCTGGTCAGATCCAGATGATTCAAAAGCATGTTTCTTGTTTCCCTGCTCTCAAAATATGGATTATGATTTGCAAAAAGAGCTGCCATCTGATTGGCATTGCGGTACCACTCCTGCACCAGCGCATCATAATCAGTCATATTTTTTGCTTTCAGCGCCTGAATGATCTGCCCGCCGATTTCAATATGCTCCGTCAGAAGATTGCGGAGCTGTCTGGTCGTTGCGATCGGAAGATACCTTGCAAATACATCCGTGATCTCGTCTGCGGTCTCAAGCAGCCGTTCTTCCACCGCCTGCTGGTCCGCATTGTCTGCGACTGCACTCATCAGGTACATTCTGGTCCAGTAAACATGATTTAACCATGCAAGGCGCATATCCTCGTTGAGACGGAGGATGGAATCTCACGCTCGGATTCGGTCTCGTTGCTGCCTCCGGCATTCCTGTTCCTCCTCCATGTTTCCGCCCATGCTG
>ENA-OQCN01001191-OQCN01001191.1-human-gut-metagenome-genome-assembly--contig:-NODE-1191-length-13084-cov-4.212935_pt1 | contig 13084 bp, 14 predicted proteins | sample MGYA00242497_ERZ504576 | MGnify/ENA primary metagenome ERZ504576 (study PRJEB26092, sample SAMD00036296) | human gut metagenome | host: Homo sapiens | study: EMG produced TPA metagenomics assembly of...
GAACACCATTCTCGGAAATCGTAACAATATTTCCCACAGCATCATAAACAAAGGACAGTTTCTTTCCGTTATTGTTGATTTCTTTGAGAAGCAAGGTTGTAATTCCCGCTTTTCTTCCCGGCACAAAGGTATAGTCGACCGGATATGTTTTGTCCTTCAGATGAATGGTTTTTCTGGTAACACGACATAACGTGTCAAAGGTATACGAAATTTTGACTGCATCATTTACCTTGATCTGATAAATCACATCCGGTGCCTGTGCTTTTCCAACCTCTCCAAATACGCACGATGTTGAAATTTTGCTGTCATCAATCTGATGTACCATGCCTGTGCGTCTGTTCTTGTTGTCATACTGAATGCGCGCCGTTTCTCCATCTGTTGTGCGGTATCCTGCCATTCTCTGGATCATGTCATAGTCAAAGAAAATCTTTCTGTCGTTTTCCAGATCCTCATGGTAAAATACATTTCCATAGTCATCATAGATATTTCGGAAGACTGTCGTTCCATTCCACTTCTGCTCCACGATCTGCTCGTACTTGTCATAGCTGTTTTTCAGCACTTCTCCTGTCGCATACTTTACTTCGCTGAGCGGTCCGTCCGACGGAAGATAATCGTATTCTTCCAGTGCATTTCCGCCTGCCAGAATTCTGGTCTGATTTCCGAGGAAATCATATTCATAGGTATACTCGAATCCATTGTGGGCAATCGTTTTTAACCGGTCACCTTCATCATACGTATAACCCAGTTTTACCGTATTTGTTCCATCAGAAGCCGTCGCACCGGTCAGAAGGTCATTCTTGGTATCATACGTATACGTTACCTTATTCCCTTTTGCATCGGTAACTCCCGTCAGCAGGCGTTCTTTGCTGTCGTATTCGTTTGTTGTTACAAATCCTCTGGCATCTGTCAGTGTTTTTACATTTCGGCCGGTTGCCGTGTAGGTATACTGCGCCGTCATACGTTCGCTGCATTTCTCCAAAATAAATTCCTGTGGACTCATGGCTTCTACTGTTGGATATGCTCCGTTAATTGCTGTATTCTCTTCATGTGAGAGACTTGGAATCATAAAATACCGGCTGTTCTGTTTGATGCAATAATTATTTTTATCCTCTTCACTCACTTCAAACCAGAATTTCTGTTTGCTGTCCGATGTATTTTTCACCTGCAGCGTGAGTGTTCCATCCGAAGCCATAGAAAGTGCTTTTCCCTCTGCATTGGCCGGTTCCAGGAAAAATCCACCTGTTTCATCTCCATGAATCAGAAACATCTGTGCTTCTTTTCCTAAATACCGATTCTGAACAACTGTTGATCCGCTGTTGTTCCATTTACCTGCATATACTGTCCACTGTATCCAAGACGCATCATATAAATCCCGCCGGAAATCGGCTGGTCACTCTTTCGTTCATATGCAACAGGCTCAAAATACCACTGCTGATTCGGATGTGTTTCTGACTGATCCCAAATCTGTAACTGAATCGAATTATCAAGCTGTGCTCTCGGAAGATCAATCGCTTTTTTGTCCTTAGAAATTTTACTTGTGATCAAATACATTCCTTCTCCTACTGGTTTGATACGAAATTTCTGTGAATCTTTGTTTGCGTATGCAGCTAACTTCGCCTTTGCCCCATTTGCATCCGTTCCGATATCCAGTACATATGTCTCATTTCCGTCAAATGCTTTGAAAATAATATATCCTTCTCCGGCATCCTCAATACGCCATTTCTGCTCCGAACTTCCCGAAAACTCATACTGCTGAACTGCTGCTCCATCTTTATTAGATGCATCTTTTACATCGATATACTTACCAGATTTTCTGTGGCGAATATAATAACTTCTGCCAGCCATTACCGACGTACTTACCCTGTCATGATGAATCACTACGTCCTGCGGATTTCCCTTGTTATCATAGGTATAACGGTACTGAACTCCCTCTGAATTTCTTGCCGCTGTCATATTTTTCTTTCCATCATATTCATACTCAAACGAAGAGCCGGTCACTTTAACCATTTTGGAAAGCAGGTCTGTTTTGTTGCAGATAAATGCATTCTGCTCCGCTGCTGTCTTGGCACTTACAATATTTCCATTTGCATCATACACGTAACTTTCCGCATCATCACGGATCAGCTGTAAGCCGGTAAAGAATGCATCATTCTGCTGTTTCTGGTATTCGAGATAGATCTGAATGGATTCGTAGGTCTTATTTGTTGTGGAACCATCTTTCCTGGTCAGGATTACGCCATTGACAAACTGCCACTCTGTCACATACGGATTGCAGTTCACAATTGTCTCTGTCGTTGTTTTGTCGGTAAAATGAACCACTGCACGAACACGGAAGGTTCGGCCCGGAATGGCGTCTGCTTTCACACTGCATCCGAGCACAAATACATCGCCTTCTTTTCCGCTCACCTTTACGGTTTGCATCAGGCTCTTATCTTTGGACAAGTTACCTCGTAATCTTGCACATTTACCTTTAACTGAATCTGTTACAATCTGGTCTGCACTTTCTCCCTGACTTAATTTCCAGCCATATTCCCCTGTTGTGTCAAATGTATCTTCGAAAAATGCATCGTGCAGCATGTTAAATTTGTTTGCTGCCATTGATTTTTCCAACTGGAAACAGGAAAAACAAGCCCATCCCTGCATATTATCCAAGAAAAACGCGGTAGTTACCTCCGTCTGAGATGCAATCGTAATAGTTACCGATACACGAGTCCATTCATCCGAATCTGTATCTTTCACCTCTGTTACCAGATCCATTTTCTCTGTATTTCCGGAAGAAAGTAAAATTCCGGCACCGCATTCGGAACGCTTTTTCTCCGGATCTGGTACACATTTTTCAACCTTAACATAACAGGAAAAAGTATAAGTTCCTTTTTCTAACGTATACGTTTTAGAGTATCCATATCTACCATTTACGGTATCTTTATTTATTGTACAAAAAGTTCCCGAAGGGAATCCCCCTAACGCTCTAAATCCAATAACTGCATTTTCATTTCCTGTGTTAATCTGATTCCACTGTAATAAAAATGGTTCTGGATCCATTCGGTTCCTGACGGCTTTCTGTAAAGTTCCTGTCATGCTCAGCTTGTTATTCTTTCGTCCTTCCCGTAAAAACTGATAACTGTTTGCAGCACCATCTTCATCCGACACATCCGCCGGGCAGCCGAAATTGTCAAAGTGGTAGGTAAACTTTCGATTATCACCTGTCCGACTGATTTCTCCATCCAATCCCTGTGTTTCAAACACCGTAGTATTTCCATTTCGATAGGAAATTTTCATTCTCTGCCATTCTGTGGTCCTGTATGTTCAAAAACTTCTGACACTCGTTTTACTCCGCAGTCATCCTGGTACTTATATGAAATCTGTCGCCCATCATTATTCTGTACGCTCACCAGAATATCTCCATCGTAGAAAAATTCCGTACTTTTATTATCCGGATAACTAATTCTGGTCAGATGTCCTGCACTGTCATAGGAAAAATAAATGCTTCTTCCATTCGCATTCAGATTGCCCAGATTATTATCTTTTCCATATCTGAAGTCCATTCTTGCACCGGTAGGATCAATCAGATATGCCAGATAGTTACCTGCTGTGGACGGACCATACTGCGCTTTCTGCAGATTTCCGTTGGAATCCTTGATACTCCGCATGTATTTGTCCTGACCAAACGCATATTCCCAGCCGTTTTTGTCCTTCATGATGTAATAAGAATCTCCGTCAGAAGAACTTGTCTGCGTCAGCTCATATCCAAAGCCATCTTCATCCTTTAATTTATTTCCATCCGCTGTGTCTTTATAAAAGTAATGTCGGGTTCCGTCTCCATCTGTGTAGACATACGGGAAGTTTGCGTTTCCTGTGGCTTCCATTTCCTGGATGAAGTTCATTCTCCAGCCTTTTCCCATACGGTTGTTTTTACTCCGTTCTGACAGATTATACACATGACGGATATGAATCGGCAGCAGCCCACCGCTGGTTGACGCATCTTCATGCACCCATACAAGGTTTCCATTGAAGTCATTAACATAGCCATGGCCTGCGCGTCCGGCATCCTGCTCATGGTAGCTGTAATAGTCCTCGAGTCCTGTTGTACTACGGTAATAAAAGATTCCTTGCGGGAAATACTCGGAAGTAATTCCATAAGAGTTATTGGATGGATAATCAGAAGAAATGAAAACGGCTTCCTGATATGGTGTCTCATTCTGTGCCGTGATAACAATTCCATGATTTACCCCTGTGTTGTACCACTCACGCACCAGTTTTGTTACGTTGAATCCGCACGGTGTAACGGTAATTGTATTACCGGACTGTACCTGCTTTACACTGCAGTAATCCAGTACATTCGACTGATATGCCGGCTGATTGTTCCATGTGGTTGATCCCGGATTCCATCCTCCCGTTACTTTATGGGCGGTAATAAAAAACGGCTGGTTGCTGTCCGAAGAATACCGGTACTGCCATACATAGATTTTTGCATCGTAGATAACCGCTCCAGGTTCCATTGCAGGCAAGCTGGTAAATTTCAGGAAAGAACGGCATTTTCCATATTCCCGGTTATGGCCTACGGTAAAAGAACCATAAGAAGCTACCACCGCGCTGTCCGGACTTTTTTCTCGGACAAACGTATCGTCAATTGCCCTATTTGTTTTCGAGGTTTCTGCCGATGGATCAATCACAACCGGATATACTCGGTTTTCGTCCTGAAGCCATGTCTGATCCGGTACGACGCTTAAAATACTGCAATGCTGCTCCGCATCGGTTTCCAGTTCATAGTGTACCTGTTCCGAATAATTTCCGGCTGCATCGTACATACACGGCGGGGCAAAATAATAAAAAACTTCTTCTGTTTCTTCATCAATCAGGTCAATTCCTCCGTCTTCCCGAATGACAATCATCATCCCCGGGAACTGCAGGGAAAACGAATATTCAAGAGCTGCTGCTTTTACCGATTTTAAGATCAGGTTTTCTTTTACCTGTCTCCGATGATTTTGTATTCGAGATCTACATTCTCTGCAATCTCTGCATAATGTCCGGCAGCCACAAGACCCGGAACACTCATTTTTTCCTGATTTTCCTGCTCCACGCTTTTTTTCTTCTGTTTTCTGCACTGCGGCTCTGTTCTGCATTCCTTCTTCTGTCGGATAGAGATTTTCCGGCTGAAATACAGCTTCACGCTTCTGTGCCTGTACTGCCGCCTGGCTTCGGATGTTCTGTTTTTTCTGCTTTTCTGCCAGAAATCCCCAGCTCAGTTTTCTTCCCGTTTTTTCAATAGTAACCATTTCATTTGCATTACTGCTTTCTGCAAAATGGACTTTTACCCGGGATGCATGGTTCTGATAACCGTTTTCTGTTTTTTCCAGTCTGTTATCAATTTCCTTCCACTCTTCTCCTTCTTTATAATGAACCGGGTATCCGTAAATGACGGCTGCACCGCCATGATTTTCTGTTCGGAAGTTTTTGGTAAAACGGTCTCGTTTCTGTAAAATTTCCGCGATTACGCGATCTGTTTTCTGACTCATTTTAATTTCTCCTTTTTCTTCATCCTGTATTGTTTCTGGTTTCGTAAATACTTTATCTGCGCGCTTCTGATAAAGTTCTAAATTTAGAGAATCACCTATTGACTTTTCTCTATGGAAACTCTAATATAGAAATATAATCTTCTCTATCTTTAGGTTTTTCTCTAAATTTGATCTCATTATATAGAGTATTCTCTATTTTGTCAATACATTTTTTAGGCTTTTATCTATTTTTTTATTGGAGGTATGTTATGAACTGCGTAGAACGTGTAAAGCAAATCTGTAAAGAGCGGAAAATTCCAATATCGAAGCTGGAAAAAGACCTTGGGTTTTCCAACGGTTATGTCGGTCAGCTAAAAAAAGGATCCTTCCCCGCTGAGCGTCTTTCCAAAATTGCCGACTATCTGAGTCTTTCCCCTCAATATCTGATGTACGGAGAGGAACCTGCACCAGATCCGGTACTGACTTCCCGTGACGAACGGGATATTGAAAAATCCTCGCCCGCACCAAAGAACAGCTTCTTTCTCAGGAGGGGCTGATGTTTGACGGCGATCCCGCTTCCCCGGAAGCCATCGATTCCATTCTTTCGGCAATGCAGATCGGTATGGAACTCGCAAAAAAGAAGAACAAAGAAAAATACACACCGAAAAAATATAAAAAGGACTGATGTCTATGGACATAAAAAAAAGAGCGAATCAGATCGCTCACCGATTCCAGTCACGGAATCCTTTTGAAATTGTCCGTGGACTGAATGTGATTCTCGTGGATGCTCCTTTAAGCGGAGTCCGTGGTTTTTATCAGTATTTTCAGAGAAACCATATCATCTATCTCGATGAAACTCTTTCCGAGCAGGAGCGCACACTGGTTCTGGCACACGAACTTGGGCATTTGTTTCTCCATAAAAAGGCAAATGCCATCTTTATGGATACCAGAACTCATTTAAAAACGGCAGAATATGAAACCGAAGCTGATACCTTTGCCATTGAGCTGCTCCTGCCTGATGACACTTTCTCAGAATATCTTTCTGCGGGCTATACCTCAGAGCAGATATCACGGATTACGGGCTATGCGCAAAGATTGATTGATTTAAAAGCTTCTCATATCAAAATATTGTAATTTCGTTAACTCACAAAAAGACAGCTTCCTGCCTGATGGATTGACTCCATTCTTAAGGCAGGAGCTGTCTTTTCCTACTATACCCGCTCTACTAAAAGCTGCTGCATCGGCGTAAGATTTTCGGTTTTAAGGTCGTTCAGTTCCCGAATTTTTTCCGTTGTCGTATAAAATTTCTTTGCGATATCCCACAGGGTATCCCCCGGCTTGACGAAGTAGCAGGTGATGCCCGGGAGGCTTTGCAGTTCTTCCGGATCTCGGTCTTTTTCTTCGACGTACTGCATTACCATCTCTTTTCTACGGCGGAATACGAGGGCGTTCAGGTTCAGTACGACTTTGGCTTCGATGTCGCTGCTGTCCGGCATGGTTGTGGAGAGCTGGTCAATGGAGGACTGGAGTTCGTAGCGGCAGTCCGGTCCGATTCCCGGGACTTCGATGGTGTGGCGGAAGGGTATGGCGGTTTCGGCGGCGTAGAACGGCATTTCGTCGTCACTGACCACGTAGAGCGCCTGAGTTCCACCACGCCGGTTACTTCGATGCCGTTTTCTACGATTCTTTCCTCGTCGATCTTGATTTTGCCGTCGCTGTGGCAGATCTGCAGAATTTTATTTTTCGGCACGCGCATCTGCAGTTTGTCGGTCAGGCGGCATTTGGAGGAATTGCGGATCAGAAGGCTCTCCAAAGTCTCCTCCTGCACTTTTGGAATGCATTCTCGGTGCGGATGGTAAACGTCCTGCAGAAGTGATACGGTTTCTTCCTGATACAGACAGATGTCAAGTTCGAGTACGGCCTCCGCCTGCAGGACCCGCTCCTCGCCGTCGGAATCGGGCTGGATTTCGAGTGTGGTCTGGCCGAGTGTGCTTTCGATCCGCGGGATCATCTCGGAGATGCAGCCCTGGCATTCCACTTCTGCCTGGAACGGGAGCGCCTGCTCCACCCACTGCAGCGGGTGATCCTCCTCGCCGTCGCTGTACAGACAGAAGACAAAGAGTTCTCCCTGCGCACTGACCCGCCCCTCCTCAGAGCGGAGATCGAGACCGCGCACTTCCAGATCCTGCCAGAGAATCTCGTGCAATTCCGGCTTGCCGGACGGAATCGTAAGCTCCTTTTTGACACGCAGCACATCTTTTTTCTGCACTGCAAGCTCAACCACGCGGTATTCCTGCCTTTTTACCGCGACGTCGCTCTCCCCGCGGATTTCCATCGGCACGGCAAGGTCGCACAGTTCCTCGATCCACGCGTGCAGCGTGACGATCGCGCGCACGCCCAGCTTCCGCGAGTTGATGAGATGCAGGTTCAGATCTTCCACTTCCCAGGTGATGCAGACCTTGTCGCCCCCTGTCAGACCATCGAGATGGATCGTCTCGTCGATCGGAAGCTCGCCGGAGAGCTGGCAGATCCGGCGCCGTTCGCCGTCGGAGACGTACAGCAGATGAAAGGTGAGGCCGCCGAATACACGCGCTTTTCCTTCCGAAATCTGCACATCCCCGATCGTCACCTCGCCTTTTTTCTGAATCATCCGCCCCACATCGGGCCGTGCGTCCGGCACATTGTAGTCCTCATCAAACGTAATCTGTGACACCGCTTCGCTTTTTCTGCTGATCTGATGCAGAATCTTTTTTACAAAATCCATAAGGCTCCTCCCACTCTAATCCTCAAATACGACTGAGATTCCCGCCGCCGCTTTCGTTTTCAGCACGACGTAAGGGCAGGAGGCGGCGCCTTTCTGCTCCTCCTTTGCGGCAGGTCCGACGAGTTTTGTCCGCACGAAAACGGCGTTTTCCGATTTCGATACTTCTTCGATCTGTATGGAAAAGCCTCCGCTTTTCTGCTTTCCGTAGCCGCGCAGTATGTAGAGATCGTCCCCGCTCTCGTACGCCATCTGGAACGCGGATTCTTTTTTCTTACGCAAAATCTGATCGATTTCCGGCGGAAAATCGCCCGGCTTTACAATCGCATACGACAGTTCTTTCCGCTCGCCCTCGCTCACATCTGTGATCCGGCACGATGCTAGGAGCATCAGGATCACCGCCGCCAGAAGAACTCTTCCCCGTCTCTTTTTCTTCATCATTCCAAACGCCGCTTCCCGCTCTTTCTATCCATTGTATGACGGGCCGCAGTCTTCTATGACGCAAAATCTTTTTCCGAAAAAGACGAAAGTTATTGCAACCCGCCCCATATATGACGTATACTGAAAAGTACGCAATAACTGAATATCACTATTTTTACCAAGAGGAGAAAAAGATTCATGATTCGTTTTATTCTGGTCATTCTGACCGCTTTTCTGTATCTGATTCTGTCGATCCCGGTGCTTCTTGTTCTGCTTCTGATCCGGAAGAAAAAGCCGGAGGTCTGTGACAAGGTAAGCCGCTCCCTGATCCGCTGGATTTTTCGCGTAATTCTGTTTTTTTCCGGCACGAAGATCACCGTAAAAGGTCAGGAAAATATTCCGAAGGACCGGGCTGTTCTATACATCGGCAATCACCGCAGCTATTTCGATATCCTTGTAACCTATACAACGGTTCCGGGTTCCTGCGGATTGTCGCCAAAAAAGAACTTTCACGCATTCCGCTGTTAAAGAACTGGATGGAACTCATCCACTGCCTGTTTCTCGACCGTTCCGACATCAAGCAGGGTCTGCAGATGATTCTCTCCGGATGTGAGGAGATCAAGAGCGGCACTTCCATCTGTATCTTCCCGGAGGGTACCCGCGGCAAGACGGAGAGCGAGCTGGAGCTCGGCGAGTTCCACAACGGTTCATTCAAGATGGCAACGAAAACCGGCTGCCCGATCATTCCGCTTTCGATTTCCGGATCCAGAGAAATTCTGGAAGCACATTTCCCGAAGATCCGCGGTACCCACGTTACCGTAACGTACGGCAAGCCGATCATTCCGGGCGAGCTTACGAAGGAAGAGAAAAAAGAGATTGGAAATTATACGAAAAACATTCTATTAGAACAATTGAAAGAAAATGCTTGAAAATGCCAGACCCCTGCGATATAATAAATATATAAAAAGAAAGCACCCACTCCAAAGTGGATGCTCTCGAGAAAAGGGTTAAATGTTCTTACGAACACCGCCTATCCCGTTTGCCGACGGGGTAGGCATTTTTATTTTCGCTTATTTCTCTTATCGAGAAAGGTAAGCAACGCAATGATGAAGCCTCCGAAGGAAATCAGTAAAGCTAAGATTCCCAGAAAAACCATAATAATTTCGTATGCTGTCATTTACGCCACCTCCCTTCCTATGTATTCATTAGCTCGGGAGGCTACCACCCTGTCATGGGTACTTTCCAGTTTAAAATTTTATCATAATTTCTGTGCTGTTTCAAGCATCTCCACAATCTTTCCATATTCCATAAAATGCGATGCCTTTACCAGAATCTGATCGCCGTCCTGTAAGAGCTTCGGCAGTTCTGCCATCAGGCTCTCGCGGTCTGCGAAATGGCGGATTTCCAGTTTCGGGTCTGCCTCTTTTGCCGCTTTTGCAAGATGCTCGCAGAGCGGTCCCGCACAGTAGAGGGCGTCAATGCCGCAGGTTCCGGCGTGTGTGCCGACTTCGGCGTGAAGTGCTGCCTCATCGGTTCCAAGCTCGCCCATATCGCCGAGTACAGCCACTTTTCTTCCCTTCGCCTCTTTCAGAACATCGAGAGATGCCTTCATCGAAACCGGGTTTGCGTTGTAGCAGTCATCGACAACGGTGTATTTTCCTGTCTCGATGATGTGGAATCTTCCGCTCACCGACTGCAGTGTCTCGATTCCCTGTTTGATCTGCTCCAGCGTCAGCCCGTACGTGCATCCGACTGCGGTTCCGGCCAGCGCATTGTAAACCATATGGCGTCCCGGAATCGGAATCAGTGCAGAAAAGCTCCCTGCGGGGTATGAATCCGGCAGGAAATGCCGCGGAAGCCTGGCTCTCGATCTCATCGGCATAATATTCGTTCTTTTCATCCAATCCGAAATGAACCGGCTTGATGCCGTGAACCGTTCCAACAGTAGACAGCTTATCATCGTCCCCATTGATGATAATGTGCCCGTTCTCACGCAGATGATCAAAGATCTCGGTTTTTGCCTGTAAAATACCATCTCGCGTCTTCAGATTTTCCAGATGGCACCAGCCGATATTCGTGATGACTGCAGTCTCCGGGCGCGCGATCTTCGCCAGACGGTGCATCTGGCCGAAATCGTCGATTCCCATCTCGAGAACCGCCATCTCATCCTCCTCGCGCAGGCGGAAAACAGTAAGTGACAGTCCCAGCTCATTGTTAAAGTTCGCATCCGTTTTCAGCACACGGTATTTCTGCGCCAGCACCGACGCGATCGTCTCCTTTGTACTGGTCTTTCCAACACTTCCCGTAATGCCGACAACCGGAATATTGAGCTGCTGCATATAGTATTCTGCCATTGCTTTAATGGCCTCCATGGAATCCTTCACGAGGATATACGGGCATGGCGGTGTTTCAAGTTTCTGCTCGGAAATGACAGCAAGTGCGCCCTGGGAAGCCACGTTCGGGATAAATTTATGGCCGTCCACACGCTCACCCGGAATTGCAACGAAGAGGCTTCCCTCTCCCGCTTTCCGGCTGTCCGTCACGATATCCGTGACTTCCGCTGTTTTCTTTTCTTCCGGTCCGAAGTAGATTCCGCCGCACACCTCTGTGATGTGCGCAAGTGTCATATTTTTCATGCGTTGTTACCTCTTTTTCTGAGAGAAAGCTGGATCAGCAGCTCGCAGAGTTCCGGATAGGAAATGCCGAGTACCTGTGCCTCCTGCGGCAGAAGGCTGGTCGGGGTCATGCCCGGAAGGGTGTTTGCCTCGAGGCAGTACATTCTTCCGTCCTTGCGCATCATAAAGTCGAGACGGCAGTAGTTTTCGATACCGAGAGCGGCAGCGCCGTCCTCTGCGTGCTTCTGCATTTCTTTCGTCTGCTCCTCCGTCAGTACGGCCGGGCAGGTATCAACAGTAGCTCCGGCTTTGTATTTGTTCGTGTAATCATAGAAGCCTTCGATCGGTGCAATCTCGATGATCGGGTAAGCCTTTCCGTCTACCACGCCAACGGAGAACTCTCTTCCCTCGATATACTCCTCAACGACAACCTCCGGTTCGTAGGAGAAAGCATCCTTCATAGCCTGCCAGTATTCTTCGTTCGTGTGTGCAATATAGACACCGACACTGGAACCGCCGCAGCACGGTTTTACGACAACCGGAAGCTCCAGGCCAAAGCCGGACAAAGGCTCGCTCTCCTGGCCTTTTTTCAGGGTCACGCCGTTCGGGGTCGGCACATGGTGTGCACGGAAGAACTGTTTTGTGATGGATTTGTCCATTGCGAGGGCGCTGCTTAAATAGCCCGTTCCGGTATACGGAATGCCGAGCAGATCGAACGTAGCCTGTACCTTTCCGTCCTCTCCGTTTGCGCCATGCAGGGCAAGGAAAACAACATCCGCTGCCTCGCAGAGTTCCAGTACGTTCGGTCCGAAAAATCTGCGGCGGGATTCGATCATTTCGTTTAATCCTGCATCAAGCTGTGCATATATTCTGCTGCTTTGTCTATATCGTACGCCTCCTCTGCAAATACATCTTCCAGGTTCCCCTTCACATCGATACCGCAGAAAACGTCTACCAGAACTGCCTGATGGTTTTTCTCGCGGAGTGCCTTGCAGACCATAGTTCCCGATGTAATGGATACCGAACGTTCCGTGCTGGTTCCTCCAGCTAATACTACTATTTTCATCTATCAAAATCTCCTTTATTTGATGTGCTTCTGCTGTGATGCTTAAGCGTTTTTCCTACAGGCTGTTTTTCTGTGTAGGCTGCGGCCCGGTTACATCATCCAGGCTATAGTATACGATAACCGGGTCACCAATTTCAATAGCATTGAACACTTTTTCTGCTTCTGTGTATGGGGTATTCACACATCCGTGGGATCCGTTCGTCAGATAGATGTCCCCGCCGTACTCGGTACGCCAGCTCGCATCGTGGATTCCGACGTCGCCGTTAAACGGAAGCCAGAACATGACATGGCTCGGATAGAGCTTGAAATCACAGTCACTTTTTTTCGCATCCACCGCCCAGACACTGCCTGCCGGAGTGTCATAGCCCGTCGCATGATTGCCCGTTGTGACCGGTGTTTCCGTCACCAGAACGCCATCCTTGTAGCACCACATTTTCTGCTGGGAAATGCACACCTCGACGTATGTATTTCCGATATCATTGGCCGAGCGGTCATTGGCCGTATAGAGGTAAACCGGGTCGAGATTTCCCTGTGTTTCGTCCTCGATCGCCTGCAGAAGTGCCTGCGTCGTCTCCTCCTTGTCGATGCACCAGCCGTAATCGCCGCCCGCATTCAGGTTAATGGTCGCGCCAAGACTCGTTTTGAAGGTATGCGCCAGCCGAAGGTGTCCGTCTCATACGCCATATGGCGCACAAAAGCTGCCGCTTCGTCCTGCGAAATCGTGTAG